>Ga0164241_10000472_pt1 | contig 73771 bp, 80 predicted proteins | sample OricomyardsoilBY_FD_108780 | JGI IMG/M metagenome (GOLD analysis project Ga0164241, IMG submission 108780) | Backyard soil microbial communities from Emeryville, California, USA - Original compost - Back yard soil (BY) | ecosystem: Environmental > Terrestrial > Soil > Unclassified | place: USA... | reverse complement strand
TCGACATGTCGGAGTACATGGAGCGCCATACCGTGAGCCGCCTGATCGGCGCCCCTCCCGGCTATGTCGGCTATGATCAAGGCGGCCAGCTGACCGACGCTGTCGATCAGCACCCGCACGCGGTCGTGCTGCTCGACGAGATCGAGAAGGCCCACCAGGACGTCTACAACATCCTGCTGCAGGTCATGGATCACGGCGTGCTGACCGACAGCAACGGCAAGAAGGTCGACTTCAGGAACGTCATCCTGATCATGACCACCAATGCCGGCGCGTCGGACGCCCAGCGCCAGTCGATCGGCTTCGGCCGCGACAAGGTGGTCGGCGAGGAAGAGGCCGCCCTCAAGCGCCTGTTCACGCCGGAATTCCGCAACCGCCTCGACGCGGTCGTGGCCTTCAAGCCGCTGACGGCCGACATCATCCGCCAGGTCGTGCAGAAGTTCGTCATGCAGATGGAGGCCCAGCTGGCCGACCGGAACGTGACGATATCGCTGACCGACGACGCGGCCGACTGGCTGGCCAAGAACGGCTTCGACGAACTCTACGGCGCCCGCCCGCTGGGTCGCGTCATCCAGGAGCACATCAAGAAGCCCCTGGCCGACGACATCCTGTTCGGACGCCTGGTCCGCGGCGGCCACGTCACCGTGGTGCTGGAGAACGGCAAGATCGCCTTCGAAATCGAAAGCACGCCGGACCCGAAGGCCAGCAAGACCGACGAAGCCGAACCGGCCCTGGCCGAATAAGGCTCAGTCAAAACACCTAGCGAGGGGCCCGGAACGATCCGGGCCCTTTTCGTTTTTAGTCGCGCGAAAATTGTGGACATAACAAGAACAAACGACTAGCGTGTACTCATGACCTCCATCGGCTTCGACACGCTCAGCGCCTCTAAACGGCTTCGCGAAGCTGGGATGGACGAGCGCATGGCCGACACGGTCGTCGAAATCTTCCAACAGACGGCCGGCATGCCTGACATCAGCCATCTCGCGACAAAGGACGACCTGAAGCAGTTCGCCACCAAGGATGATCTGCTGGAGACCAAGCTCACCCTACGCATGGAAATCGCCCAGTCGGAACTCCGCCTCAGCGAGAAGATTCGCATGCAAGGCTGGTCGTTGCTGGGCGGAATGGCCGTGCTGCTGGCGTTCTATACGGCCATGGCGAAGCTGATCGGCTAAGGGCTCTAGCCGCCCCGCAGGTGGCGTTCGCCGACACGGGTCAGCAGGCGTTCGGCGCGTTCGGCGTCGAGACCGGCGGGTTGAAAGTGCTCCAAGCCCACCTCGACCAGCAGAGCCTGATCCAGCGCGCCCAGGCGGTGCTGTCCCATATTCCAGTCACGGAAGCGGCGGCGCTCGGCGGGACCGTCGGCGAGGGTCACCAGATCGGCGTGGCGCTTGTCGCCCGCGATCCGCTCGAAGGTCTCGCCAACCCCGGTCGCCGGTCCTTCCAGCCACTGCAGGAAATGGCCCTCACCAGCCAGCAGGAAGCCGGTCACGTCGACCAGGCGGTTGTTCTGGATCGAGGCGTTGACGATCGCCTGCGCCACCTGGCCGAAATCGCCGTCGCCGACGAACCGGCTGGCATAGATCAGGCGGCGCAGGCCCTTACGGCCTTCCTCGACTTCAGACATGGGCGCTCCGGAGCGGTGAAATCGCCGTTACCGCTAACGCGCCAACCTTAACGGGCTACTGCCGCTAGCGAGCTTAGAACGCCGCCGAGATTCTCGCCGCCAGGGCCTTCAGTTCCTCGACATCAGCCATACCGCCCTCACCGTGACGACCCAGGCCTTCGCCCTCGTAGCGGGGGATGACGTGGAAGTGCAGGTGGAAGATCGTCTGGCCGGCCGGTGCGCCGTTGAACTGGGTCACGACCACGCCGTCGGGCTTTAGCGCCTCAACCACGGCGGCAGCGGCCTTCTGGGTCGCGCCGATCAGCCGCCCTAGCGTTTTCGCTTCGGCCTCAAGCAGGTTGCGGGCCTGCGAGGTCTTGGAGATCACCAGCATGTGGCCCCTCGCTTGCGGGAACACGTCCATGAAGATCAGAACCTGATCGTCCTCGAACACCTTCACGCAGGGGATCTCGCCGCGGATGATCTTGGCGAAGATGTTGTCGGCGTCGTAGCGTCCGTCGAGGCTCATGATCGTCTCCCTTTGACGGGACGGTGGTAGCAAACGCGGGGGGACACGCAAACCATGGATACCAAGCCCCAAGACACCACGCCTCAGGGCCTGACCGAGCAGCAGCAGAAGTGGTTCGCCTCGGTCCGGGCCAACCTGGAGCGCGAGACCGGCAAGACCCTGGACGAATGGGCCGAGATCGTCCGCCGCGAGTGTCAGGAGACCAAGCCCAAGGCCCGCACCGACTGGCTGAAAGCGACCTACGGCATCGGCCAGAACCGCGCCGCCACGATCTTCGGGGTCGCCTTCCCGTCGCAGATGGGCTGGGACGACGCCGAGGGCCTGCGCGCGGCGCTGTGGACCGACCCGGCCTCGGCCACGATCCTGGAGGCCGTCGAGGCCGCCGTCGCCGACTTCGAGGGTCTGATCATGGGCCAGCGCAAGACGTTCACCGCCTGGTCGCGGAAGTCCCAGTTCGCCGCGCTGAAGCCGATCAAGGGCGGCACGGCGATGCTGGGCCTGGCTGTCGAGCCAGACGCCTCTCCAGGCCTTCTCGAACCCAAGAACCAAGGCTGGTCCGAACGCCTGAAAGCCAAGCTGCCCCTGACCTCACCCGCCGAGGTCGATGACGCGGTAAAGGCGCTGCTGAAGGTGGCCTGGGAGCGATCCTGAAGCGGAAGCTCCACATTAGGAACGCACATCAATAGTCCCCGTTGGATCTTCGCCATTCAAGGAGACCACGATGTCCAACGAAGCCGATCTGGCCGAGAAGTTCTGGAAAGCCCTGAAGTCGGACCGCACCGTGATGCTGGGCCTGCCCGACGTCGAGCGTGGCCGCGCCCAGCCGATGACCGCTCAGATCGAGGGCGACCATTCCGGCCCGATCTGGATCTTCACCTCGTCGGAGACCGATCTGGTCCAGTCGCTGGACAGCCAGGGCCGCGACGCCTTCATCCACTTCGCCGACAAGGGTCACCACCTGTTCGCAGCGGTCGACGGGTCCCTGCGGATCGACACCGATCGCGCAACGCTCGATCGCCTCTGGAACCCCTTCGTCGCCGCCTGGTTCGAAGGCAAGGACGATCCGAAGATCCGCCTGCTGCGCTTCGAGCCTGGCGACGCCCAGATCTGGCTGAACGAACACAGTCTGTTCGCCGGCGTGAAGATGATGCTCGGGGTCGATCCGAAGACGGACTACAAGGACAAGGTCGCCGAGGTGCGACTGAGCTAAGCGCCGTCGCGGCGCGGATCCGGCGCTTGGCGGAAGGGTGAGAACTCTTCCGTCAGCATCTCGATATCCGCGCCCACCGCCTGGCGCTCGCGTTCGAGATAGCGCGCCACCGGTTCGCGCAGCGCTGGGTCGGCGATCCAGTGGGCCGAATAGACCGCGCTAGGCAGATAGCCCCGCGCGATCTTGTGCTGCCCCTGGGCCCCGGCCTCGACGCGCGGCAACCCTAAGCGGATCGCGTGCTCGATGGCCTGATAGTAGCAAAGCTCGAAATGCAGGAACGGCACGTCCTCGGTGCAGCCCCAGTGGCGGCCGTAGAGGCAGTCGCGGCCCAGCAGGTTCAGCGCCCCTGCGATCCACGGGCCGCCTGGCCTGCGAGCCATGATCAGCAGCACCTTGTCGGCCATCCGCTCCTGCAGCAGCGAGAAGAAGCGGCGGTTCAGATACGGCCGCCCCCACTTGCGCGAGCCGGTGTCCATGTAGAAGCCGAAGAAGGCGTCCCAGTGCGCTTCGGTCAGGTCGTCGCCGGTCAGGGCGACGATCTCCAGCCCGTCTTGAGCGTCGCGGCGCTCGCGGCGGATGGTCTTGCGGCGGTTGGCCGACAGGGCCGCCAGGAAGTCGTCGAAGGTCCCGTAGCCCCGGTTCTCCCAGTGGTACTGCTGGTCCTGGCGCAGCAGCATGCCGCGCTGACCCATCCAGTCCCATTCATCGTGCACCGGAAAGGTCACGTGCAGCGACGAGGCCTCCAGCCGCTGGCACAGGGTCAGGGCCCCGCCCAGCAGCGCCGAGCGGCCGTCGTCGGTGTCGATGTCCGGTCGCACGATCAATCGCGAACCGGTCACTGGCGAGAACGGCGAGGAACACTGGAGCTTGGGATAGTACTGCCCGCCGGCCCGCTCATAGGCGTCGGCCCAGGCATGGTCGAAGACGTATTCACCCTGGCTGTGGGACTTCAGATAGAGCGGCATGACGGCGGCCACGACGCCATTGTCGTCGTCGACCGTCAGATGATGCGGCGCCCAGCCGGTGCGGGCCGAGACGCAGCCGCTCTCTTCCAGGATCGACAGGAAGTCGTAGGAGACGAACGGGTCGCCGGTGTGGTCCGCGCAGGCGCCCCAGGCGTCCTTGCCGATATCGGAAATCTCGCGATGGACGCGAACGGCCGACTGGACGCCCACCGGGGCTGAACTCACGCCGTGAAGCCCTCGAAGATCAGGTTGTCGCAATGGTCCTTCACGCCTTCCCACTGGTCGGGGTCACGGACCGTCCACGCGATGATCGGCATGCCCTTGGCGCGATATAGGTCCGCGCGCGGGCTGGGCAACATGTCCAGGCCCAGAGCCAGGAAATCAGGGCGCGCCAGCTCGACCTGCTCCAGCGCCGCCATCGACTTGCGCAGCTCGGGCGCCAGCTTGCGGGCGCTGTCGTCGTTCCAGCTGTAGCTGTCCAGGCCGCGCAGGATCTGCGGGTGATGGTCGGCGAACCAGGCGTGGGAGTACGGGTTGAAGCCGATCACGGCGGTCGGGCCGTTGTGGTCGACCAGCACGTCGGTGACCCGCTTCTCCAGTGGCCCGACCTCGCCGAAGGGCGTCTTCAGCTCGATGAACACCATGGCGCGGTGGCCGATCATGGTCAGCGTATCGGCCAGGGTCGGGATCGTCTCGTCGGTCCCCTTCAGCGCGAAGGTCGCGAGCTCGGCGGCGGTGTGGTCGCGCAGGCGCCCTTCCCGGCCGGTCATCCGCTCCAGGCGATCATCGTGGAAGACCACCGCCTCGCCGTCGGCGGTCAGCTGGACGTCCAGCTCGATGCCATAGCCGCCGGCGCAGGCGGCCTGGAAGGCGGCCAGGCTGTTCTCCGGCGCGCCGTCAGGGGTCCAGAGGCCGCGATGGGCCACCGGCGGGTCGAACAGGCGCTCCCACGCCTCGCCGAAGACATCGGTCGAGGGGCGTTCGCGCGAGCGCATCAGGCGATCTCCACCACCGCGTCCACCTCGACCGCGAAGCCGAGGGGCAGCTTGTAGACACCCACCGCCGAGCGGGCGTGGCGGCCGGCGTCGCCCAGGACCTCGACCATCAGGTCCGAGCAGCCGTTGATGACCTTGGGGATGTCGATGAAGTCGGGACCCGCCTGGACGAAGCCGCCCAGCTTCACGACGCGGACCACGCGGTCCAGGTCGCCGTCGCAGGCGGCCTTCATCTGGGCCAGCAGGTTGACGCCGCATAGGCGGGCGGCCTTCTGGGCGGTCTCCAGGTCGACGTCGACGCCGACCGTGCCCTTGATGCCGCCGTCCGCCGCGATCGAGATCTGGCCGGAAATAGTCACGAGATTGCCTGAGCGGACGAAGGGCACGTAGTTGGCCACCGGGGCCACCGGCTGCGGCAGCTCGACGCCAAGTTCCTTCAGGCGTTGCTCGACCTTCGACATCCACGCGCTCCACTGAAATGCAGTGGGGCATGCTTAACGCGCTCGATCCAAGCGCAAAAGAAAAAAGGCCCGGACCTCTCGGTCCGAGCCTTCAATCCGGAATTCGTAGCGGCTCTTAGCGAGCGGCTTGGAATTTCTCGACGGCGGCGCTGGCGCGTTCGTTCAGCGGCTTCACCGAGTCCTTGATCGAGGCCGAGACGATCTCCGAGGCCTTGCTGACCTGGGCGATGTAGGCTTCCAGGGCCGACTTGGCCCAAGCGGTCTGCAGTTCGACAGCTTCCTGGACGCTCTTGGCGCCGGCCAGCGACTTGGCGGCGGCGACCTGGTCTTCAACGGCCTTCTTCGAGTAGGCGAAGGTCTGGGCGCCCAGGGCTTCAGCGCCCTTGGTGGCGGCGGTCACCGAAGCGACGACGGCTTCCAGGTTCTTCTTCGAGTGGGTGTTGGCTTCGGCCAGGGCGGCCAGCGACTTCTCGACGCCGTCCTTGAACGCTTGGTTCGAAGCGGCGGTGTATTGCTCGACGGTGTTCTTGACGGTTTCGGCGGCGGCCATGGGAATTCTCCTGAGGAGGAAGAAGAGCAAGGGAATGAGGCGGGGCGGACCAGCGAGCTGCAACTCGCCCATCTGCGCTTGGAACACCGCGGTTATTTCATGTTGCAGTGCAGCAGTCAACGATTTTTGTGCAGCGCACCATAACGTAGCGTCATGCCCGCCAAGCTGCAGCATTGGAACCACGCGCCTGATATTTTTGCGCCTGCGGCAACATCGCTCACCAGTTGTTTACTTTAGCGAAAGGCCGCTTCCATCATGCTACTGGTCACACGTGTCGCGGTGCGAAACCGCGTCCCAGTTCAAATGACGGACGTCGCTTCATGTTCGCCAAGCTTACCTCCGCCCGTTCTCTCCTGGCCGTCGCCGGTCTCGCGCTCTCGTGCCTGTTCGGCGCGGCCGCCCCGACCCCGGCTTCGGCGGCCATACCCTACCTGCAGCTGAACGCTCAGGAGCCGAAGTACGCGGCGATCGTCATCGACGCCAATTCGGGCGAAGTCCTTTACGACAAAAGGGCCGACAGCCCTCGCTACCCCGCCTCGGTCACCAAGGTGATGACCCTGTACCTGACCTTCGAGGCGCTGAGCGAAGGCCGCCTGAAGCTGACGGATCGGGTCACCATGTCGCCCCGCGCGGCGGCCCAGGCCCCGACCAAGATCGGCATCTCGCCGGGCGACAGCCTGTCGGTCGACGAGGCCATCAAGGCCATGACCGTCAAATCCGCCAACGACGTCGCCGTGGCCATGGCCGAGCGACTCGCCGGCAGTGAGTCGCGTTTCGCCGCCCTGATGACCCTGCGGGGCCAGGAACTTGGCATGCGCAACAGCCGCTTCGTGAACGCCTCGGGCCTGCCCGACAGCCGCCAGATCTCGTCGGCCCGCGATCTCGCCATCCTGTCGCGCGCCACCATGCGCGACTTCCCGCAGTACTACAGCTACTTCTCGGTGAAGGGCTTCTACTTCCGGGGCAACTACGTCAAAGGCCACAACCGCCTGCTGGACAGCATGGAAGGGTTCGATGGCCTGAAGACCGGCTACACCAACGCTTCGGGCTTCAACCTCGCCGGCTCGGCCGTGCGCGACGGCCGCCGCCTGATCGCCGTGGTCCTGGGCGGCCCCTCGACCGCCTGGCGCGACAACAACATGGAAGACCTGCTGCTGACCGGCTTCGACGTGATGAAGCGCCGGTCGCGCGGCGAGCGCACTACCATCGCCGCCAACATCTATGAAGACGAGCCGACCGGTCCGATCGAGCGTCCCTCGGTCGAACAGGGCGACGGCGACCAGGCCGGCCTGCGGATCGTGCTGACCGAGAACCCGCGCACGCCGCCGGTGAAGGTCTCCCCCACCCTGCGCGAAGCCGCTAAGCCCGCTGCCAAGCCTGTCGCCGCCAAGAAGCCCAAGGGCGAATGGGGCGTGCAGGTCGGCGCGTTCAAGTCCAAGTCGCTGGCCAACGACCAGCTGAAGCTGGTCCGCAGTCGCTTCGCCAAGATGGTCGCCGACGCCGAGGGCGCGGTCGAAGGCGCCGCTGGCGGGGCGTTCCGCGCCCAGTTCCAGGGCCTGACCTCGGACGCCGCCCGCGAGGCCTGCTCGGCCCTGAAGGCCAAGCGCATGCCCTGCATGGTGCTGTCGCCGCGCTAGGCGCTCCGCACCGCTGAAACAAGAAACCCCGGAGGGCGACCTCCGGGGTTTTGCTTTTCTAGGCCTCGGCGATCGCCCGGCTGATCAGCCTTGCGAGGCGTCCGACGCCCTCCTCGATCTGGGCGTCGGTCGGGAGCGAGTAGCTGAGGCGGATGGCGTTGGCGGTCTTCACCTCGGCGAAGAACGGCGCGCCGGGGACGAAGGCCACGCGCTCCTCGGCGATGGCGCGGGCCAGCAGGTCGGCGCCGTCGAGGCCTTCAGGCAGGTCGATCCAGACGAACATGCCGCCGTCCGGCTGCGACCATGTCACGCCCTGGGGCATGGTCTGCTCCAGAGCGTCCAGCATCACCCGCCCCTTGGCGCCATAGGCTCCACGCAGGCGGTGCAGATGCTGGTCGTAACCTTCCGACACCGCGCGATGGGCGACCATCTGGTTGATGGTCGAGACGTGCAGGTCCGCGCCCTGCTTGAGCAGGACGAGCTTCTCGATCACCGGCTTGGGTCCGCAGACCCAGCCGATGCGCAGGGCCGGCGACAAGGTCTTGGACAGGGTGCCCAGGAACATGGTGCGAGCCGCATCGATGTTGCCCGAGCGCTCGATATCCAAGGCCAGCAAGGTCGGCGTCGGCTCGCCAGCGAAGCGCAGTTCGCGATAGGCCGCGTCCTCGACCACGGTCATATCCAACGTGGCGGCCATGTCTAGGATCGCCTCGCGCTCGGCCAAGGTCAGGCTGACGCCGGTCGGATTGGCGAAGTCGGGCACGAAATAGCCCAACGCGCCGGCCGGCAGGTCAGTCTCGCCACCACTCAGCGCCGCCTCGGGCAGGTCGCGATAGGCCGGCTGATAGCCGTTGAAGGCCTGCAGCGCGCCCAGATAGGTCGGCCGCGCCACCACGACCGTGTCGCCAGGGCTGATGAACAACTTGCCGATCAGGTCCAGCGCCTGCTGCGAACCGGCGGTGAGCATGATGTTGTGCGGCTCGCACGGCATGCCGTCGCGGGTCATCCGCTCGGCGATCCATTCGCGCAGCGGCAGATAGCCCTCGCTGACGGAGTATTGCAGCGCCTGCCTGGCCAGGACCGGATCGGCCAGCACGGCCTCGTAGTCGGCCTGAATCCGCTCAGCCGGGAACAGGCCGGGATCGGGGATGCCGCCGGCGAATGACAGGATGTCGGGCTGGTCCAGCAGCTTGAGAAGTTCGCGGATCTCGCTGGCGCGGACGCGGTCCATGCGCGTGCTGAACCGTTCGGCCCAGTCGATGGGTTGGGTGGTCATGATCTTGGAAGTCCGAAACTGAAATGACGTCTTCGAGCCACAGCAAGTGGCTCACTCTGAACAAGGGTCAGAGCGTCATACCGAGCAGGTTTGGCCCGACGAGCGGCGCCGCCAGAAGCGTTCGCGGTTGATCATGGGAGAAGTCGTAGCCTAGCCGCGCCGCTTGATCAAACGATCCCGCGCGGCGTTGAGCTGGGCGGCCAGGCCCTCGGTGCCGCCCTTGTCGGGATGGGCCATCTGGATCAGCCGCGTATAGGCCGCCTTGACCTCGGCCAGGGTCGCGTCAGGACCGACACCCAGCAGGGCGCGGGCCTCGGACAGGCTGAGCTCCGGCTTGGGCGGGTGGACGATCTCGCGGCGGATGACCGGCCGGCGGCGCGCCTCGGTGACGCTCCACAGGGCGACAACCGCCAGGACGATACCGGTGCCCCATGAGCCTCGGATCGTGGCGTAGGCCGCTGCGGCGAAGGCGGCGATCGAGGCGGCGCCCGCCCCTACCCTCCAGCCGTCGCCCTTGAAGAAGGCGCGTCCCTTGGGCCAGAGCAGGAAGATCAGGATAGCCGCGCCCAGCAGCAGGTAGAGCATCACAACTCCGGATACGAAAACGGGCGGCAAGGTCGCCCCGGCCGCCCGCTACGTCTTCATGTAGACCCTGGGCTACTGCGCCGCCAGCATGGTCTCGCCGGAATAGGCCGACAGGCCCAGGCTGTGCATCAGGGCGCGCAGTTCCTGGCGCGCGGCCAGGTGCTGCAGCGACACCGGCACGGGACGCACTTGCGGCGACAGGTCGGCGATGGTCAGGCCGAACGGGAACAGCTCACGATAGATGACGCGGTCGCGCAGGCCGGGGCCGATGCGGAAGCCGACGCGCTTGGCCAGCGCCGTCAGACGGTCTTCCAGGCGCTTGCGGTTACGGGCTTCGGTGGTGGCCAGGCGGTTGCGCAGCACCACCCAGTCCATGGCCTGGCGCTGGCCCGACAGGGCGCGCTGCTTGCGGCCTTCCCAGACGGTCAGCGAATAGAGGCTGGGCTTGGTCAGCTCCATGGTCACCGGATCGACGGTGCCCAGCATGTCGAAGTCGACGAAGCTGTCGTTCATCGGCGTGACGACGAGGTCAGCGCGGCCATGGGCCAGGCGCGTGATGGCGCTGTCGCCGCCGGGGGTGTCGATCAGGATGAAGTCGCACTCTTCAGCGGCGCGCGCGAAGGCGGCTTCGAAACCGGCGACCTGCTCGTCCTCGCCCTTCTCGGCCAGGGCGATGTCGTTGTCGCTGAGGGTCAGCGACAGCGGCATGGGCAGGTCCAGCTTCTTGCTGGCGGTCCAGGCGACGCGGTTCTCGAAGAACCGGCCGGAAGTGCGTTGGCGCAGGTCCAGATCCAGCACGGCGACCTTGGCGCCGCCGTACAGCAACGCGGTGACAAGGTGGACGGCGATGGTGGACTTGCCCGCACCACCCTTTTCGTTGCCGACGACGATGACGCGCGTTTCGGCCATGGCTCGATCCTCGATACGTCGCGACTCGCGCGACCTTGGACTGAAGGTTAACACGATGTTACCACCGCCCTAGCGGGTCAACCGGTTCAATCCACAAGCATAATTGTCGCACCCCGGACAAACCTGCCCTTGGGGGACGGTGGACCCGCGCCCATCTGGAGGCCATAAGCGTCGCCCGTCCGCGTGAAGGCCCAAGCATGACCACCATCGTCCGCACCGTCGCCGAGATGCGAGAGCACGTCCGCGCCTGGAAAGCGGCGGGCCAGCGCGTGGCCCTGGTCCCGACCATGGGCGCCCTGCACGAGGGCCACCTCAGCTTGATCAAGCTGGCCCAGCAGAACGCCGACCGGGTGATCGCCACCGTCTTCGTCAATCCCAAGCAGTTCGCCCCGCACGAGGACTTCGACGCCTATCCGCGCGGCGAGGCCGCCGATGTCGAGAAGCTGGCCAGCGTCGGCTGCGACCTGCTGTTCGCCCCGAACGGCGCGGAAATGTACGCCCCCGGCTTCGCCACCGCGATCAGCGTGTCGGGCGTCTCGGAGCCCCTGGAAGGCGCGGCTCGGCCGCAGTTCTTCGGCGGCGTCGCCACCGTGGTGGCCAAGCTGTTCATCCAGAGCCAGGCCGATGTCGCCGTGTTCGGTGAGAAGGACTACCAGCAGCTGCAGGTGGTCAAGCGCATGGCCCGCGACCTGGACATCCCTATCGAGATCATCGGCGCACCGACGGCGCGGGCCGAGGATGGCCTCGCCCTCTCCTCGCGCAACGCCTACCTGTCGGCCGAGGAACGCGCCGCCGCCGTGGCCCTGCCGACGGCCATCAAGGCCGCAGCCTCAGAAGTCGCCGCCGGCGGCCGTATCGATGAAGCGGAAGAAAAGGCCGTCGCCGCGCTGAAGGCGGCCGGCTTCGGTCAGGTCGACTATGTCGAAATCCGTGAAGCCAGCGATCTGTCGCGCCTGGGCCCCGGCTCAATCGGCCAGGCGCAAGGCCGCATCCTGGTCGCCGCGTGGCTGGGCAAGACGCGGCTGATCGACAATATGGCTGTAGGCTAGCCGACGGGCCGCAGGGCGATCAGCAGCCCCGCGATCAGGCCCACGAACAGCATTCCCACGCCCAAGGCGGCGAAACCGGCTTTCATCGTCATCCCTCCGCAATCCCCTGCGACAAGATGACACCCGCGTTGGTTGCTTTTTTACTAAAGCGCCTACCAAAAGTTTCTTGGCGAAAGTTACCAGGCCCCGAGTTCTCGCAACTGGCGGGCGAGATCTGGCGGCAGGTCGGCGGCTTCGCTGGCGGTCAGGTCCGGCGGCGCGTCCTCGGGCTTGAGGTAGCGCCAGCCCTGGAAGGCCCGGCGCGGCTGGGGCGCGACGCGGATGATCGGCGGATCGACCGTGACCTCGCAGCGCGAAGCGGCGCCCTCCCCGACCGTGTCGATGGCCAGGATCGTCTGGCGGCACAGGATCTGGCCCTTGAACACCCGATACAGCGAGCCGCCGTCCAGGACCTCGTCGATCCGCTTGGGCGTCATGCGGGTGTGCATGACCCAGGGCTGGCTCTTGTCCTGATGCCAGGCCAGGAGATCGTCGATCGTCTCGCACCCGACGACCAGCTTGATGATGTGCAACGCCATGGGCGCTAGATAGCGCGCTTCCGGGGTAAGGCAACCTGTCGGTTCGCTCGCCGGGTGAAACCCGTCGACGACCCACATGACAGCGTTATCCCTTAGGCATCGCGTTCATGTGGGGGCGTGATCCGAGCCCGGGGGGCTCCATACCGCCGTTTCGGACGCCTTGTGGGAGGCAGTCCGCAGCGGCGGTCTTCGTTTGGGGGCAGAGTCAGCACTCGCCCCCACCTGACCTGCTGACGCAGGTCTGTCCGCCCCCAAGCGGGGCGGAGAGCAAACGCTGCGTAGGCCGCTGCTCTCCTCCCCCTCTTGGGGGAGGGGGACCGCCGAACGGCGGTGGAGGGGGCCAGCTCAGCCCGCCGCCGCCTCCAGCTTCACCAGCACCACGCCCTCGCTGACCTGGCCGCCAGCGACCGCCGTCAGCTCCGCCACCACGCCGTCGAACGGCGCGGCCAGGGCGTGTTCCATCTTCATGGCTTCCAGGGTCAGCAGGGTCTGGCCCTTGGTCACCGCCTGACCGGCCTCGACGGCGACCGAGACGATCTTGCCCGGCATCGGCGACAGGATCGCGCCGTCCGAGGCCGCGCCCTCGCCCGCTCCGCCGACCTTGGCGGTGAAATCGAACTCCACGACGTCGCCGCCCTCGAACACCTGGATCGGGCCCTTGCCGTAGGTGGTCGGCAGGCGGGTGACCTCGTCGAAGGTCGCGCCGTCGGCGTGGCGGATGTCCCAGGACCAGTCCTCGCTACCGCCGCCGATCAGGGCGACCTGCAGCGGCATGGCCTTGCCGTCGGCCGACATCGGCAGATGCATCGGCGCGCGCGGGGCGTTCATGCGGAAGCCCAAGAGTTTGGACGGCGCACTCTCCCACGGATCGCGGCGGGCCTCGGCTTCCAGGAAGCTGTCCAGCCGCCAGCCGATCGCGGCCATGGCCGGCTCGTCGCTGAAGCTGCGCTCGACCAGCTCGTCCAGACGCGCCTCGATGAAGCCGGTGTCGACCGCGCCGTCGACGAAGTCCGGATGGCTGGCGCACTTGGCCAGGAAGGCGGCGTTGGTCTTGACCGGCCAGACCTCGACCAGGGCGCAGGCCTCGGCCAGGCGCTGGGCGGCGTCTTCGCGGTCGGCGCCGTGGGCGATCAGCTTGGCGATCATCGGGTCGTAGAAGGGCGTGACCTCGCCGCCCTCCTCCACCGCGCTGTCGACGCGGACATCGCCCTCCGGCAGACGGAAGTGCTTCAGCTTGCCGGTCGAGGGCAGGAAACCGGTGGCCGGGTTCTCGGCATAGAGGCGGGCCTCCATGGCCCAGCCGTCCAGCGTGATCTCGTCCTGCTCCAGCGGCAGGGGCTCGCCCGAGGCGACCAAGAGCTGCCACTCGACCAGGTCCTGGCCGGTGACCATCTCGGTGACCGGGTGCTCGACCTGCAGACGGGTGTTCATCTCCATGAACCAGATGCGGTCGGCGCGCAGGCCCTCAGAGGCGTCGGCGATGAACTCGACCGTGCCGGCCCCGACATAGCCCACCGCTTGAGCCGCCTTCACGGCAGCGCCGCAGACGGCGGCGCGGGTGGCCTCGTCCATGCCGGGGGCCGGAGCCTCCTCGATGACCTTCTGGTGGCGGCGTTGCAGCGAGCAGTCGCGCTCGAACAGGTGAACGACATTGCCGTGGCTGTCGCCGAACACCTGCACCTCGATATGGCGCGGCCGGGTGACGTACTTCTCCAGCAGCACCCGGTCGTCGCCGAAGCTGGCGGCGGCCTCACGACGGCACGAGCCCAGGGCGGCCTCGAAGTCTTCGGCCTTGTCGACCTTGCGCATGCCCTTGCCGCCGCCGCCGGCCACGGCCTTGATCAGCACGGGGAAGCCGATCTTGGCGGCTTCAGCGGTCAGGCGCTCGACCGACTGGTCCTCGCCCAGATAGCCCGGCGTGGTCGGCACGCCGGCCTCGATCATCACCTTCTTGGCCGCGTCCTTCAGGCCCATGGCCCGGATCGCCGAGGGCGGCGGACCGATCCAGACGAGGCCCGCGTCGGTCACCGCCTGGGCGAAGTCGGCGTTCTCGGACAGGAAGCCGTAGCCAGGGTGGATAGCCTCGGCCCCCATCTGCCTGGCCGCCGCCAGGATCTTCTTCGGATCCAGATAGCTCTCCTTGGCCGGCGCCGGACCGATCAGGATCGCCGCGTCGGCCTCCATCACGAAGGGCGCGTTGGCGTCCGCTTCGGAATAGACGGCGATCGTCCGCACGCCCAGCTCACGGGCGGTGCGGATGATGCGACGGGCGATCTCGCCTCGGTTGGCGATCAGGACGGAGGAGATCAAGGCTTGGGACCTACATCTGGGAAAGGGTGAAGACCATGAGGCCAACCATCAGAACGCCGAACGACGTGACGCCGATGGTCCAGACGACCCAGGTCTTCAACAGGGCGCCGAAGATGCTGGAGCCGTAGCCGCCCCGCATGGTCTGGAAGAGGTTGATCGGCCCCCACAGGCCGGCGATCCCGAAAGCCGCGGGCCAGGCCGACCTCGGCAGGACCATGCAAACGGCGTAGACCAGGAACGAGAACGACAGGAGGTTCGTTGCCACCAGCAGGTGGTCGTAGATGAAGTACTGGCGCTTGTTCAGATAGACCAGCGCCAGGGACAGGCCGGTGATCGGCAGCAGCAGCACCGCCAGGCGGTGAGCCCAGCCGAACAGGACCAGCAGGTAGTAGTCCGGGTTCTCGATGGCCTTGGCAAGGTTCTGCTTCCAGCCTTTGACGGTCTCGTTGCTGTCTAGGTTGGTGTGGCCCTTCGCGCTGTCGTGGATGTTCGCCTGGGGCGGAACCGTGACATTGACCTGCGTGCCGTCCAGCGTGACCCCGGTCAGCTTCTTCTGGCCGTTCGGCAGCGTCTCGGCGTCCTGAAGCTTCAGGTCGCGGACCTGCTTGGCCGCGTTGGACATCCTGCCCCGGCTCTTGGCCAGGGCTTCTTCGGCGGCGTTCGGATTGTCCTGCAGCGCCTGAGCCTCGGCCATCGACTTGGCGTAGCGGTCCTGCGCCTTCTTGACGTCGTCGGCGTATTCCTGGGCGATCTTGGCCTTGTCGGCGCCCTCTTCCTTGAGGTTCTCGTCGCGCTGATCGGCGGCGTCCTTCAGGCGTTCGGCGCGGTTCTCGGTCGCTTCCTTGCGGATTTCGTCGGCCTTGGCCTTGCGGCCGGCCGGCGTGGCCAGTTGGGCGGCCTCGTGCTCTTCCTTCAGCTCCTGCTCGTGGCGGAGGCCGTGGATGGCGTGCTCGGCGGCGAAGATGAACAGCAGCAGGGCCACCAGGAAGGTGCGGAACGGCGGCACGTGCCGCACGATCCGACCTTCCATGTAGTCCTTGGCCAGCTTGCCCGGCCGGAAGAACAGCAGCGGCAAGGTGTTGGCCAGGCGACCGTCGAGGTGGAACATCCCCTCGATGGCCTCCCACATCAGGTGCAGGATCGAGCGGTGATGGGTGTCGGCGCTCTGGCCGCAGGAATGGCAGAACCAGCCTTCCAGAGGCGTCCCGCAGTTCTTGCAGGCGTCGCCCTTGTGGTCGAACGGCTTCTTCTTCGGCCGGATATAGCCGCCGGCCGAATCCGCCGCCGCCGCTTCCAGTTCTGCCCCTGTGATCACGCCCTAAGCCCCCGTCCCTAAAGTTGAGTCTTACTCAGCCCAGGAGGGTTTACGACGAGCGAGGAAGGCGCGCACCCCTTCTTGGCCCTCTTCCGACACACGGCGGCGGGCGATGCGCTTGGCGCTCTCTTCGATCAGGCCCTTGTCGATTTTCTGGCCAGCGAAGTCGTTGACCAGGGCCTTGGCGTCGCCGATCGCGCCGGGGGCGCAGGGAGCCATCTCCTCGATCAGGGCGTCGCGGGCCACTTCCAGGCTGGCGACGTCGTCGAACACCTCGTCGACCAGGCCAAAGCCCCAGGCGTCGTCGGCGTCGAACACACGGCCAGTGGCGAACAGCAGCTTGGCGGTGCGCGGGCCCAGGGCCTGGATGACGTAGGGGCTGATGGTCGCCGGGGTCAGGCCCAGCTTGACCTCGGAGAACGAGAACTTGGCGTCGATCAGGGCGATGGCGTGATCGCACGCGGCCACCAGGCCGGCGCCGCCGCCGAAGGCCGGACCTTCGACCATGGCCACGGTCAGGGCCGGGATGTCGTGCAGGGCCTTGAGCATATGAGCCAGCTCGAGGGCGTCGGCGCGGTTATCGTCCTCGTCCCACTCGACGGCTGCGCCCATCCATTCCAGGTCGGCGCCCGCGCTGAACGCGCCGCCGACGCCGCGCAGGAACACGACCCGCACGCCCTCGGCCCCGTGCAGGGTCTCGAACGCCTGGCGCAGGCCCGAGATGGTCTCGGCGTCGAAGGCGTTCTTCTTTTCGGGCCGGTTGATCCAGACCGTCACCGCGCCGTCGGGCGTGCTGTCGATATGAACGAGCGGGGTCATGGTCTCGGTGTCGGGCACTTCGACGATGGGATCGGCGATCGGGTTGGTCATGGGGCTCGTTCCTTTTTAAGCGCTACATCCGGAAAACGCCGAAGGTGGTCTCCGGGATCGGCGCATTCAGCGACGCTGAGATGGCCAGACCCAGCACGTCGCGGGTTTGCGCCGGATCAATGATGCCGTCGTCCCAGAGCCGCGCCGTGGCGTGATACGGATTGCCCTCATCCTCGTAGCGCTGGCGGATCGGCGTCTTGAAGGCTTCCGCCTCCTCCGGCGTCCACTTGGCGGCGTCGCGGTGGACGGTGGCCAGCACGCTGGCGGCCTGCTCGCCGCCCATGACGCTGATGCGGCTGTTGGGCCAGGTGAAGAGGAAGCGCGGGGAATAGGCGCGACCGCACATGCCGTAGTTGCCGGCCCCAAAGCTGCCGCCGATCAGGACGGTGAACTTGGGCACCTCGGCCGAGGCGACGGCCGTGACCAGCTTGGCGCCGTCCTTGGCGATGCCGCCGGCCTCGTACTTGCCGCCGACCATGAAGCCCGAGATGTTCTGCAGGAAGATCAGCGGGATCTTGCGCTTGCAGGCCAGCTCGATGAAGTGCGCGCCCTTCACGGCGCTCTCGGAAAACAGCACGCCGTTATTGGCCAGGATCGCCACCGGCTGGCCCCAGATGCGGGCGAAGCCGCAGACCAGGGTCGTGCCGTACAGCGCCTTGAACTCGTCGAACTGGCTGCCGTCGACGATGCGGGCGATGACCTCGCGGACGTCGTAGGGGGCGCGGACGTCGGTCGGGACGATGCCGTAGATCTCCTCGGGATCGTACAGCGGCGGCTCGGACTCGGTCAGGACCAGCTGGTCGGGCTTGGTGGTGTTGAGGTTGGCGACGATTGAGCGGACGATCTCCAGCGCGTGCTCGTCGTTCTCGGCCACGTGGTCGACGACGCCCGAGCGACGGCCGTGGGTGTCAGCCCCGCCCAGTTCCTCGGCCGAGATGACCTCGCCCGTGGCGGCCTTCACCAGCGGCGGGCCGGCCAGGAAGATGGTGCCCTGGTTGCGGACGATGACGGTCTCGTCGCTCATCGCCGGGACATAGGCGCCGCCGGCGGTGCACGAGCCCATGACGCAGGCGATCTGTGGGATGCCCACGGCGCTCATACGCGCCTGATTGAAGAAGATGCGGCCGAAGTGGTCGCGATCGGGGAAGACCTCGGCCTGGTGCGGCAGGTTCGCGCCGCCGCTGTCGACCAGATAGACGCACGGCAGGCGGTTCTGGGCGGCGATCTCCTGGGCGCGCAGGTGCTTCTTCACCGTCATCGGGAAGTAGGCGCCGCCCTTCACCGTGGCGTCGTTGGCCACGATCATCACCTCGCGGCCCGACACCCGGCCGACGCCGCAGATCATGCCGGCGCCCGGCGCTTCACCGCCATAGAGGTCGCAGGCGGCCAGTTGGCCGATCTCCAGGAAGGGCGAGCCCGGATCCAGCAGGCGCTCGACGCGCTGGCGCGGCAAGAGCTTGCCGCGAGAGGCGTGGCGCTCACGCGAGCTCTCGGGCCCGCCGAGGGCCGCTTGCGCGACCTTTGCGCGCAGTTCCTCGGCCAGGGCGCGGTTATGGGCCGCGTTACGGGCGAAAGCGTCACCGGACGCGTCGATAACGGAGTTCAACTTCGGCATGACCGACGCTTAGCCTCTTCCACCCTATCCCGGAAGTCGTAGTTTTTTGGACCCTGAAGCGAAAGATTCCGGGCCAAATCCGTTCTCGGACATTTCAGCTTCGGGATCAACAGTTGCGCCTTATCGCGCCCCCGTGGTCAAGCCTGCCGCTGTGAGCTAGCGTCCGCGCCGTGGAAACGCCCCTGCCCGACGACTCGGCCCTGGCCCGCCTGTTCACCCGAGAGCGTCGGACCGGCGCGGCCGCGTGGTTTTCACTGCCGGGCGGCGCCGTGCTGTTCCGGCCCGGCGAGACCGCCGATCAGCTCTATTACCTGAAGACCGGACGCCTCGGCGCCTTCCGCCACGAGGAAGGCCAGGAGCCGCAGTTCCTGGGCGTGATCCGTCCCGGTGAGCCGGCCGGCGAGATGGCCCTGGTCGGCGACAGCGCCCACTCGGCCTACATGGTCGCCTTGCGTGATAGCGAGGTCTTGGCCCTGCCCCGCGAGGATTTCTTCGAGGCGGCCGAGGAAGACCCACACGTGATGCTGGAGCTGTCGCGGCTGATGATCCGCCGCGCCCGCCAGGCCCAGACCCACGCGGCGATCGGCGATCCGTCGGTGTTCGGCTTCATCGCCGTCGAGCCCGGCGCGGCGATCCGGCCCGTGGTCGAGCGCCTGGCCCGCTGCATCGAGGCCCTGGGCTATTCGGTCACCGTCGAGGGCGGCGAGTCGCTGCTGGCCCCGACCGAATGGTTCAGCAATGTCGAGCGCGAGCACGACTTCGTCCTCTATGTCGCCGAGGCCGACGAGACCGCCTGGAAGCACGTGGTCGGCCGCCAGGTGGACCGCCTGTTCCGCATCGGACGCGGCGATCGCACGCCGCCGGCCGAGATCCCCTCCTACGCCTCGGGTCCGTTGCAGGCCCAGCGGCTGGTCGACCTGATCTTGCTGCAGTCGGCCACCCTGGCCCGGCCCACCGGCTCGGCGGCGTGGATGGAGGCCACCCAGGCGGCGCGGCTGTTCCATCTGCGCGAGAACGGCCTGGCCGACATGCAGCGGCTGGCGCGGGTGCTGACCGGGCAATCGGTGGGCCTGGTGCTCTCCGGCGGCGGCGCGCGGGCCTATGCCCATATCGGCGCGATCCAGGCGATGCGCGAGCGGGGCATCCCGATCGACTTCGTCGGCGGCGCCTCGATGGGCGCGATCGTGGCGGCCGGCATCGCCATGGGCTGGGACGACGGCGAGCTGGAGCATCGCATCCGCAAGGCCTTCGTCGACACCAGCCCGCTGGACGACATCGCCTTCCCGCTGATCGCCATGACCCGGGGCGAGAAGGTCAAGGCGCGGCTGGACGAGCATTTTGGCACGGTCGACATCAGCGACCTGTGGCTGCCGTTCTTCTGCGTCTCGTCGAACCTGACCTCGGGCGCCTATCAGCTGCATCGCACCGGTGACCTGCAATCGGCGCTGCGGGCCTCGATCTCGCTGCCGGGCGTGCTGCCGCCGGCCACCGAGAACGGCCAGGTGCTGGTCGACGGGGCGGTGATGAAGAACTTCCCGGCCGACGTGATGCGCTCGTTCCAGCTGGGGCCGATCGTCGGCGTCGACGTCACGCGGGGCCGCAGCATCACCGCCGAGGACGTCTATCGCCCGCCGTCGATCTGGAGCTGGATCGTCTCGGGCGACTGGCGCAAGGGCCCGCCGATCGTGGCCCTGCTGATGCGCGCGGCCACCGTCACCACGGGCCGCGACCTGGCCGCCGCCCGCGAGGCCACCGACGTTCTAGTGACGCCGAAGCTGGAAGGCGTCGACATCCGCGACTGGCGCGCCTTCGAACCCGCCGTGAAGGCCGGCTACATCGCCGCCAGCCAGGCGCTGGACGCCCTGCACAAACCCATCGACGAGCTGCGCCGCCGGCCCAGCCTGGCCGAGAAGCGCGCCGGCCTCAGCCCTTCCGCGCGACGATGAACAGCCGCTTGAACGGAAACAGCGTCACGCCGTCCTCGCGACGCGGATAGTCCTGCGCCAGCCGCGCCCGCCAGGCGTCGAGGAACGGCTTCTTCTCGTCGTCCGGCAGCGCGTCGAGATAGGGTCGCAAGGTCGTGCCCATGGTCCAGTCGACGATCGGGTCCTGGCCGTGCAGGGCGTGGAGGTAGGTCGTGGTCCAGATGTCGACCTCGGGACAGGTCGGCGCGAGCCAGGCGTAGTAGTCCTCAGCCGCATTGGCGTGACGCACGCCCTCGACGCCGGTGAAGCGCACCGCCCACGGCCCCTCGGCCGCGATCTGCGTCAAGGTTCCCCGCCAGCCCAGGCCGTCGGCCACGGGCATCTGCACGGCCAGCACGCCGCCCAGCGCGAGGCTGTCGGCCAAGCGCGGGATCAGGCTCGCGTGGTCGTCCACCCATTGCAGGGCCGCATTGCTGAAGATCAGGTCGGCCGGAACGTCGGGCGCGAAGCCCCCGATGTCGCCCAGCACCCACTCGACCCGCGCCGGCAGGGCCTTGGCCCGTTCCAGCATCTCCGGACTTGAATCCAGGCCCCGCACCCGCGCCGCCGGATGTCGCGCGGCCAGCAGAGCAGCCTGCTCGCCCAGGCCGCAGCCCAGGTCCCAGACCTCATGCGGCTCCAGGTCGCGGGGGATGGCGGTCAGCAGGTCCAGCGCCGGCCGCTCACGATAGCGGCGATACAGGGCGTAGACGTCCGGATCCCAGCTGGCCATCTGACCTCCCCATGCAACCAAGGATTTTGTGAAGGTTTCTTCTCAAAGGCGAGGATTTACCATACGGTCCGAGTCAGACCCCCAACAGAGGGGTCATAGGGAAGGATTCACGCGGCATGCTCACGCCCATCAATTTCGCCCCTAACGGCCCCCAACCCCGGGCCGGTGGCGTTCGTCGGTTCAACCTCAATCGCCCCATCGCCGTCGGTGCGTCGCTCGCGCTGTGGGCGGTGATCCTGGTCGCGGTTCGACTGCTGACGATCTGAGCACAGAGAGCGCGACGCCTCGTCGCGGTCGATCACCCCTTTTCATCCGCGAAATCGGGTCCATATTTGAGTTGTGTTGTTCAACCAACTGAAAGGAGGTGACCAGTGTCTCATTGTCTCCAACCGCGGTCGCAAGTCGTGACCTGGAGCCTTGCGAGTGAGGTCTCCGCCTAGGCGTTGAGCGCCCAAGGTTTCTAAGTCACGTGCTGCGCAAGCGGCTACGACGATGGAGGGCCGTCCCGAGCAATCGGGGCGGCCCTTTTCAATTCCGGGTCCTAAGCCCCGATCAGCTCGCGGCCGATCAGGAAGCGGCGGATTTCGTTGGTGCCGGCGCCGATGTCGTAGAGCTTGGCGTCGCGCAGCAGGCGCTCGACCGGCCACTCCTTGGTGTAGCCGGCGCCGCCCAAGGCCTGGATAGCTTCCAGCGACACCTTCACGGCGTTCTCGGACGCCATCAGGATCGCGCCGGCGGCGTCGAAGCGCGTGGTCTTGCCGGCGTCGCAGGCGCGGGCCACGGCGTAGACGTAAGCCCGGGCCGAGTTCAGGGCCACGTACATGTCGGCGATCTTGCCCTGCATCAGCTGGAACGAGCCGATGGCCTGGCCGAACTGCTTGCGGTCGCGGACATAGGGCAGGACGATGTCGAGGCACGCCTGCATGATGCCCAGCGGACCCGCGCTGAGCACGGCGCGTTCGTAGTCCAGGCCGCTCATCAGCACCCCGACGCCGCCGCCGACCGGGCCCATGACGTTCTCTTCCGGGATCTCGCAGTCCTCGAACACCAGTTCGGCGGTGTCCGACCCGCGCATGCCCATCTTGTCCAGCTTCTTGGAGACGCTGAAGCCCTTCATGCCCTTCTCGACGATGAAGGCGGTGATCCGGCGCTCATCGGTCTTGGCGTAGACCACCAGGGTGTCGGCGTGCGGGGCGTTGGTGATCCAGAACTTCGTGCCGTTCAGGACGTAGCGGTCGCCCTTCTGCTCGGCGCGCAACTTCATCGACACCACGTCCGAGCCCGAGCCGGCCTCGCTCATGGCCAGCGAGCCAACATGCTCGCCGCTGATCAGCTTGGGCAGGTAGCGCTGCTTCTGCTCCGGCGTGGCCCAGCGGCGGATCTGGTTGACGCAGAGGTTCGAGTGGGCGCCGTACGACAGGCCCACCGAGGCCGAGGCGCGGGAGATCTCCTCCATCGCGATCACGTGCTCGAGATAGCCGAGGCCCAGCCCCCCGAACTCTTCCTCGACCGTGATGCCGTGCAGGCCCAGGTCGCCCATCGGCACCCACAGGCCGCGCGGGAATTCGTTGGTCTCGTCGATCTGGGCCGCCAGCGGCGCGATCTTGTCGGCGGCGAAGCGGGCCGTGGTGTCGCGGATCGCGTCAGCCGTCTCGCCCAGCGCGAAATCCATCGAGGGTGCGAAATTCGTCGTCATAGCTTCCTCCCTAGCACAAACGCCCGCCGGTCTTTGCGACCTGCGGGCGTTCTTGCTCAGTTTCCCCGAGGGAAGCAAAGAAAACTATTCTTCGTCGCTCGCATCGGGGCCGGCAAGGCGGCGAAGCAGAAGATAGGCCGAAACCACGAAGCAGATCGCGCCAATCATGCTGGCGCCGTAGCCGAACATCTTCACGCCGGTGTCGGAACCGGCGGCGACGGTCAGGATCCAGAGGACACCGCCGCCGAACAGAGCCAGGCCCAGGATGCCCAGGCTGACCAGCAGGCTGGTGTTGCCGAAGCGCGGGGCCTCGGCCTGGACCATCGAGACGTCCATCGGCTGCAGGTCGACTTCCTCGCTGGTCGAGAAGCCGCCCAGATTGAACACCGACGAGCTGGCGGCCGGGCCGCCGAACAGGGTCGGCTCGCTCTGGACCGGCTGCGAGGCCGGGGCGAAGCTTTCGACCGGCGTCGGGCGCTCGACTTCCTCGACCGGCTGCGGCGTCAGGCGGAACGGCGTGAACTCGACCGGGGCGGCCAAAGGGGCGTCCATTGGCGCCGGCTCGACCGGGGTCGTGGTCGTCTCGTCCTGGAACAGCACCGGCGCGGGCTCGGTGACGGCGAGCTGAGCCGGGGCCGGTGGTTCCGGCAGGCCCAGGTCTTCCTGGCGCACGGGCTTGGGCGTCGTCGTGGTCGCAGCGGCCAGCGGCGCATCCGGGAGGATGGCTTCCAGACGCGCGGCGACGGCGGCGGCCGACTGTTCCGTAGCGGTCGGGCCGTCCTCTTCCGGGACGACCACGTTCAGCGGCAGGCCTTCCTCGCGCTCGGTGACGACGCGGTCGCCCTCGGTGCGGGTGTTGACGGCCATCGGCGTCTGTTTCGGAATGGCGCAGCCGGCGTCGTAGTCGACCCGCGGGCGCAGCACCGGGCTGGGCGCGGGCACCCATTCGCCGTTGGCCGGCGTCAGGAACAGGGTCTTCTCGGCCGAGCGCCGGCGGACCAGGGCGTCGATGACGATCCGCTCACCCTCGAAGTCGGCCTTGCGCCACATCTCCATCGCGCACGCCGCTTGCAGCAGCGACCCCTCGTTGATCCGGCGCAGCACGCCCGAGCGGAGGAAGTTGTCGAGGCCGATATTGAAGGCGAAGCAGACCAGCGCGTCGAACTGGTTCTGGTTCAGCGGCGCGTAGGTGTGTTCGTTGACCGAGTGGGCGACCGAGATCAGGTCGTACAGCAGCAGGGCCTCGGCGTCCTTTTCAGAGACGGAGGCGCCCTCGCGAGCGGTCAGGGTGTGGCCATAGCCGACCGTCCAGCGCCCATCGGGGAGCTGCGCGGCCTTCTGACGGTAGCCTTCGAATCTCTTGATGAGATCGACGGCCGTCCGGGTGACCTGATGGCGCGGTTTCATCGCGGAGTTTGACCCAGTTTGAGACAGACGCGGATGCGTTCGCCTGTCTCGGCGCAAGGTCGGCGCCAGTTTCCCCCTCCGGGCGAAGAAACCGGGCTAGTGCAGCAGCAGCGCCGCGATCAGCAGCACCGCGAAGAAGCCGGTGAAGTCCGTCAGGAAGGTCACGAAGATCGACGACGACACCGCCGGGTCGCGGCCCATCTTCTCCAGCGCCAGGGGCATCAGGATGCCGCCCAGGGCGGCGGTGAAGATGTTGGCGATCAGGGCCGAGCCGACGATGATCGCCAGCTTGCCGTGATGGTCGGCGGGGCCGAAGAAGAGGTAGGTCGCCGCGCCCATGACCAGGGCCAGGCACACGCCGTTGACCAGGCCGACCAGCAGCTCGCGCAGCACGATCCGGCGGGCGTTGGCCGTGGTCAGCTCCTTGCTGGACAGGGCGCGCACGGCCACGGCCAGGGTCTGGGTGCCGGCGTTGCCGCCCAGGGACGAGACGATCGGCATCAGGATGGCCAGGGCCACCAGCTGGGCGATCTCGGCCTGGAAGATGGCCACGCCGCTGACCGCCAGGGTCGCGGTGGCCAGGTTCAGCATCAGCCACGGCAGGCGCGACTTGACGATCTCGATCACCGAGGCGTCACGGCCGGCGTCGGACACACCGGCCAGGGCCAGGATGTCTTCCTGCGCTTCGTCCCTAATGACCTCGACGATGTCGTCGACGGTGATCTGGCCCACCAGCCGCCCGCCCGGATCGATCACCGGGGCGCTGATCAAGTGGTACTTGTCGAAGATGTAGGCGACCTCTTCCTGGTCCATGCCGACATCGATTTCAGTCGCCGCCTCCATCAGCTCGGCCAGCGGCGTCTCGCGGCGGCTGCGCAGCAGGATGCTGATCGGGATCGCCCCGACGGGCTTGTAGGTCGGGTCGACCACATAGACGTCGAAGAAGAGCTCGGGCAGCTGGTCGCCCGCCTCGCGGACGTGGTCGATCGTCTGGCCAACGGTCCAGAATTCCGGCGCGGCCAGGAATTCGCGCTGCATCAGGCGGCCGGCGGTCTCGTCCTCGTACGACAGGGTCGTCTCGATGGCGGCGCGGTCGGTCTCGCCCATGGCGGCCAGCACCTGGAAGCGCTTGGTGTCGTCCAGGTCGTCGATGACGTCGGCGGCGTCGTCGGTGTCCAGTTCCTCCAGCGCTCGGGCCAGGGTCACCGACGGCGTGGCTTCCAGCACTTCCTCGCGGAGGTTCTCGTCCATTTCCGAGAGGATCTCGCCCAGGGCTTCCGGGTCGAGCAGCGGGATCACGTCCTCGCGGTAGTCGGCCGTGAGGAAGCCCATCAGGTCGGCGACGTCGGCCGGCTCCAGCGCCGTGACCAGCTCGCGCAGACGCTTGAGGTCGCCGCTGTCGACGGCGTCGATCACCATCTCGACGTATTCGGGATTGAGGGCGTAGTCGTCGCCGAGGGCGAGATCTTCCAGCTCCTCGGGGGTCTCGGTCCCTGGGATCGGAATTTGGGCCAGCGGGATATCGTCCAGCATTTCGTCGGTCAGTTCGGCGGTTTCCCGGGTCATGGGGGCCTCCTGAGCTCTAAAGCTGCTGAGTTCGTGGCTGGTGGGTCCGATGAAGCGTCCCTGAGGCGAAATCAGGGCCTGAAACGATTAGAGCGCCCCCAGCGAGTCGGAAACCGATTTCGCCAGGAGCGCTCTATTCTGTGTTCAACACTGGTGCGGTCGAGAAGACTCGAACTTCCACATCTTGCGATACAGCGACCTCAACGCTGCGCGTCTACCAATTCCGCCACGACCGCATCGTGGTGAGGGGCGGCTGGTAGCAAACTGAATCAGCTTTGGGAAGCCGGAAGTTCGAGTATGTCGAACTTCACCCCTGCGGCGAATTAAGCGCCGCCGGCCATGTAGTCGTAGACGTCGGCCGCGCGGGTCACCTGGATGGCGATGCGGTCGTCGCTGATCTGGATCTCGCCGCGCGCGATCGGGTGGTTGTTGGCCAGGATCCAGACCTCGTCATTGGTCTTGGCGTCCAGCGGGATCACCGCGCCGCGGCCCATGCGCAGCAGCTGCTGCATGGGTAGAATCGAGCGTCCCAGCAGAACGGAGATCTCGACATTGACGGCGTTGACCTGGCTCACGAAGTAAGACCCTTGAACTGACTCACGCGACCGACCGGGTCGCCACCGTCTCGATCGCAAGATTAGGGCCACATGCTTGCTCTCCCGTTAAGCGCTGAAAATACAGGACTTCCGACGATGGGTCGCGATGACGCGGCACAAGTTGGCTGGGCGGTTTCGACCGACTACGTCCCCTACCCGGCAGCCGTTGCCGCCATGGAGGCGCGCGCGGCCGCCATCGCCGACGGCGCGGCGGGCGAACTGATCTGGCTCTTGGAGCATCCGCCGCTCTACACGGCCGGCGTTTCGGCCAAGCCGGGCGACCTGATCGAGCCCGACCGCTTCCCGGTGTTCGAGAGCGGGCGCGGCGGCCAGTTCACCTATCACGGCCCCGGCCAACGGGTGGCCTATGTCATGCTGGACCTGACCAAGCGCGGCCGCGACGTGCGCGCCTTCGTGGCGGCGCTGGAGGCCTGGATCATCGACGCCCTGGCCGCCTTCAACGTCACCGGCGAACTGCGCGACGGCCGGGTCGGCGTCTGGGTCGAGCGCAAGGGCGCAGGCTGGAGCCGCGAGGACAAGATCGCCGCCATCGGCGTGAAGCTGCGCAAGTGGGTCAGCTTCCACGGCATCAGCCTGAACGTGGAGCCGGACCTTAGCCACTTCTCCGGCATCGTGCCCTGCGGCCAGGTCGAGCATGGGGTCACCAGCCTGGTGGACCTGGGTTTGCCGGTCACGCTGGACGAGGCCGACGCGGCCCTGAAGGCCAGCTTCCAGAAGATCTTCGGCCCGGTCGAGGACGCCCCTGCTCCTGCTTGAATAGGCGCTCCAGCCTAGGGTCATGGGACCTCATCCTCACGCGGCGAGCCGCTGAAGGTGATGAAAGGGACTGCGGAGCGCCGGGCGTCGCCCGGAGTGTGTGAGTTTGAGTTACCGTTTCGGCGAGGGCCGTACGCTCCGCGCAGCCGTTATCCGGAAGCCCTCGAAGCGCGGGGTTTTAACCCGCTTCCGACATCGCCTCCGACGGGCGGAAGGGTTGGCTCCCCTCCGGAATACACAGGCGGTTTCAGCCCGTGCCTGCTGTGCTCGCCGAACCCTCGCCGCCGGAGCTTCGTCCCATGTTTCAGGGAGCCCGCCACCGGATCCGTCGCGAAGGGACTTCCCGAAAGAAGCCCGGCGAGCGCTTCCCGCTCGACCACCCCTGACAGCCGTCACGATCGCCGGCCGGACGTCCCTTTCGTGCTGTCAGGTGGGATTATTGTGCGGCGGGATTTAGCGCGGATCATTCAGCGGCGCGTAAAATCGACAAGTGGTTGATTTCGCTGCGTTCGAGATCGCGAATACCGGGGATAGAGGCCCGCCAATCCCCTCTCTCATAGAGAGAGGGAGGGGCCCATGCGGAGCATGGGAGGGTGAGAGGTTACACCCTCTCCGGACAGGGCAATGACGAAGCAAGCGACGGCAGAGGCAGTGCTTTCACCGGCCAGCGGTGAAACCTCTCACCCTCCCACCGCTGCGCGGCGGGCCCCTCCCTCTCTCTATGAGAGAGGGATTCAGGTGGCCGCCGTTGTGGGTCGGAGGGCCCTAAATCGCGATCTGCTGCAGCGGATTGGGCCCGTACCGGTTGGCGCCCTGCTCGCCGCCCATCACGCCCAGTTCGACCACCGCCCAGACGATCACCAGCGAGAATGCGAAGTCGGTGAAGCTGCTGGGCAGCGGCCAGACGGCGATCACGGCCATCAGGATCAGCATGGCCCACCAGCCCGACCGCCCCCGGTCATGCAGGCGCTTGGACACCACGCAGGCGGCCGAGAACAGCAGGACCGGATAGACCAGCCAGCCGGTCAGCAGGTGCAGGGTATGGCCATCGCCGATCATGGCCTCGTATAGCCAAGCCAGGCCCAGCAGCACGCCGGACGCGATCAGGAACGGCGTCCGCGCCAGCCTGCCGTTCGACGACAGGAACAGCTCCGCCCATTCGCTACGATCGCTCATTTCGCCTTCGCTCCGACTCGTCTCGGCAATCTAGGCGCTGACTTAAGCGAACTCCACCAGCACCTCGTCAGCCGCGACCGGGTCGCCGCCCTTGGCGTTGACGGCTTTCACCACCCCATCGCGCTCGGCGCGGATGATGTTCTGCATCTTCATGGCCTCGAGCACGCAGACGACCTCGCCCTCGCGGACCTGCTGGCCGGTGGTGACATCCATCGAGACCACCAGGCCCGGCATCGGCGACAGCACCAGCTTGGAGGTGTCGGCGGCCTGCTTCTCGGGCAGCTTGTCGTGCAGTTCGGCCGAGCGGCGGGTCAGGACCAGCACCCGGGCCTTGGTCGCCCGGTGACGGACGGTGAAGCCCTCGGCGGCCGGCGCGGCCTGGACCGTGAAGGCCGTGCCGTCCAGCAGCGCTTTGAACACCGGCTTGCCCGGGCGCCAGTCGATATCGGTCAGGGCCAGCGTGCGGCCCTCGTCGAGCAGTTCGATCGTGATGTCGTCGCTGCCGCTGACCTTCACGCGGCGGCGGCTTTCGCCGATCGCCACCGTCCAGGTGTCGCGCGGCTTGCCCAGCAGGCCGGTGTCGTAGTTGCGGGCGCGGGCGGCGTAGACCCGCTGCATGGCCGCGCCGACGGCGGTCAGGATGTCGAGCTGGTCGGCGGTCGGCGCGGTCCCGTGGAAGCCTTCCGGGAACTCGTCCTTGATGTAGTTGGTCGAGATCTTGCCGGACCGGAAGCGCTCCTGGTCCATCACGGCGGCCAGGAACGGGATGTTCTGGCCCAGGCCCTCGATGTGGAAGTCCTCCAGCGCTCGGCCCATGCCGTCGATCGCCGCGATCCGGGTCGGCGCCCAGGCGCACAGCTTGGAGATCATCGGGTCATAGTACATCGAGATCTCGTCGCCCTCGCGGACGCCGGCGTCGTTGCGGACCGTGTAGCCGTCCTGCTCGCCTTCGGCCGGAGGGTCGTAGCGGACCAGGCGGCCGATCGACGGCAGGAACTTGCGGTACGGGTCTTCGGCGTAGATGCGGCTCTCGATGGCCCAGCCGTTGATCTTCAGGTCCTTCTGCTCGAAGGCCATCTTCTCCCCGTAGGCCGAGCGGATCATCTGCTCGACCAGGTCCAGGCCGGTGATCAGCTCGGTGACCGGGTGCTCGACCTGCAGGCGGGTGTTCATCTCCAGGAAGAAGAAGCTCTTGTCCTGGCCGGCGACGAACTCGACCGTGCCGGCGCTGTCGTAGTTGACGGCCTTGGCCAGGGCGACGGCCTGAGCGCCCATGGCGGCGCGGGTGGCCTCGTCCAGCAGGGGCGACGGGGCCTCTTCGATGACCTTCTGGTTCCGGCGCTGGATCGAGCACTCGCGCTCGAACAGGTGGACGACGTTGCCGTGCTTGTCGCCCAGCACCTGGATCTCGATGTGGCGCGGGCTCTCGATGAACTTCTCGATGAAGATGCGGTCGTCGCCGAAGCTGGCCTTGGCCTCGGCGCGGACGGCCGGGAAGCCCTCCTCGACGTCCTTGCGGTTCCAGGCCACGCGGATGCCCTTGCCGCCGCCGCCGGCCGACGCCTTGATCATCACCGGATAGCCGATCTGCTCGGAGATCGTCACGGCCTCGGCGGTGTCGGCGATCTCGCCGATGTGGCCGGGCACGCAGGAGACGCCCGAGGCCTGGGCGAACTTCTTGCTCTCGATCTTGTCGCCCATGGCCTGGATGGCGCCGGGGTTGGGACCGATGAAGACGATCCCCTCGTCGGCGCAGCGCTGGGCGAAGCCGGCGTTCTCGGACAGGAAGCCGAAGCCCGGGTGCACCGCTTGCGCGCCCGTCTGCTTGCAGGCGGCGATGATCTTGTCGGCGACGAGGTAGGACTGGGCGGCCGGCGAGGCGCCGATGTGCACGGTCTCGTCCGCCATCTCGACGGCCAGGCTGCCAGCGTCGGCGTCGGAATAGACGACCACGGTCTTGATGCCCAGGCGGCGGCACGTCTTGATCACGCGGACGGCGATCTCACCCCGGTTGGCGATCAGAATCTTGGAAAACATCGCAACTTCCGCCCAAAGATTTTGTGCTTTGCAGCACGGCCTATCAGTCCCGGTCGGGTTTGCAAGCTTGCCCTTAGGGCGCTACACCAACGCTCAGGCATGACACCGGTTTCCAAGAGTGCGGGAACCGTGATGGCGCGCCACCGGGAGGAGACAATCATGAAGGCCATTTTCCTGGGCACGACGTGCGCCCTGGCGCTGACGGCGGCCGCGCAAGCCGCCCCGACGCCCGCCGAGCCGGCCCTGCTGTTCAAGGTCTCGGGCGACAAGGGCCTGGTGGCCGACGTCGCCGCCGGCGACCCGATCCCCAACTTCGCCGACAAGGTCACGCCGATCGCCGACGGCAAGGCGGGCAAGGGCTTCCACGCCGAGGACGACGGCGTCGTCTCGTGGAACGCGCCCGGCAACATCCAGGCCCAGCGCGGCACCCTCTCCTTCTTCTGGCGCTCGGGCTATCCGGTCGGCGTCGCGCCGTTCGTGATCTTCCGCGTCGGCTATGCCGACCACAGCAGCTGGGACATGGCGTTCCTGCGCATCGACTGGAACGGCCACGGCTTCGACGCCTTCGTCACCGACAACGGCCTGGCCCGCACCCGCGTGTCGTTCAAGGTCGGCAAGAACCCGGCCGCCGACGCCTGGACGCACCTCGCCTTCACCTGGGACGAGACGACCGGCGTGCAGCTGTTCGTCGACGGCAAGCTGGCGGCCAAGACCGAAACCAAGGCCGTCTATGACGCGGGCCTGGACCAGTTCGGCGTCGCCGGCCGCGTGGTCGCCCCGCACCAGGTGCAGAGCCGCTACAACTTCACCCGCGGCGGCGACCTGGACGAGCTGCGCGTCTACGACCAGGCGCTGCCCGCCGACGCCATCGCCGCCCTGTCGCGCAACGAGGCGCCGGCCGCCGACGCCCCCGTCGCGACGCTGGACGATCCGGCCATCCACGCCGCTTGGAAGCAGCGCTACGGCTGGAACAAGGACCTCCCGCCGCTCCTGACCGACGACAAGACCACGATCCGCAAGGTCGAGTTCAAGGACGCCAAGGACATCAAGGAGTGGATGTGGAAGGGCACGGACGGCATCGCCGAGACCACCTGGCCCGGCGTCTACAACCGCTCGCGCCTGCCCGGCCGTAACGACTACTTCCAGCTCCCGGACTGGAACGTCTATGTCGACGGCGGCAAGGCCCTGACCTTGACCCTGCCCGACGAGCCGGTGAACCGCATCGAAATCCAGGGCCCGGCCTATGGCGACCTCAGCTGGGCCGCCAAGGCCGGCGACAAGGGCGCTTCGGTGGGCGCGCGCCCCAAGGACCAGGAGCGCACCGTCAGCACCTTGGCCAAGCCGCTGACCGGCGGCGTCCTGACCTTCACCAACGTCGCCCAGGAGACCCCGATCCAGGAGATTTGGGCCTACAACGTCACCGCCGGGGCCGAGCCGAAGGACGCGTTCAAGATGAGCTACGTGGTCCGCGCCGACGTGGCGCCGGACTATCTGAACCTGGCGCAGCTCAACGCCTATATCGCCGGCCGCCACCCGGCCGGCGAGCGCGCCACCGTCGTGGCCCTGCCGGAAGGCGCGCCCAGCCGCAAGCGCCCTGCGAGCGATCTCACCGCCAAGGGCCTGCCGATCGTCCACGTGCTGATCCCGTCGGGCTTCGGCGACGCGCCGGCCGCTCAAGCCCTGGCCCGCAACTGGGCCTATGGCTGGGAGAACGCCCGCGACGGCCTGGACGGCGTAGCCATCGACATCCCCGCCCTGCCCGGCGCGGCGGGGACGACCATCCCGCTGAACATCCAGGTCAAGGACCCGATCTGGCCGGGCCGCAACATGATCGACGTCAGCGTCTCGGTGAAGGCCGGCGAGGCCCGCACCGTCTGGCTCGACATGCGCGACCGCATCCTGACGCCCGACAGCCTGTACCTGACCATCGCCGCCGACAGCACCGACTTTGGGCCGAAAGCCCTGGACGGCGCCAAGATCCGCCTCGTCCTCAAGGATCGCGACAAGGCCAAGGCCGAGCACGTCGCCGACCGCCTGAACCAGGTGAAGGACAACTGGGCCTTCCTGGTCGAGGAGCACACCACCTCCAAGCGCCAGGGCCTCTATCGCCGCCTCTATGCCGACATCTCCGACCTGCTGAAGGTCGATCCCGACAACCAGATCGGCCGCGAGTACTGGGGCGACATCACCTATGGCAGCCAGGGCTGGCCGGCCTTCGAGCAGCCCAAGCCGACCAATGGCGAGCCGCTGTGGGCCTTCCGCCAGCTGGAAGACCTCAAGCTGGTCAGCAGGTTCGTCAACTGGTGGGTCGATGAGCGCCAGTCCGACTACGGCGACTTTGGCGGCGGCATCTCGGACGACACCGACCTGCTGCAGCAGTGGCCGGGCCTCGTCTTGATGGGCGTCCAGCCCGACAAGCTGACGACCTCGCACGACCGCCTGGCCGACGCCGCCCACAAGAACGGCATGTTCACCGACGGCCTGTCGACCATCGTCACCGACGAGCTGCACGCCTACGAGGAAGGCATCAACTCGGACGCCGAGGCGATGTACATCCACTATGGCGAGCCGAAAGCGGTCGAGCGGATGTTCGCCACCGTGAAGGCCCTGCCGCGCGTCATCGACAAGAACCCGGCCGGCCACGTCCACTTCAACACCAACTGGTACAGCGGCAAGATCTCGTACCGCGAAGGCCCGTGGGAGTGGCAGAAGCCGTACTCGTTCGGCGTCACCCACCCGGCGATCCTGACCAGCGACTACAACGGCGACAAGACCGCCCGCGACCTGGTCATCGGCCTGGCCGACGGCTACCTGGCGCACGTGGCCAAGGACGGCTCGTACCCCAACGAGATCAACTGGCGCAGCGACGCCGAGCGCGGCGGCACGGTGCTGCAAGGCTCGGGCGCCGACGGTCCGTTCCAGGTGTTCTGGCAGGCGTATCGCCTGACCGGCGACCAGAAGTACCTGGTCCCGATCAAGTGGCGCATCTCCAAGAACAGCATCAAGTCGCTGGGCAGCATCAACGAGAACGCCCTGGCCGAGCTGAAGCTGGGCGAGGCCAGCAAGGACCTGATCATCGCCGCCGCCAAGAAGGGCGGCGCGCTGGAGCGCTACAGCGCCTGGACCCTGACCGGCGACAAGAGCTTCCTTGAGGACCTCTATGCCGACGAGATCCAGTTCAACGACCAGCACATGTACATGCACACCGAGGGCCACTGGTGGTCCGACCGTGTGGAGCTGCCGTCGGACATCCTGCAACGCACGCGCATGGGCGGCATCGCCAACAAGCGCAGCCAGATGACCCCGGGCCACACCGTCTCGTGGCGCTTCGACGGCGTCGACGGCACGGACGTGGCGCTGCTGGTCAAGGACGCCACCAAGACCGGCTTCAAGGTCATCGCCTACAACACCACCGACAAGCCGGTGACGGCGACCATGACTGGCTGGAACGTCGCGCCCGGCCAGTGGAGCCTGGCCCAAGGCCTAGACGCCAACGGCGACGACGCGATCGACGGCTCGCCCGAGACCCGCGCCCTGCCGTTCGAGCGCAGCCTGGGGACCAAGGTCACTCTCGCCCCGCGCCAGACCACGGTCATCGACATGAAGCTGGTCACCGCCGGCGATGATCCGGCCAAGCGCGCCGACCTCGGCATCGGTCGCGGCGACGTGGTGGTCAAGGGCTCGGCCATCACCGCCACCGTCCACAGCCTGGGCGCCCAGGACGCCGCCCCGGCCAAGCTCGAACTGGTCGACACGGCCGGCAAGGTGCTGGCCAGCGCGCCGACCCCGGCCCTGAAGGCCCCGGTCGACCTCACGCCCAAGACCGCTTCGGTGAAGCTGAAGATCCCCGCCGGCGTGAAGGCCCAGGGCCTGCGCGTCCGCATCGTCGCCACCCAACCCCAGAACACCGCTCTGAACGACGAGGTCGTGCTGCCATGAAGACCATCGCCCTGATCGCCGCCGGCCTGCTGCTGGCCGGCGCGCCCGCCCTGGCCCAGACGGCGGCTCCGCCCGTCCCGCCCTCGCCGGCCTATTCCAGCCGCGTGATCACCCTGGCCGAGGCCAAGGCCGTGGTCGCCGCCGCCGAGGCCGAGGCCCGCAAGAACGGCTGGACCATGGTCATCACCGTGCTGGAGTCGAACGGCCAGCCGGTCCTGACCGAGAAGATGGACGGCACGCAGTACGGCTCGGGCGAGGTCGCCCACAAGAAGGCCGCCACCGCCGCCAATTTCCGCAAGCCGTCGTCCTATTTCCAGGACGCAGTGAAGGCCGGCACGCTGAACTCGATCTTCACCGGCGCCATGGCGCTGGAGGGCGGCGAGCTGCTGCTGGTCGACGGCAAGATCGTCGGCGCGGTCGGCGTCTCGGGCGGCACGGCGGTTCAGGACGGCCAAGTGGCGCGGGTGGGTGTGGGCGCAATCAAGTAGCTCCTCACAAATCCGATTTCCCCGGCGAACGCCGGGGCCCAGATCGTATGGCTGTGAGGCTCATGCAAAAACGCCCGCGATCCTGTCTGGACCGCGGGCGCTCTTGCATCTGGGCCCCGGCGTTCGCCGGGGAAATCGGAGGTGGGTTTAGCTCGCTGAGAACTCTCTCGCGAACATCGCCTCATACCCCGCGATCATCTCCTCCGCCTCCGGCGCAACCAACCGCGCCACGGCCGCCGCGAAGCTCACCGGCGCCAGCCCAGAGGCGCTGACCACCTTGCCGTCGCTGACCGCGCGCGGCGTGTCGACATAGTGCTCGGCGCCCGCATAGCCCTCGACGGTCTTGGCCAGCCACTCCGCGCCGTTAGAGGTGTGCCTGCGCCCCTCGAACAGGCCGGCATGAGCCAGGGCCGTGGTCCCGGCGCAGATACCGGCCACCGGCTTGCCGTCGGCGAAGGCCTGGCGCAGCAGGCCGCTGACCGCCTTGTTCTCGCCCTCGGCCCAGGCGTCGCTGCCGATCAGGATGAAGAGGTCGGCGTCGTTCAGCACCGGGTCGTCGAAGCGGTAGTCGGCCGCGGCCAGCACACCGCCGATCGAGGTCTCCGGCTCGCCGTCCGGCGTGGCGATCTCGATCTGGACCTTCAGCTCGCGGCGCAGCAGCGCCAGCACGCTGCCAGCCTCCCAATCGGCCCAGCCCGGCTGCAGGAATGCGACGGCGACGGTCATGCGGATCTCCTCACGGGGGTGCTACCGGACGAACGCGTGAGCACCTACATTGGCTGTCATGACAGACACAGCCGCCCTTTCAACCGCCGGATTCGACCTGACGCCGCCGAACGAGGCCGAGCGTGAACGCCTGGAGGCCGACCTGACGGCCGAGGAGGCGCGAGTCCTCCTGCATCACGGCACCGAGGCCCCGTTCTGCGGCGGCCTGTTGGGCGAGAAGAGCCCCGGCGTCTACGCCTGCCGCCTGTGCGGCCTGCCGCTGTTCAAGCACGAGACCAAGTTCGAGAGCGGCACCGGCTGGCCCAGCTTCTACGCGCCGTTCGCCGAGGACCACGTGCTGGGCGTCCGCGACGACTCGTACGGCATGGTCCGCATCGAGACCCGCTGCGCCCGCTGCGACAGCCACCAGGGCCACGTCTTCCCCGACGGCCCGGCCCCGACGCGCCTGCGCTACTGCATCAACTCGGTGTCGCTGCAGTTCGTGAAGTCGGGCGATCCCCTCCCCGATCCGCTGCATCGCGGCGACAGGATCGCGGCCTGACCACAGGCCTGAGAGCTGGGGCGAAACCATCGTCTCGCCCCAGCTTTTCTCAATTCCTATCGAATTGATATGAATTGTTCTGAGCCAGCGGAATGGGGCATCTCCGCCGGGTAGCCAGAGTTGAGCCATGACCCCAGCGCCCTCCCTCTTCGAAGCGCCTCGCCGCGACCGCGACGATCCCCCGATCCTGATCGTGCCGGGCCTCTACAACTCCGGTCCCGACCACTGGCAGAGCCATTGGGAGCGAGAGCTGCCCAACGCCCAGCGCGTCGACCAGCAGGACTGGGAACACCCTCTCCTCGGTGACTGGACCATCAGCCTGGCCGAGGCCATCCGCCAGAACCCTGGCGCGATCCTAGTCGCCCACAGCCTGGGCTGCGCCCTGATCTGCCACCTGGCCCAGGTGACCGGCGGACGAGGCGTCGGCGGCGCCATGCTGGTCGCCCCCGCCGACGTCAATCGCGAAGGCCCGGCGGGTCGTCTGCTGGTGGGGTTCTCGCCGATTCCGCGACAGCGGTTGCCGTTCCCGAGTTTGGTGGTGGCGAGTCGGGATGATCCTTATGTGGAGATCGACCGCGCTGAAGCGTTTGCGCGGAGTTGGGGCTCGGAGTTCGTCGACCTCGGCCGCGCGGGGCACATCAATGTCGACTCGGGCCACGGGGCCTGGGTGAAGGGGCGCGGGCTGCTGCGGGGGCTGGTACAGCGGGTGCAGGCGGAAGGCCGTATTGCTTAATACCCGAAAGAAAACTGTCGCGCTTTCCGCGAAATCCAAAACCCTGGGCCGAGAACGCCCGCCGCCACTAGATTTAGTTCGCGCACAAACTGCTAGAGTCTGACGGTGGGTGCTGAGGTTGCCCGGCAATCAGAGTTGTGAAACCGTCCTCCGGACAGAGGGCGGCATGACTGAACTGCGGATTGAACGTTCTGTGCGACGCGCCGAAGCCGCGCACTCTACTATGACGACGTCGAAGAACATCAACGATCAGCAGGCAGCGTGGGAGGAGTTCGTCGCGAATTGGCGCACAGCACTAAATCAGATTTCCACCGCAGCAAAACGTGCAGGCCGAACCGATATCTCCACCGAGATACACAATGAGCGCGAGGCTAGTCCCATTTTGCACTATGTTTGGGAGGCTAGAAACGCCGAAGAACATACTCCGGACGGAACTAGCGAATCTGCCGTTCATAAGGTCCCGAAGCCAGTCACGCTGAATGGAGAACCCATAACGTTAAATGGGATTCCGATAGTTCTGACTCGCCCGGAAATGGTGCTGCGATTCAGACCACTGCAACGACGCGACCAGAAATTCGCTGCCCCACAGGACGAGCCAGTCAAAGTTGCTGGGATAGCTCTCAACTTTCTCCAGCACTGCCATCAGAAACTTCGAGGACTCAGCCAACCTCCAAAAGGCACGGAATTGAACAGCTTGTAAGTCCGAGACTAAATACAACTCATTGAGAAGAAGAGTTGGTGCGGGCGGTCGGGGTCGAACCGACACTCCTTTCGGAACCGGATTTTGAGTCCGGCGCGTCTACCAGTTTCACCACGCCCGCAGGCTTCGCGTCTCCGCGAAGGGCGGTCTTCGTAGCAGGCGTTGGCGGGTCGGTCTAGCATCGTGCGAACGGAGATTCCCGATGCTGAAACCCGGTCCGCGCAACCTGATCACCGACGTCCCCGGCCTGCGGGTCGGCTGCGTCGAGGACGAGGCCGCGCGCACCGGCGTGACGGTGGTGCTGTGCCCCGAGGCCTGGACGGCGGCGGTCGATGTGCGCGGCGGCGGGCCGGCGGTGCGCGAGACCGACACCCTGCGGCCGGAGAACAGCTTCTCCAAGGCCCACGCCATCTGCTTCTCGGGCGGCTCGGTGTTCGGGCTCGCCGCAGCGGACGGCGCGGCCGTGGCGCTGTCGGCGCACGAGCATGGCCTGAAGCTGTCGCCGGGGACGCCAGCCATCCCGATCGTGCCGGCGGCGTGCCTGCACGACCTGGGCAATGGCGGCGACAAGGCCTGGGGCCTCTCCCCGCCCTATCGCGAGCTGGGGATGCGAGCCGTCGCGGCGGCCGGCGAGGACTTCCCCCTGGGCTCCTTCGGGGCCGGGCGCGGGGCGATGGCGGGGATTCGCAAGGGCGGGCTGGGCTCGGCCTCGATCGACCTGGGCGATGGTGTGATCGTCGCGGCCCTGGTGGCGGCCAATCCAGTCGGCACGCCCTACATGCCCGACGGCGAGACCTTCTGGGCCTGGCCCTACGAGATCGACGGCGAGTTCGGCGGCCGGCGGCCCGCTGCGGACATGCCGCCCTCGGTCGAGCCGATCCCCGACGATTCGAAACTGGCCGCGCGGCTGAAGGCCGGGGCCAACACCACCCTGGCCCTGGTCGCGACCACCGCCGACCTCAGCACCGCCGAGGCCCAGCGGATGGCGATGATGGCCCATGACGGCATGGCGCGGGCGGTGCGGCCGTCGCACACGCCGTTCGACGGCGATGCCTGCTTCGCCCTGGCCTCGGGCGCGGCGCCCCTGGGCCCCGATCCGATGCGCGGGCTGATGCGGGCGAAGATCGGCGCCGCCGCAGCGGACTGCGTGGCGCGCGCGATCGCTCGAGCGGTGTTCGAAGCCGCTAGAGCTCGCTAGTTGGAGGGCTGACCGTCTCGCCGCCGGTCAGTTGGACGGCGGCGGTTTCCAGGTGGTCCAGCAGGCGCTTGAACATCGCCACCTCGCTGGGCTGCAGCCCGGCCAGCAAGGTCGCCTCATAGGCCAGCGCCAGGGGCGCGATCTCGGCGAACAGGCGGCGGCCGGCGGCGGTCAGTTCCAGGGTGTGCGAGCGGCGGTCCGAGCGGACCGTGGTTCGAGCCACCAGGCGGCGGACGACCAGTTCCTGGGCGGCGCGGCTGACACGGACCTTGTCCATGGCCGTGCGGGTGACGGCGGTGTGCTGGGTCAGGCTGCCCTCGGCCAGCACCGACATCAGCCGCCACTGCGGGATGGTCAGGCCGAAGCGGTCTTCATAGGCGCGGGCGATCAGGCGGCTGACGGCCGCCGAGGCCGTGGCCAGGCGATACGGGACGTAGTCGACCAGGCTGACGCCGGGCTCGGGCGCTTCGGGAGCGCCAGACGTGATCGTGGAGACCGTCGCGGTCATGCCCTTCCTTTCGTCCTCCCGAGGCGTGGCCGCCTTCCGGAGGAGCGGCCTTCGCCAATCCATTCCGCGTCGATCAGACGACCGCGCGGCTTCTTGGTGTGAGCGTCCCCCGCCCGCGTCTCAACGACGAGGCGAGTTTACTCGAACGAAGGACCACATTCGCACGCCGCTTGGGCAGAGAATAGCCGTCTCGCCTTCCTGAACGGCGTTCTCATGCCCCGAGGGGCGTCAGTGATGCTCTGCGCCGTGCGGCTTGTCCTTGGGCATCGGCGGCAGGACGGTCAGCGACCGCTGGCAGTCCTCCAGCTCGCGCAGGCAGTTGGGGCGGTTCCAGAAGTCGGCGAACTCGGCCACGGCCAGGCGCAGCAGCTGCTTGAATTCCCTGGAGTCCGGGCCCTTCGGCTCCTCGTGATGATGGTCGTCGTGCTTGGCTTCCGGCTTGTGGGCGGCCAGCAGCACGGTCTGGGAGCCGACGATCGTCACGTTGCGACTCAGCAGCTCGAACCCGCCGCCGCTGCGGCACTTGTCGTCGCACTTGTGCTTGTCGTGACCATGCTCAGCGCAGGTCTTTTCCTCGCCGTGCTTGTCGTCCTTGCCGTGGCCCGCGCCGTGGTGGCCATCCTTGTGGCCGTCCTTCGGCTTCTCCTCGGGCGGCTTGCCCTCGATGGCGTCGGACAGGTGCTTGAAGGCCTTGGCGCAGGGACCGCCGAACATCAGCAGCGGGCCGATCAGGCGCTTGACCTCGTCCAGCAGCTCATGGGCCTTCTTCTCCAGCTCGCCCGAATGGGCGCTGGAGGCGGCCACGCACTTGGCCTTGATGGCCTCGTGGATCTTCTTGGGGACGCCGTCGGTCTTCTCGCCCTTGTCGCCGCGCCCGGTCAGGCGGCCGGCGAAGAAGGCCAGGGCCGCGATGGCGAGGCCGGCCAGAATCAGCAGGAACACCAGGGTCGGGTCGAAGACCGGCACCGGCTGTTCAACTGGAAATTCAGACTGGTACACCCGACCCCCTCCGCCATACGGCGTTCTGCGACGCCATATGGTTAACGCAACAACGTTACGGATGCACGGCCAAGGTGCTCAGGTCGGGGCGGAAATGATGCTGGAGACCTTGGCGCCGGCGTCATAGCGCGACGGACCGCCATAGACGGTGACCTCGCAGAGGATGTCGCCGCCCTCGGCCGAGGCCCAGATGTAGCTGCGCTCGACCTCGACATAGCGGCCGGCCGGCGAGATGCCCTCGAAGGTGTCGCCCCAGGGCACGATCCCGCGCAGCTCCTGCCAGCGCAGGGTCACGGCGCGCGAAAGCTCGTCGCGCGCCATGGCCTCCAGGTCGGGATCGCCGATCGGACTGCTCAAAGGCCTTTAGCCTTCCGCGGTGTCGCGGAAATAGGCCTCGACCTCGCCCTGCAGCTTCAGGGTCATGGCGTTGCCCTTGCGGTCGACGGTCTTGCCGGCCGCGACCCGCACCCACTTCTCGCTGATGCAGTATTCCTCGACGTTGGTCTTCTCGACGCCCTTGAAGCGGATGCCGATGCCGCGCTCCAGCAGGTCCGCGTCGTAGTACGGGCTGTCGGGATTGACGGAGAGGCGGTCGGGAGGCGTGTCGCTCATGGTCTCTGGCTTTCGTCTGGGCCGCGCGGCCCCAATGTCTTGGGCGGCGGTGATAGCGATGAAACGCCGAAAGTCCAAGTTGGCGATGCGCCTCCCCTCTTCCGTCTAGTCCTGCTGGTCTTCCTTGACCGGGTCGGCGGCCGACACCACGCCGTCGTTGTTGGTGTCGTGGTGGTTGAACATCCGCCAGCCCGAGTAGTCGAACTCGGCGCGGGTGATCGCGCCGCTCTTGTCGCTGTCGAGCACGCCGAAGCGGACGTCGGCCTGGCGCATCTGGCGCTCGCGTTCCTCTTCCTTCTTCTCGGGCGTGCGGTCGTCGGCGGCGAGCTTCTTCTCCAGGCGCGCCTTGAACTCGCCGACATATTCGGACCGTGACAGCGAGCCGTTCTTGTCGGCGTCGGTGGCGGCGAACTGGATGGCGCGGGTGGCGGCGAACTCGTCCTTGGTGACGACGCCGTCGCCGTTCTGGTCCTGCTCCTTGATGAAGGTGTCGCGGGCGTGCGAGGCGGCATGGGCCGAGCCAGCGGCCAGCGAAGCAGCGATGGCGGCGGCGAGGATGATGCGGGTCTTCATGGGGTCTCGTCCTAGCGGAGGGATTCGAAGGTCAGGGCGTAGGTGAAGCTCTGGCCCGGCTGGCCGGCGGCGGCCGGGGCGACGCGGTAGCGGGTCTGGACGTGATAGAGGCCCGAGTGGTCCGGCTTCACGGCGAAGCGGCCCTTGGCGTCGCTGGTGACGGTCTTGGGCGCGGGCTTGCTATCGGCGTAGCGGTCCTCGGCGGCGACGAACTCGATCGCCTGGTTGGCCAGCGGCTTGCCGTCGAACAGCACCTCGAACACCGCGTCCTGGCCGGTGACGATCTTGCTGGGGTGGGTGACGGCCTTGAACTCCAGGCCCTTGCCGATCGGGGCCAGGGCCGCGTCGTTCGGCGCGCCGCGCGTCACATAGACGTCGGCCATGGTCAGGCTCTGCATGTCGATGGCGTCGGCGGGGGCCTTCTCGCCCTCGAAGAACTGCCACTCGCCCTTGACCAGGGCGGCCTTGGCGGTGCGGCCGCCGCGCAGGCCGGTGGTGATGCGGTAGGTGCCCGGCTTCTCGGTGACGGCTTCGACCAGGGCCAGCTCGCGCGTGTAGACCGGGGTCAGCGGGACACGGACGCCGTCGGGGCCGATCACGGCATAGGCGTCGGACTTCATCACCACCTCGGGCGTGAAGAAGCTCTCGGTGAACGCGCCCTGCACGGTGACGATCTTGCGGTCCGAGGCGTCGAACACCGTCGGCAGCAGGTAGGGCGAATGCGCCTGGGCGGCGGGGACGGCCAGGGCCAGCAGGAGCGCGCCGCCCAGCAGGCCAGCGCGGAGAGAACGGATCATCGGGAGCACCCCAGGCGCCGCTCCAGTCGCGGCGGAATTGGGGATATTGCGATTAGTTCTAAGAATCAATTGCAAATAGCTTGACCGGTCGGGACGCCAGCTTTAGGTCATCGCCATCAATTGCGACTAATTCGCAAACGCGCCATCGAGGGGATATCGATGTCTCGCCTGAAGCTGGCCGCCTTCGCGGCCGCCTCCGCCACCGCCCTGCTCGTCACCGCCGCGCACGCCGCTGACGCCAATCCGGCCGCTGACGCCGTCGAGGTCGACAAGGTCACCGTCACCGCCACGCGCTCGGAGAAGTCGGTCGCCAAGGTCCCGGCCACCGTCACGGTCATCTCGTCGGACGAGATCGAGGACGGCCTGGTCAAGGACATCAAGGACCTGGTCCGCGACGAGCCGGGCGTGTCGGTCCGCAGCGCCCCTGCCCGCTTCACCGCCGCCGGCGCCTCGACGGGCCGTGACGGCAACGCCGGCTTCAACATCCGCGGCCTGGAAGGCAACCGCGTCCTGATCGTCGTCGACGGCGTGCGCGTGCCGGACGGCTTCGCCTTCGGCGCCCAGTCGACCGGTCGCGGCGACTATGTCGACCTGGACATCCTGAAGTCGGTCGAGATCGTGCGCGGCCCCGCCTCAGCCCTGTACGGCGCCGACGGCCTGGCCGGCTCGGTCAGCTTCATCACCAAGGACCCGTCGGACATCGTCAAGGACGGCAAGTCCTTCGCCGGCCGCGCCCGCGTCGGCTACGCCTCGGCCGACGAGAGCTGGACCGAGAGCCTGCTGCTGGCCGGCAAGTCGGACCGCTGGGAAGCCCTGGCCGCCTATACCCGCCGCGACGGCAAAGGCCAGAAGACGGCCGGCACCAACGACTCGGCCAATACCGACCGCACGACCGCCAACCCGGAGGACAACGCCTCCAACTCGTTCCTGGGCAAGCTGATCTACAGCCCCAATGACAAGAACCGCTTCCGCCTGACGGTCGACCACCTGGATCGCGACGTCGACTGGACCGTGCTGTCGGCCATCGCCAAGCCGCCGCTGGCCTCGACCAGCGTCATCGGCCTGACCGCCTTCGACAAGGTCAAGCGCAACCGCGTCAGCGCCGACCACCGCTTCGACGGCGGCGAAGGCCTGATCAGCGCCGCCCGCTCGACCGTCTACTGGCAGAAGAGCACCACCCGCCAGTTCTCCGCCGAGGACCGCTCGACCGCCGTCGACCGCACCCGCGACGCCACGTTCGACAACCGCGTCCTGGGCGCCAGCGTCGAACTGCACAGCGTCTTCGACGCTGGGAACCTGAAGCACGAGATCGTCTGGGGCGGCGACGCCTCGATCACCCGCCAGCAGGGCACCCGCGACGGCACGGTGCCGCCGGCCGGCGAGACCTTCCCCGCCAAGGCGTTCCCGACCACGGACTTCACCCTGGCCGGCCTGTATGTGCAGGACGAGATCACCGCCGGTTCGGTGTCGCTCTATCCGGCCGTCCGCTTCGACTACTACAAGCTGGACCCGAAGGCCGACCCGCTGTTCACCACCGCCTCGTCGGGCCAGAACGACTCGCACATCTCGCCGAAGCTGGGCGTGGTGTGGAACGCCAGCGACGTCGTCACCGTGTTCGCCAACGCCGCGGCCGGCTTCAAGGCCCCCGCCCCGATCCAGATCAACACCGGCTTCGCCAACCTGATCTCGAACTACAAGTCGATCTCCAACCCCGACCTGAAGCCCGAGACCAGCAAGACGATCGAGGGCGGCGTCCGCTTCCACCAGAGCGGCTTCCGCGCGGCCGTCACGGCCTTCACCGGCAAGTACGACGACTTCATCGAGCAGGTGCAGGTCAGCGGCAACTTCACCGCCGCCACCCCGGCCGTCTATCAGTACATCAACCTGTCGGACGCCAAGATCAGCGGCGCCGAGGCCAAGGCTTCGTACGACTTCGGCAACGGCTTCACGGCCCGCGCCGCGGCCTCGTACGCCAAGGGCTCGTCCAAGACCAACGGCGTGCGCACGCCGCTGGTGTCGATCGACCCGGTCAAGCTGACCGGCGGCGTCGCCTATCGTGACCCCGCGGGCCGGTTCGGCGGCGACCTCAGCGTCATCCACTCGGACCGCAAGTCGGCCAGCAAGGCGGGCGTCACCTGCACCGGCGGCTGCTTCCTGCCGCCGTCGTTCACCGTCGCCGACGCCACCGCATGGTTCGCCGTGACCGACGCGGTGACCGTGCGCGCCGGCGTCTTCAACCTGACCGACGAGAAGTACTGGTGGTGGAGCGACGCCCGCGGCCTCGCCGACACCTCCACCGTCAAGGACGGCTATTCTCAGCCGGGCCGGAACTACAGCGTTTCCCTGGCTGTGAAGTTCTAGCCTGGCAGGGAGCGGCGCGCGTGGGCCGGGAAGCCGCGCGCGCCGCATATCCTGTAAGCAAGCGCCTCGATCCCCGCCGGATCGGGGCGTTTTGCGCTTAAGGGCCAAGGCCATCGCCAAAAGCGCTTACACTTTGCGCGCTCACGCTTTACCACCGACCGCATCACGACTTCGGAGTTCGCATGCTGCGTCGCCTCTACGACTGGGTCATGGGCCTGGCCGCTTCCCGCCACGCTCCGGTGAGCCTGTTCGCCGTCTCGTTCGCCGAGAGCTCGTTCTTCCCGATCCCGCCGGACGTGATGCTGGCCCCGATGGTGCTGGCCAAGCCGGAAAAGGCCTGGCGCTACGCCCTGATCTGCACGCTCGCCTCGGTGCTGGGCGGCGCGCTCGGCTGGTGCATCGGCTACTTCCTGCGCGACTTCGGCCTGTGGATGATGGCCGCGACCGGCCACACCGGCGGGCTGGAGCAGTTCCAGTGCTGGTACGGCAAGTACGGCGTCTGGGTGATCCTGGCCAAGGGCCTGACCCCCATCCCCTACAAGCTGGTGACCATCGCCTCGGGCCTGGCCGCGTTCAGCTTCCCGATCTTCCTGGCCGCCTCGGCGGTGACGCGCGGCGCGCGCTTCTTCCTGGTCGCCTTCATCGTCAAGAAGTTCGGCCCGGCCATGATGCCGATCGTCGAGCGCCGCCTGGCGCTGTTCGCCGGAATTTTGATCGCCCTCCTTGTCATCGGCCTGGGCGCCAGCCACTTCATCGGTGGGGGCGGACATGCTGGAGCTTGCGCCGCGTGACGAACGACGATCCGAAGACTGAGATTCCGGCCGGCGGCGAGCCGCCCGTGGCCACGCCCGTGCGCGGCCCCGCGCCGGTCGCCGCGCCTGCCCCGACCAAGACCTTCATCGGCGTCGTCTACGACCTGGTGACCCGCGAGTGGCCGCTGGTGGCGCTGCTGTCCAGCGCGCTGATGCTGGCCATCGCGCACAGCTTCGAAACCTTCGGCCATCTCGCTCCGTGCCATCTCTGCCTGAAGGCCCGCGAGGTCTATTGGCTGGCCGGGACGATCGGCCTGGTCGGCGCGATCCTGCAGCGCACGCCGCTGTGGACCCGCCTGCGCCAGCCGGTGAACCTGCTGCTGGGCGCGATCTTCCTTTATGGGACGGGTCTGGCCGTCTTCCATGCCGGCGTCGAGTGGAAGTGGTGGCCCGGTCCGACCACCTGCACCGGCGGCAGCGTCGCCAGCGCCACCAACCTCGCGGCCATGCTGAACGGCACAGCCGAGATCAAGGCCCCGATGTGCGACAAGGCCGCCTGGGTGTTCCTGGGCCTGTCGATGGCCGGCTGGAACGCTCTGGTCTCGCTGAAGCTGACTGTCTGGTCCGTGCTGGCGGGCCTGCGCAAGGCGGAGACGCTCTGATGACCCGCCCGGTCCCCCCTCGCCCCGGTCAAGGCGCCCTGGCTTCGCGCCTCGCCGAGATCCTGCGCGTCGACCAGGCCGGCGAACTGGCGGCCGTGCACATCTATCGCGGCCAGGCGGCCGTCATGCGCGCCGCCCCCGGCCGCGAGCGCATCGCCGACCAGCTGAAGGAGATGGAGGGCCACGAACAGGTCCACCTGTCGCGCTTCAACGAGCTGCTGAGCGAGCGCGGCGTGCGCCCGACCCTGATGTCGCCGGTCTGGCGCGCCGCCGCCTTTGCGCTCGGAGCCGGCACCGCCCTGCTCGGCGACAAGGCCGCCCACGCCTGCACCGAGGCGGTCGAGAACGTCATCGAGAAGCACTATGCCGGCCAGATCGAGGAGCTGAAGGACCGCGACCCGGCCCTGGCCGCCGAGCTGACCCAGTTCCGCGACGACGAACTGGGCCACCGCGACATCGCCGTCGAGGAAGGCGCCCACGAAGCCGTCGCCTATCCGCTGCTGACCGCCGTGATCCAGGCCGGCTGCCGCGCCGCCATCAAGATCAGCGAGAAGATCTAGCCCCGGAAGTTTTTGTTGAGAGCGTGACGGTCGCCGAAACCGGCTTCCACTTTCGGCTGTCACGCTCTTGGCGCCGCTTTCCCGCGGGCCTACCGATGCTCCCAACGAGACCTTCGTGTTGGGGAGTCGCCTACTTGTCGTTCCGTACCTTCGCCGCCTGCGCGGCGTCGCTGCTGGCCCTGTCGACGGCTCACGCTGCCGAACCTCTCAAGACCAGCGAACTCTCCCTCAGCACCGGCGGCCCGATGCCCGCCGAGCAGCGGGCCCTGGCGTTCGACCACGCCGACCTGAAGTTCAAGATCCTGCCCGACAAGAAGGCGATCGAGGGCGAGGCGACCCTGACCTTCACGGCCAAGTCGGCGCTGGACAAGCTGGTCCTGGACTTCGACCGCGTCTTCACGATCCGCAAGCTGACGGTCGACGGCAAGGCGGCGACCTGGACCAATCCCGAAGGCCGGATGACCATCAAGCTCCCGAAGGCCGTGGCCAAGGGCAAGGTCGTGACCGTGGTCGTCGCCTATGACGGCGTGCCGCTGGAGGCCAAGCGCGCGCCGTGGGACGGCGGCTTCGTCTGGAGCACGGCCCCGACCGGCGAGCCGTGGATCGCCACGGCCGTGCAAGGCGACGGCTGCGACATCTTCTGGCCCTGCATCGACTATCCGACCGGCGAGCCCAAGCTGGTGGACCTGCACATCACCGTCCCCGCCCCGCTGGTCGCCCCGGCCAACGGCGTCTTCAAGGGCATGACCGAGAAGGACGGCTGGCGGACCTACAACTGGCAGGCCAAGAACCCCAACACCTACGCCATCGCCCTGGACGTCGGCCCCTACGAGGAGCTGACCGCCCCCTACAAGAGCCGCTTCGGCGACAGCTTCCCGATGTCGTTCTGGTATCTGAAGGGCAGCGCCGACAAGGCCAAGGGCCTGTTCGCCGAGTTCGCGCCGATGCTGGACTTCTATGAGCAGATGATCGGCCCCTACCCCTTCCGCGACGAGAAGATGGGCGTGGTCGAGACCCCGCACCTGGGCATGGAGCACCAGACGATCAACGCCTACGGCAACAAGTACAAGAAGGAGGTCTACGGCTTCGACTGGCTGCTGCAGCACGAGTTCGCGCACGAGTGGTTCGGCAACCAGCTGACCAACAGCGACAACGACGACATGTGGCTGCACGAGGGCTTTGGCACCTACATGCAGCCGCTGATGTCGCAGTGGCTGCATGGCGACATGGAGTACATGGCGCGCCTGAACCAGATGCGGATCGACAGCAAGAACCGCTTCCCGATCGTCTCCGGCAAGCAGCTGGTGGAGGACGAGGTCTACAACCCTGACCGCGGGCCCGGGAACGACATCTACTACAAGGCCGCCAATGTCCTGCACACGCTGCGGACCCTGATCGGCGACGAGGCCTTCTTCCGCATCACCCGCATCGCTGTGTATGGCCGCGATGACCCCAAGCCCGGCAACTTCACGACCCGCTATCTGGGCACCAAGGACTTCATCAAGATCGTCAACCAGGTGACCGGCAAGGACTACGGCTGGTTCTTCGACGTCTATCTCTACGAGGCCGCGCAGCCGGACCTGCTGGAGACCCGCGAGGGCGGCGACCTGGTGCTGAAGTGGAAGACCCCGAACGACAAGCCCTTCCCGATGCCGGTGGAGGTCAAGATCGGCGGCAAGGTGGTTACCGTGCCGATGGCCGACGGGACCGGCCGGGTGGCCGTGGGCGACACCGTTCCGGTGATCGTCGACCCGGCCTCCAAGGTCCTGCGCCGTCAGCCGTATCTGGAGGATTACCTGGCCTGGAAGAAGGTCCAGGACGACGCGGCAAAGGCCGAAGCCGAGGCCAAGAAGAAGGCTGAAGCGGCGAAACAGTAAGACGAGGCTAACCCTGTCCGTTCACCGGATGGCGCGACCTTCGCTGTTAGGACACCCGCGTCCTTCCGGAGGTCGCGTCCCATGTTCAAGCCCGTCCACTTCGTCAACGCCGCGCAGTTCACGCTGCTAGCCGGATCCCTGGCCGTGGTGGTGCTGACCCTGGGTCCGTTCCAGGGCGCCGAGGGCCATTTCGGTCTGACCGACAAGGAAGCCCACGCCATCGCGTTCGGCGGCCTCTTGGCGGTGTCGTTCCTGGCCTTCCCGAAGATGCGCCGCAACGACCTGATGATCGCGGCCCTGGTGCTGGGCGCGGCCATCGAGATCGCCCAGGTCATCGCCCATCGCGACGGCAATGTCGCCGACTGGCTGGCCGACGCGGCGGGCATCGTGACCATCTACGGCGCCAGCATGATCGAGACGGTCCGCAAGATGGCCCGCGAGCAAGGCGACCTGACCTTCGCCCAGATCAAGGCGATGGATCGCCGCCGGGGCCGCCGCCGTCGTGCGACGGCGTTCGAGCCCAATGAAGCCGGCGCGCCCAGCTTCGCCGAACGCGCCAGAAAGCGTTTTCCGATTAAGTGATCCGCTTGACGCTGACCGGGTCGCTGCCCGGGAAGCTCTCTTCCAGGCCCTCGTCCAGCAGGGCCTCCTGACGGCTCTCGGACTTCTCGACCTTGGCGGCCAGCTGGTCGTGCTTCTCGTTCTCGGCCAGCGGACGCTTGGCTTCCCGCGAGTGCGGGGCGTCGATGTGCCGATCCTCCGGACGGACCTTGGCCTCGGAGGCCATGTCGGCCGTGGACGCGGCGGCGCCGTGCGTGAAGTGGCGCTGATCGCTGTCGGTGGTGGGTTGTCGGCTCATGGCGTTATCTCCCGTGGCTTTTCGCCTCGGATGTAAAAACCCGCCGGTCGAGGTTCCGGTTGCATGGTCGGCAACCCGCCGGAACCGCATGTGTCAGCGCCGAAATATTTCCAGCCGCCTCCTGGAACCTTGGCCTTGAGCCCGCATTTAAGACTTAGCTTCGGCGGTCCATCCCCTTCCGCCCACAGCCACGGCCCGGGACAGCTATCCCCTCATGCCATAGCCCGGGCCGTTTTGCTGTCTCAACGCGTCTGAACAATAGCCATGTTCTTAGCTTCGTCGTAAGCGAGCACCGCTAGCCCGATAGTCAAGCGCCGCTCCGCTTCGCCACAAGCACACGCAAGTCCTTCGAACATACTCTTGGCGTTCAGCATCTGATCACGAAGCTCCGCAAGGAGATCGTCGTCGGAAAGCCTTCTTACCAAATCAATGACTTCGACCTTGGTCTTCCTTAAGGTCAAAACCGACATCCGAAATGTGGGCATCCCCGGATTGAAAACCTCATTATTGGTTATGATCGTATCGAGGTCGATATCCTCGGCCTCAAACTCCATTTTCGATACCTTGGCCAACTCGGCCAAGTCGCTCCAAGCTACAGCATCCGCCATATCTAGCACTCCAAGCTGACCTCCCCAGGCCTCCATGAAGCGACTATTTGAGCGACGTGTTCCGGGGAAAAGCGCTTGGAGTACGCCTACGCCTCCAGCTCGATGTCCCAGTACAGGTAGTCCAGCCAGCTGACGTGCAACCGCCCCGGCGGGAAGCGGCGGCCGCGTTCCTGCAGTTCGTGCATCGACGGGCGGCGGGCGTTGTGGAAGGGCTGCATGCCGGCTTCGCGCGGCGTGCGGCCGCCCTTGCTGAGGTTGCAGGGCGCGCAGGCGGTGACGATGTTCTCCCAGGTCGTGCGGCCGCCACGCGAGCGGGGGATCACGTGGTCGAACGTCAGGTCCTCCGGCGAGCCGCAATACTGGCAGCTGAAGCTGTCGCGCAGGAACAGGTTGAAGCGCGTGAAGGCCGGCGGCCGCTCCTGCGGGACGTACTGCTTCAGCGCCACGACGCTGGGCAGCTTCATCTCGAAGGACGGCGAATGGACGACCTGGTCGTAGCTGGCCACGACGTCGACGCGATCCAGGAACACCGCCTTGATCACCTCCTGCCAGGGCCAGAGGGATAGCGGATAATAGCTGAGCGGCCTGAAATCGGCGTTGAGCACGAGGGCCGGCATGCCCGACGGCGGGCGCGTGAGGACCTGCATCAGATCCTCCCTTCGAGGCGAACGTGAAGACGTTCAGCACCTCGGCTGATGGGGTACGCGACAGGACTGAAGACGGGCCTCCTTCCTACGCTATTCAGGGAATCGCCATTCATTCCCGAACGCATGGAAAGGATGGGCCATGTCAGCGACAGAACCAAGACATCTCGCCGACGGGTCCTAGAAAGGCGCGATCTCGCGTCGCTTGACGGCGCCGTAGCAGGCCCAGAGCAGGTGCGCGGCGACACCGCGATAGGGCCGCCACAACTCCGCCCGCTGATAAGCCTGCTTCTCGTTCGGCCGGACCTCGGCCCGGTCGGCCCAGCGCATGGCCTCCTGCAGGGCGACGTCGCCGGCGGGAAAGATGTCGAGCCGGCCTTGGGTGAACATCAGATAGACCTCGGCGGTCCAGCGGCCGATGCCGGTGATGGCCGTCAGGGCGGCGATCGCCTCCTCGTCCGACAGGTTCGGCAGAGCGTCGAAGTCGCAACTTCCCGACAGGTGCGCGTGGGCGATGGCGTGGGCGTAGCGGGCCTTGGGCCGCGAAAGGCCCAGCGACAGCAGGTAGTCCTGCTCATGCCCCATCACCCGCTCGGGCGTCATCTCGGGCAGGCCCGCCTCGACCCGCGCCCAGATGGCGGCGGCCGAGGCCAGGGAGACCTGCTGCTGCACGACCATCTTCAGCAAGCCCGGGAAGCCGCCCGTGCTCACCCGCCACTCGAACGGCGGGGTCACCGCCTCCATGGCCGCCAGGGCCGGGTCGGCGGCGGCCAGGGCCTTGCGGGCTTGCAGAAGGGCGTCGGCAGTGGGCGGAACGAACATCGGCCGCAAGGGACCCTGCCCCGCGGCCGCTGACAATCCGCTTCTTGCTGAACTATCCGATGCTGGTGATTTCGATCTCGCCGCCGGGCGCGGGCGAGACGTCGCCGACGACCTTGCCCAGCAGGGCGCGGGCGATCGGGGCGACATAGGACACCGAGCCCTTGGTCGGGTCGGCCTCGTCCTCGCCGACGATGCGGAAGGTCTGCACGCGGCCGTCCTCGCGCTCGAAGGTGACGCGGTCGCCGAACTGCACGGCGGTCTTGTCGGGATCGCGCTCCATCAGTTGGGCGGTGGCGCGGCGGGCCGACCAGTAGCGCAGGTCGCGGGTGGCGCGGGCCATGGCCGTGCGGTCGCCATCGGCGGCCCCGCCGCCGGCCTGGGCCGCGCTGTAGGCCGCGCGCGCGGACGCCAGCTCGGCCTCGATCATGGCCAGGCCTTCGGGCGTCACGAGATTGGGCTGGGTGGAGATCGGGCGATCGGGCAGATCGGCCGCGAAAGCCTCGCTGTCGCCTTCCTTGGTGAAGGCGACGCTCATCGGAAGAAGTCTCGGATCATGGGAATTGCCTGCGACGCGTACGGATGAAACGGCGTCGGAAAGGCTAACGCGTCCTGCTCTGGTTAGCTCCGCATCCGCAAAGCTTCAAGCCGAACGCCGCGGCGGGGAGCGCTGGGGGATCAGCAGCCGGCCCCGCCGTACGCGAGCAAGCAGTCTTAGATAACGACGCCGGCGACAGCGGCGGCGACGCCGAGAGCGATGACCAGGAAATAGCCGGCGGCCAGACGGTCGAAGGCGTTCTCAAAGGCGTTGAGCGTGCGTTGCATAGGTAGTCCCTCCAGTTCGTGTCCTGCCCCCGATGGGCCTTGGCCGGGTCTCCGCCGAACCAATCTGGACGATGCTTAGATAACACCAATCTGAACGCCGTCAAGATAATCTGTACAGTGTTTGGATGAAAATTTGGAAAGGTGCTGTTACAGTCCGATCCGATGAGCACCGCGACCGCCGAATCCCGCCCGTATCACCATGGCGACCTGAGCCGCGCCCTGGTCGACGCCGCCCGCAAGATCCTCGAGACCGAGGGGCCGGCGGCCCTGTCGCTGCGGGCCGTGGCGCGCGAGGCCGGGGTCAGCCCCGCCGCGCCCTACCACCACTTCAAGGACAAGGCCGAGCTCTTGGAAGCCGTCGCCCACGAGGGCTGGCACGAGCTGGACGTGGCGCTCTCCACGGCCCGCGCCTCGACCGAAGACCCCCGCTCGCGGATGACCAATATCGGCGTGGCCTATGTCTGCTTCGCCCGCGACAACCCAGCGCTCTACCGCGTGATGTACGACCGCTCGCGCGACAAGGACGCCCTGCCCGACCAGCTGAAGGACGACGGCGCCTACTGCCAGGTCCGCAACACCATCAACGAGAACAGCGGCGGCCACGTCAGCGACATCGACCTGGAGCTGGCGACCATCGCCGCCTGGTGCGCTGGCCACGGCCTGGCCGAGATGATCGGCTTCAAGCAGTTCACCTCGCTGAAGGCGCAGCTGGGCGGCGAGGAGGCCTTCCTGCGCGCCGTGTTCGAGCACCTGGGCATGTTCGCGAAGTTCACCGATCCGGCCTGAGGCCCCGCGTGCGCTTCGTCACCCGGTTCGCCCCCTCCCCGACGGGTTATCTGCATCGCGGCCATGCGTTCTCCGCGCTGACGGCGTATCGCGCCGCGCAAGACGCCGGCGGCCGCTTCCTGCTGCGCATCGAGGACATTGACGCCACCCGCTGCCGGCCGGAATACGACGCGGCGATCTTCGAGGACCTGGCCTGGCTGGGCCTGACCTGGGAAGAGCCCGTGCGCCGACAGTCCGAGCACCTGGCCGACTTCCACGCGGCCATCGAGACCCTGCGCGAGCGCGGCCTGGTCTATCGCTGCTTCAAGACCCGCAAGGAGATCGACATCGGCCGCGCGCCGCATGAACCGGCGGTCCCCTATGTCGGCGAGCCCCTCCCCGCCGACGAGGAAGCCGAACGCCTCGAACGCGGCGAGGCCTTCGCCTGGCGGCTGTCGCTGGCGGCGGCGCGGGAGGCGTTGGGCGGGTTCGAGGGCCTGACCTTCGTCGAAGAAGGCGCGGGTCCCGACGGCGAGACCGGCGTCATCCAGGCCCGCCCCGAGACCGCCGGCGACATCGTCCTGGCCCGCAAGGACGTCGGCGTCGCCTATCACCTGGCCGTGGTCCACGACGACGCGCTGCAAGGCGTCACCCACGTGATCCGGGGCGTGGACCTGTTCGAGGCCGCTCACATCCAGCGGCTGTTGCAGGCTCTGCTGGGCTACCAGACGCCGACCTACCGGCATCACGGCCTGCTCGTCGGTCCGGACGGCAAGCGCTATGCGAAGCGAGACAAAGCCCAGACGCTGCGGGAGCTTCGGGCGGCGGGGATGAGCGCCGCCGACCTGCGGGTTGAGTTGGGCTTCTAGCCCCCGCCCCCGGCCCGTTCGACCAACTGCCCCATGGCCTTCAGATAGCTCGAAAACGCCGCCCGCCCGGCCTCCGTCAACCGCACCCGCGTCAACGGCTTCCGACCCACGAAGCTCTTGTCGATCGCCACATAGCCGGCCTCCTCCAGCTTGCGCAGGTGGATGGACAGGTTGCCCTGGGTGACCTCCAGCACATCCTTCAGCTCGGTGAAGTCGGCCACCTCGGCGCTGGCCAGGTAGGCGACGATCCCCAGCCGCACCCGGCCGTGGATGACGTCGTCCAGCCCGCTGATGTCGAACTTCGTCGCCACGATCGTCTTAGGCGGCCGGCCGCAGGGCCTGGCGCATCATGAAGAAGCCGGGGGCGGCCATGAACGCGAACAGGCCGAAGCTGGCGATCAGCAGATAGAGGTCGGCGCGCTCGATCAGCACGCCCATGGCCACGCCGCAGACGATCCAGCCCAGGGCCACCGCCAGGGTCCACATCCGCCGGCGCAGCACGAAGGTCACCTGCCAGACCGCGCCTTGCAGGATGAACACCACCGCCGGATGGAACAGCCAGTAGTGGAAGTCCTTGTGGCGCGCGGCGGCGGCGGCGAAGACGATGATCAGGGCCAGGTTCGCCACCCCGGCCGCCGAGAAGGCGGCGTTGACCGCGCGGTTGGTGACGCCGCGCTGGGGGTTCTTGCGGTCCAGGATGATGACGATGGTCATCAGGATCAGGAAGATCACCGTCGGGAGCCAGGCCAGCCACATGTTGCCGGCGAAGCCCAGGCTGACCCAGCCCCACTCCTGGGCGACATAGATCAGGGTCTGGATGCCGTAGAGCACGCCGGCCGAGCCGTAGAGCGCGCCCCCGGCCACGCCCAGCCCGCCGCGCTCGCCCGCGCCATCGGCCAGGCCGCGCAGGAAGGCCAGGTCATCCTGGACGGTCTTGAGATGATCTTCGGACATGCCGATCCCCTTCAGCGCTGCATCATGGACGGTCACAGGATTCGACCCAACAGCGGCATGCGGCGCAGGGCCATGGTGGTCAGCCAGCTGAGCGCCACCGCCCCGCCGAACACGGCGCAGCCCTTGGCGAGGCCGCCCCAGCTCTGCGGCAACAGCATCCAGGCCAGCCACGAGGTGAAGACATAGTGGGTCAGGTACATGCCGTAGGCATTGGCCTGCAGGCTCCTGGAGAGCGGACCGGTCTTGCGGACGAAGCGCAGGAAGGTCGCCAGGGCCGCGAAGGACAGGCTGGCACAGGCCAAGGCGAACATCACGCCGCCGAACGCATCCAGGAACAGCTTGGGCGGATGCTGCGGCGACATGGCCATGACGAAGACGGCGATGACGCCCACGATCGGCAGGACCGGCGCCGCCTGCCAGAGCTGCCAGCGGCTGGCCAGCTTGCCCTCCGGATCGGTCAGGCCGTAGCCGACGCCCGCCGCGCCGACCGCGACGCCGGCCAGGAAGTAGACGAAGTAGTGCAGCGCCCGCGAGGTCTGGACCATGAACGGCCCGACCTGCGTCCAGTGCATGAAGCCGAAAGTCGCGCTCATCGGGATATAGGCGATGGCGCTGAGGGCGGTCAGCCCCAGGAAGAACCGCAGCGGCTTGGCCTCCGCGCCCTTCGCCAGCCGGCCCAGGGCGTCGATCACGCCGGGGAACACGATGTGGGCCGCCGTGACCAGCGCGCCGAACACGAGCAGCACCCACAGGAACCAGGCTGGGCCGCTGGGCCAGAACGGCAGGTGGGTCCAGGCGTCGACGAAGGCCGGGAGCGAACCTGCCCCGCCCACCTGTAGCCACGCCGGAAAATAGCCCAGCGGCGCCAGCAGTCCCGCGGCGAGCACGAACGGGACGCCCAGGCGCAGGACCCTTCCTCCCAGGAACCCGCCGTCGCCCTTGGCCCGCAGGCCATCGGCGACGAACAGGCCGGAGATGAAGAACATCAGCGACATGAAGAAGAGGTCGTTGACCATGGTCAGCAGCCCGAACGGCGCGAACTGCTGCGGATCACGAACCGGGAACGCCATCCAGATGTACGGCGCCGCGTCGAACGCTTGAACGGGCGGCGGCTGCGGCGTGTAGGCCAGCACCGTGTGGTGGGCGATCACCAGCAGGGTGACGAAGGCGCGCAACGCCCCGATCGGCGCGTTGCGACCGCCCAGCTGCGCAACAGTCGATCGGTCGGCGGCGCTGAGAGGCGCGTGCATGGGTTGATCCTCCCCTTGAAGATGGCCGCACCATGGATCAACAAGTTTGTTTTGTAAACTAGTCTATCAAGAAACCACATCGCTCAACCTGTCATCCCGGCCGCAGCGCAGCGGAGAGCCGGGACCGCGGAAAGCTCAGCGCTTCCAGCGGTCCCGGCTCGGCGCGCTACGCGCTTGGCCGGGATGACAAGGATGGAGGGCTTCAACGAACCCAGTAGCTGTAGCGATACCCGGGCTCGAAGCCCTCATCTGCATACAGCGCGATGGCCGGAGCGTTGTCAGCCTCGACCTGCAACCAAGCCCGCTCGGCGCCCAGCCCCTTCGCCTGCGCCAACAGCGCCCGCAGCACCCGCCGGGCCAGGCCCTTGCGGCGATGATCCGGCACGGTGCGCATGCCGAAGATCCCGGCATAGCCGCCGCCGATGGCGCTGGCCCCGATCGCCGCCGGGACGCCGTCGATGTCCAGCCGGGCGAAACGGGCCGGCGCGGGGATGCGGGCGAGAGCCTCCAGCCGCTCGCGGCCGTCCTCGGGATCGCCGGCCGTGGCGGTGAACACGGCCTCGAAGGTGGCGTCGGGCGCCTCAGAGACGCGGATGGCGGCATCGCCGGCCCCGCCCGTCGGGCCCAGCATCACCAGGGTCGTCTTGCAGGGCGCATAGCCCCGGACCGCCAGACGCTCAGCCAGGTCGGCCGGCGCCACGACGCCGTCGGTCAGCTTGAAGCGCGGCGGCAGGCCGCGCTCGGCGAACCAGGCCTCGGTCGCGTCCAGCGCCGCCTCGACCTCGCGGTCCGGCGCCGCCAGCGGCCAGCAGGCGTTGATCCGCATCGAGCGGCCGGAGGAAGCGTTCAGCCGCCAGCCGCCCAGCCGCGCCCGCTCGCGGGCCGGCCAGGCGTCGTCGGCCAGAGGTTCGAGCGCCGCGGGGTCGATCACTTCTCGGCCAGCAGCTTCTCGACGATGCCCTTGGCCTCGACGCTGGACCAGTCGGCCGGACCGGCCATGCGGGCGCGCTCGCGGCCCTGGCGGTCGTAGATCACCGTGGTCGGGAAGCCTTCGGCCTTGGGCGTCAGCGAGAACGACATCTTGTAGGACGGGTCGCGATAGGTCTTCAGCGGCGGGTTGGCGGCCATCTCCTCGTTGACGAGGTTCAGGTCGCCGTCGCGGTCGACGCTGATCGGCAGCACCGTCACCGGCTGGGTGGCGTAGGTCGCCTGCAGCTTGGCCAGGGTCGGCATCTCGGCCTTGCACGGCGCGCACCAGGTCGCCCACAGGTTCATGACCACCACGCGGCCCTTGAAATCGGCCAGGGTCGCCGGCTTTCCGTCCAGGCTGGTGAAGACGGTGTCGGGCGCGGCGCGCGGCGTGGACGGCACGTCGAGCTTTACCAACGTCCCTTTCTTGAATTCTGTGAGGTCGGCGGGCCCTGAGGGTTTGAACGAAGCACTGGCGATGACGTATAGAACCGCCGCCACGCCGACGAGGAAGACGCCGCCCAGCGCCAGCCTCACAGGGTTGCGCTTCTTGGCCGCCGCCTCCGATTGGACTTCGCTCATATGACCGACAACGCCTCCGATACGCCCAAGGCCGACAAGGGCCAGGGTCAAGCCATGTGGGGCGGTCGGTTCTCGGCCAAGCCGGCGGAACTGATGCAGGCGATCAACGTCTCCATCGGCTTCGACAAGCGCCTTTGGGCGCAGGACCTGGCAGGCTCCCGCGCCCACGCCCGGATGTTGATCAGCCAAGGTGTGATTGCAAGCGCCGACGGTGAGGAAATCCTCAAAGGGCTCGACGCCATCGAGGGCGAGATCACGGCCGGGGCCTTCCCGTTCCGCGACGAGTACGAAGACATCCACATGAACATCGAGGCGAGGTTGCGCGAGCTGATCGGCGCGACCGCCGGCCGGCTGCACACCGCCCGCTCGCGCAACGACCAGGTGGCCGTCGACTTCCGCCTGTGGGTCCGCGACGCGGCCGACCGCTCGGCCGCCCAGCTGGAAGCCCTGCAGAAGGCGCTGCTGGCTCAAGCCGAGGCCTATGCCGACGCCCTGATGCCGGGCTTCACCCACCTGCAGCCGGCCCAGCCGGTGACCTTCGGCCACCACCTGATGGCCTATGTCGAGATGTTCGGCCGCGACGCCAGCCGCTTCCGCGACGCCCGCGCCCGCATGAACGAGTGCCCGCTGGGCGCCGCCGCCCTGGCCGGTTCGCCCTTCCCGATCGACCGCCACCAGACGGCGGCGGCGCTGGGCTTCGACCGCCCGACCGCCAACTCCCTGGACAGCGTCTCGGCCCGTGACTTCGCCCTGGAGGCTCTATCGGCCGCCTCGATCACCGCCACGCACCTGTCGCGCCTGGCCGAGGAGATCGTGCTGTGGACGACGCCGATGTTCGGCTTCATCAAGCTGACCGACGCCTTCACGACCGGCAGCTCGATCATGCCGCAGAAGAAGAACCCGGACGCCGCCGAGCTGATCCGCGCCAAGGTCGGCCGCATCCTGGGCTCGCTGACCACCCTGACCGTGGTCATGAAGGGCCTGCCGCTGGCCTATTCGAAGGACATGCAGGAAGACAAGGTCCCGACCTTCGAGGCTTTCGACGCGCTGGAACTGAGCCTGCTGGCCATGGCCGGCATGGTCGCCGACCTGACCCCGAACACCGACAAGATGGCCCAGGCGGCCGGCGCGGGCTTCTCGACCGCCACCGATCTGGCCGATTGGCTGGTGCGGACGCTGAACATGCCTTTCCGCGACGCCCACCACGTGACAGGCTCGGCGGTAAAGACGGCCGAAGGCCTTGGCGTCGATCTGGCCGATCTTACCTTGGAACAGTTCCAGGCGATCGAGGCCCGGATCACCCAGGACGTCTACGCCGTTCTGACCCCGGCCGCCTCGGCGGCCAGCCGCATGAGCTACGGTGGGACCGCCCCCGCCCAGGTCCGCGCCCAGATCGCGCGTTGGAAGGAAGTCCTCGCATGAAGTCGCGTTCTGTCACCCTGCTCGCTCTGACCGCCCTGGCCCTGACGGCCGCCGCCTGCGGCAAGCAAGGCACGCTGGACCGTCCCGCGCCGCTGTGGGACCCGGTCAAGAAGGCCGCCTGGGAAGCCGAACGCCGCGCCGCCTCGGCCCAGGCCAACCAGCCGGCCCGCGCCGGCGGCGCCCAGGAGATCCGCGACCCGGCCTCCAGCGACCGCACCATCCGCGCCGCCCCGCTGCCCGGCACGAAGGACCCGTTCGGCGGCCCGTCCGCCAAGGGCTTCCCCGGCGCTACCCCCAACTAAGAGACTAAGTTGAACCACTTCGAATACGGCCCCGAGGGCCTGGCCTGCGAAGGCGTGCCCCTGGCCAAGATCGCGGCCGAGGTCGGCACGCCCGTCTATGTCTACAGCCGCGCCACGCTGGAGCGGCACTTCACCGTGTTCCGCGACGCCCTGGTCGCTGGCGGCGTGGTCGACCCGCTGGTCGCCTACGCCGTGAAGGCCAATTCCAACGTCGCGGTGCTGAAGGTGCTGGGCGACCTGGGCGCCGGGGCCGACACGGTCTCGGAAGGCGAGGTCCGTCGCGCCCTGGCCGCCGGCATCCCGCCCGAGCGCATCGTCTTCTCGGGCGTCGGCAAGGCCCGCCGCGAGATCGAGTTCGCGCTGAAGACCGGCGTCGCCGAAATCAATGTCGAATCCGAGCCGGAGCTGAACCTGATCGCCCAGGTAGCCGGCGAACTGGGCGTCCGCGCAAAAGTCGCCTTCCGGGTCAATCCGGACGTCGCGGCCGGCGGCCACGCCAAGATCGCCACCGGCAAGTCCGAGAACAAGTTCGGCGTCTCGTTCGCCGAGGCCGCGCGCCTCTACGCCAACGCCAGCAACAACGCCAATCTCGAGCCCATCGGCGTGGCCTGCCACATCGGCAGCCAGATCACTGACCTGACGCCCATGCGCGCGGCCTTCACCAAGATGCGGGGCCTGGTCGAGCAACTGCTGGGCGAAGGCCTGTCGGTCGAGCGCCTGGACCTGGGCGGCGGCCTGGGCGTGCCCTACTTCAACCACCCCGAACCGCCCTCGCCCACCGAGTTCGGCGCGATGGTCGGCGAGGTCACGCGAGGTTTGCCCGTCAAGCTGGCCTTCGAGCCGGGCCGGGTCATCGCCGCAAACGCCGGCGTGATGGTCTCCGAAGTGATGCACATCCACGAGCGCCCGGAAGGCCGCAAGTTCCTGGTCATCGACGCGGCCATGAACGACCTGGTCCGCCCGGCCATGTACGACGCCTTCCACGACATCCGTCCGGTGATCAAGCGGGCCGGCGAGACGGTCTATGACGTGGTCGGTCCCGTCTGCGAGACCGGCGACACCTTCACCCGCGACCGCGCCCTGCCGCCGTTCACGGCCGGCGACCTGGTGGCCTTCATGTCGGCCGGCGCCTACGGCTCGGCCATGGCCAGCGAGTACAATACCCGCCCGCTGGTCCCTGAAGTCCTGGTCGACGGCGACCGCTACGCGGTGATCCGCAAGCGGCCGACCTATGACGAGATGCTCGCCCGGGACCTCGTCCCGGACTGGGTCTAGGTAGTCGTACGGAAGCCCGGAAAGACCCTACAGTTATAGGGGATTAACCTCCACCGACGCATCTGCTGGCCCAGTCTCGGGAACAGTGGAGCTCGGCGGTGGGCAACCTCATTGAATTCGACAGCATCGAAGCGCAGCGCAAGGTCGGCGGCCATCTGGTCCTGGCCTGTATCGCCGCCCTGGCGCTGATCACCCCGGCCGCCAGCCTGTTCGCCGGCCATTCCTCGCCGCTCAAGCTGGCCGGCGGATCGCTGCTGCTGGCGGCTCTCGCCTGGGGCGGTTTCGCCATCTGGCGCGACAACGCCGCCCAGCGCATCTCCACCGCCGTGACCCTGATGGGCCAGGTCAGCCTGTTCATCGCCGCCTTCTCGGGCCATCCGCTGCAGGCCGAGGCCCGCATGGCCTATCTGGCGGCGCTGGCCCTGCTGGTCGCCTATGGCGACTGGCGCGCCGTCGCGGTCGGGGCCGGGACCGTCGTGGCCATCGATGTCGCCCTCGGGACTCTCGCCCCGCAGCTGATGATGACCGGCGAGGTCTCCGCCCTGCGCCTGGCCGCCAACGCCGGGATCACCCTGGTGACGGCCTGGTCGCTGATCTGGCTGACCGCCAGCGTCTCGCGCCTGTTCGTCACCGTCACCGCCCGCACCGACCGCGCCCTGGACGCCGCTGCGCGCGCCGACGCCGCCAACGCCGAGGCCGAGGCCCAGCGCGCCGCCCGCGACAGCGCCAATGCCGAGCAGGCCCGCATGAAGGCCGCCCTGGAGGCCGAACAGACCCAGGTCGTCGAACAACTGGCCGAGGCCCTGGCCCACCTGTCGCGCGGCAACCTGACCTGGCGCCTGGAGCAGCCGTTCGCCATCCGCTACGAGGGCCTGCGCGAGGACTTCAACGACGCCCTCTCCAAGCTCCAGGCCGCCATGCGCGAGATCTCCGGCAACGCCTCGACCATGACCGCCGGCGTCGCCGACATGTCGCGCGCCTCGGACGAACTGGCCCGCCGCACCGAGCACCAGGCCGCCAGCCTCGTGCAGATCGCCGCCACCCTGGATGAGATCACCGCCACGGTGCAGAGCACCGCCGACAGCGCCAACCAGGCCAATGCCGCGGCCCACCACGCCCGCGAGGAGGCCGAACGCTCCGACCCGGTCGTCATCGAGGCCGTGGAGGCCATGACCCAGATCGAGACCTCGTCCGGCCAGATCGGCAAGATCATCGGCGTCATCGACGAGATCGCCTTCCAGACCAACCTCTTGGCCCTGAACGCCGGGGTCGAGGCCGCTCGCGCCGGCGAGGCCGGCCGTGGCTTCGCCGTCGTCGCCCAGGAAGTGCGGGCGCTCGCCCAGCGCTCGGCCGATGCGGCGCGGGAGATCAAGATGCTGATCAACGTCTCGGGCGGCCAGGTCGCCGCCGGCGTCGAGCGCGTCGCCCGCACCCGCGAGGCCCTGGCGCGCATCGTCGCCCGCGTGGCCGAGATCGACACCCAGGTGAAGACCATCGCCGCCTCGGCCCGCGAACAGGCCACGGGCCTGGGCGAGGTCAATGTCACGATGGGCCAGCTGGATCAGGTGGTGCAGCAGAATGCGGCCATGGTCGAGGAGACCACCGCCGCCGCGCACGCGCTCAGTTCGGAATCGCAGGAACTGGCCGATCGCGTCGGCCTGTTCGAGATCGGCCAGCAACATCACTCGCAGAAGGCCGCATAGCGGAGCCGCCCTCGCCCTTCGACAAGCTCAGGGTGAGGGCTACTTTTGCGGCGGTTCAGTAGAAAACCTCACCCTGAGCCTGTCGAAGGGCGGGGTTTTCGGACCCGCTTTTAGTCCAGCGCGCCGATGTACGGCAGGCCGCGGCTCTTGCCCTCGTCGTCGAGGCCGTAGCCGACCAGGTAGCGCGCGGGCGCTTCCCAGGCGACGAAGTCGGGCTCCATGCCGCGATCCTTGGGCCACGGCTTGCGGGCGAAGACGGCGGTCAGCACTTCGCTGGCGCCGGCGTCCTTGACCAGGCGGGCGGCTTCCGACAGCGACAGGCCGGTGTCGAACACGTCGTCGACGACCAGGGCGCGGCGGCCGACCAGCGGGCGCTGCAGGTCGGCGCGGACCTCGCAACGGCCCGTGCTCTTGCGCTCGTCGTGATAGGAGGCCAGCCACAAGGCGTCGAACCGCACGTCGCGGCCGGCCTTGTAGAGGGCGCGGGTCAGGTCGGCTGCGAACCACAGGCCGCCGGTCAGCAGGCAGATCACAACGGTGTCGTTGTCGATGCGCGGCGCGATGGCCTCGGCCAGCTTCTGAACCCGTTCGGCGATCTCGGCTTCCGAGATCAGGACTTCGGGCTGCTTGGTGTCATTCATGATGTTCGGGTTCGTGAGAGTCTGCAGGGGGAGGAGTCTCCTCCCCGCTCTCATGTCCCGAGGGTTCCTGTCCAGCCGCTTCGTGCTCGGCGGGGGCGTCTTGAGCGCCGCGCAGGTCCAATTCGGGCTCGGCGCCATGACCTTCGGGCTTCTTCAGGGCAGCTTTCACCGCCTTGGCGGCGCCGGCCTCGGTGGCGAATCCGATCTGCAGGTCCTTGGCCGTACGGGGCGGGTTCATGAAGGTGATCGAGAAATGGCGCACCTGTCCCGGCGGGATCTTGGCGTCGGCGGCCGCAGCCAGCTGGCCGGCCACGCGCTTCTCCTGCTTGTTCAGCAGCTCGACCCGCAGCGGCGGGGCCAGCACGTCGTGCTCGGTGATGTTGCGGATCGTGCCGGTGACGGTTACGGCCGCATGGCCGTCCTGCATGATCGGCTGGGCCTTGATGCTGTCGCGGTCGATGACGAGGCCGATGGTGTTCACCGGCAGGCCGACGGCGGCATAGGCGCCGGCCGAGCCCGGCAGGATCTTGACCACGTCGATGCGGAAGATCAGGGCGGCGACCACGACCACCGCCATGGCGGCGGCCATGCCGGCCCAGATGACGCCGGTGGCGGTGGCTTCGCGCAGGCGGCGCTCGGCGTCGGCCCGGGCGCGGAAGACCTTGGGCAGCTCCTCGCCCGGCAGGGCGCTGACCGGCGGCTCCTCGCCGTCGGCGCTGGCGTCCGTGGTTTCGGGGACCTGCTCGATGCTCTCGATCTGGCTGGCCAGGGTCGGGGTTTCAGGCTCGTCGAACAGGTCGTCGACGGCGGCTTCGTTGCGCGCGTTCCAGCGATGACCGCACGAGGCGCAACGCACGACGCGACCCGTCGCGCCGACCTTGGAGTCGTCGACGAAATAGCGGCTGGCGCACTCCGGACAGGTTAGTATCATGGCCGCGAATCGAACGCTCCCCACACACCTAAAGTGGGTCGCTGATTTTAACCCTGATGTCCAGAAACCCAAGTGACGCGCCTTGCGGATCGACACAGAACAGGGCGATGACGCCCTTCCGGTGGTCCGGTTCGATGGCGTCTCGATGCGTTACGGCCGCGCGCCGGAAACCCTAAGGGATATCAGCTTTTCCCTGGCCCCAGGCTCGTTCCACTTCCTGACCGGCGCGTCGGGCGCGGGCAAGAGTTCGCTGCTCAAGCTGATCTATCTGGCGCACCGTGCGTCACGGGGTCGCGTCGAGCTTTTCGGGCGCGATGTCAGCCTGACCCACACCTCGGACCTGCCGTTCCTGCGCCGCCGGATCGGGGTGGTGTTCCAGGAATTCCGCCTCCTCGAGCACCTGTCGGTGTTCGACAACGCCGCCCTGCCCCTGCGCATCCTCAAGCGCAAGCCCGCCACCTATCGCGAGGACGTCGCCGAGCTGTTGAGCTGGGTCGGCCTGGGCGAGCGCATGCATGCCCTGCCCGCCACCCTGTCCGGCGGCGAGAAGCAGCGCCTGGCCATCGCCCGAGCCGTCGTCGATCGTCCCGACGTGCTGCTGGCCGACGAACCGACGGGCAATGTCGATCCGGCCATGTCGCTGCGCCTGCTGCGCCTGTTCGTCGAGCTCAACCGCCTGGGCACCACGGTGCTGATCGCCACCCACGACGAGGACCTGGTGGCCCGCGCCGCCCGGCCGACCTTGCACCTCGAACAAGGGCGTCTGGTGAACGTGGGAGGCCGTCCATGAGCGAGTTCTTCCAGGTCGCCCGCTGGAAGCCCGGCCCGCTGTTGCCGCCGAACGACGCCCGGGACGGGGCGCTGGTCTTCGTGGTCGCGGTGCTGTGCTTCCTGGCCTGCCTGACCGCCTTCGCGGCGCTCGCGTCGAACCGCGCCGCCCACGGCTGGACCGCCCAGTTGGTCAATTCGGCCACCGTGGTGGTCCGGGCCCGCGCCAACGAGACCCCCGACAGCGCCGCCGCGCGCGCCGCCGAGACCCTGGCCGGCATCAAGGGCGTGGCCGAGGCCCAAGCCCTGCCGCGCGAGAAAGCCGAGGCCCTGCTGGCCCCGTGGATCGGCCAGGAGGCCCTGGTCGACGACCTGCCCACCCCGCGCCTGGTCACCCTCGACCTAGACCCCAAGGCCCCGCCGACCGCCCAGGTGCTGGACAAGGCCCTGCGCTCGGCCGGCATCGACGCCACGGTCGACGACCACAGCCGCTGGATCGCCGACATCGAGCGCGCCGCCGACCTGGCGCGCCTGGCGGCCCTGGGCGTCTTCGCCCTGATCGCCGCCGCCACCGCCGCCGTCATCGCCTTCGCCACCCGCGCGGGCCTGGCCGCCCGCCGCGACGTGATCGAGGTGCTGCACTTCTCCGGGGCCGAGCAGGGCTTCATCACCGGCCTGTTCCAGAACCGCTTCGCGACCATGGGCGCGCTGGCGGGCTTGCTGGGCGGCGCGGGCGCGGCCATCATCGGCGCCGTTGCACGCTATTTCGCCGGCGGCGCGGGGGTTGCGCCGGTTCTGCCGCTAGCCTGGATCGATCTGGTCGCCGCCCTGCCCGCTCCGGTGGTCGCGGCCCTGATCGCCGGGCTGTCGGCTCGCCTGGCGGCGTCGCGCATCGTGGGGGAGATGCCGTGAAGACCTTAGCCGCGCTGCTGATCGCGATGATGATCTGGGGCCTGGGCCTGCTGGCCTTCACCGGCCGGGTGGACCAGTCGACGCCCGCCAAGGAGCCGCCCGTCGCCGACGGCGTCGTGGCCCTGACCGGCGCCTCGACCCTGCGCCTGGAGGCGGCCACCAAGCTGCTGGAAGAAGGCAAGGGCCAGCGCCTGCTGATCTCCGGCGTCAACCGCGAGGCCACCCGCGCCGACGTCCAGACCGTCACCAAGGCGGTCAAGCCGATCTACGACTGCTGCGTCGACCTCGGCTTCGCCGCCGCCAACACCGTCGGCAACGCCCGCGAGACGGCCGAGTGGGCCAAGTCCAAGGGCTATAAGAGCCTTATTGTCGTCACGGCCGACTACCACATGCCGCGCTCGATGCTGGAGCTGCGGGCGGCCATGCCGCACGTCGAGCTCTACGCCTATCCGGTCAAGACCGACCTCAACGCCCATCGCTGGTGGAAGACCAGCGTCAGCGCCCGGCGGATGATCGTGGAATACTGCAAGTACCTGGCGATCCTGGGCCGTGAGGCGTTCCTGGGGCTGGGTCCGAAAGACAAGGCCGCTCCGGCGGCGAAGGAAGCGTCTTGATCTATCTGCGTTCGTTCCTGTTCCAGCTGTTCTTCTGGCTGTGGTCGATCGGGACGGCGGTCCTGATGATCGCCACCTATCCCCTGCCCCGTCGCGTCAACACCTGGTCGCTGACGACCTGGGCCAAGGGCCTGATCTGGGGCCTGCGCTGGCTGGCCGACGTCAAGGTCGAGGTGCGCGGCCAGCGCCCGACCGGCAACGCCCTGGTCGCGCCCAAGCACCAGTCGATGTTCGACGTCTTTAGCCAGTTCGCCCTGCTGCCCGACGCCTGCTTCGTGATGAAGAAGGAACTGCTGATGGTGCCGCTGTTCGGCTGGCACGGCCTGAAGGCGGGCATGCTGGTCGTCGATCGCGGCGGCCACTCGACCGCGCTGAAGAAGCTGGTCCGCGACGCCGTCGAGCGCATGAAGGAGACGCGCCAGATCGTGATCTTCCCGGAAGGCACCCGCGGCGCGGTCGGCCAGCCCGGCGAGTACAAGCCCGGCATCGCCGCGCTCTATCGCGAGCTGGAGATGCCCGTCACGCCCCTGGCCCTGAACTGCGGCAGCCACTGGAACAAGGGCTTCGTGATCAAGCCGGGCACGATCGTCTTCGAATACCTGGAGCCCATCCCCGCCGGCCTGAAGCGCGGCGAGTTCATGCGCGAGCTGCAGACCCGGATCGATACGGCCACCAAGGCGCTGGAGGATTCGGGGATCTGATTTCTCCTCCCTCGCGCAGCGGGGGAGGTGGCGCGGCGCGGATACGCGACGTGACGGAGGGGGCGCACTCGGCCACCTCAGTAAGCGCCCCCTCCGGCCCTTCGGGCCACCTCCCCCGTTTTACGGGGGAGGAGAAGTAGGCTCGATCGCCTCGACCATCTTCAGCAGCTTCTCCATCGCCACGTCCCGCACGCCGTCCTCGCGCAGGTGCAGGACGAGGTCGGAGAGGTAGTCGATGTTGCGGCCCGACAGGCCCTTGGCGCCGGCGATCAGTTGCGCCTGCTGCTCCAGGGTCAGGGCCCCCGCCCACTGGGCGTGCTTCATGTCCGACAGGAAGACCAGGGCGGGCGTCTTGTCGCCCCCATCGATCTTCACGTCGCGCCAGGTCTCGAAATAGGTCTCGGTCGGCTGCTCGCGTTCACGCAGGTAGGCGTAGACCTCTTCCCACTCCGCCGCCGCCACCCGGTAGGCCATGCCGCGCACCGCGCCGCCGGGCGCCAGGCCCAGCACCAGGCCCGGCCGCTCGTAGGTGCCGCGATGGTGGACCGAATAGATGCAGAAGGCCCGCCGCCGGCCGTGGAGCACGGCCGTTCTTCGGTCTATGAACGGGAACCCGGGCCGCCACATGAGCGATCCGTATCCGAACACCCAGCGATCTTCGCTGTCGCCTGCCAAACCCATTCCCGATCCCGACTGGACGCGCCCAATACATGACCCATAACGACGCCGCCCCGTCCCGCAAAGCCCCCCAAAAGGCTCGGCGCAGCCGTCTGTTCACGCCTTTCGTCCTCGCCGCCGTCATTGCGGGCGGTTGGAGCTATGGCTGGTTCTGGCTGCGCGGTCAGGCCGAGCAGCGGATGGACGCCCAGTCGGCCGACCTGAAGTCGCGTGGCTATGACCTGTCGTGGAGCGCCCGCCGATTCCACGGCTTCCCGTTCCGCATGAATGTCGACCTGACCAACGCCCGCATGTCCGAGCCGACCGGCTGGGCCGTCCGCGCCCCGACCCTGAAGGGCGAGGCCGAAATCTACGACCTGACCCACTGGGTGCTGGTCGCGCCGGAGGGTGTGGTCCTGACCCGTCCCGAGGCCGGCGACGTGACCATCACCGGCCAGGCCCTGCGCGCCAGCATCTCGCACGTCGCCGAATATCCGCCGCGCGTCTCGGTCGAGGGCGCCAAGCTGACCTTCACCCCGGCTCCTGGGACCAAGCCGTTCCAGCTGGTCTCGGCCGACAAGATGCAGCTGCACACCCGCTCGGGCCCCGACGACCAGGGCGCGATCTTCTTCAAGGCCGACGGCGCCAAGACCGCCTTCACGGGCCTGCTGGGCCGCATCGCCCAGGACAAGACCGCCTCGATGATCCTGGAGACCCGCCTCACCCACGTCTCGTACCTGCGCGGCCGCAACTGGGAAGCGGCCGTCAAGCGTTGGAGCGAGGCCGGCGGCCAGATCAGCGTGCAGCAGAGCCAGCTGCTGGCCGGCGACGCCGAAGGCAAGGCCAAGTCCGGCGTGCTGTCGGTCGACGCCAACGGCGCGGTGACCGGCTCGCTGAGCGTGGCGCTCAAGGAACGCGCCGACCTGACCAAGCCGATCAAGACGCCCGAACAGGCGCTGTCCGCGATGGCGCAGGCCGCTGGCCAGGAGCCGGTGATCGAGGCCGACCTGAAATTCGCCAACGGCCGCAGCTACCTCGGCGTGATCGATACGGGGCCGGCGCCGAAGGTGTACTGACCGATCGCTGATCGTCGAGCGCGCAATTTTCTTCCCCGAAGGGGTCGGGTATTGCGTGTTCGGCGGCAAAGACTATGGTCCGGCCTCCAATTTCGGGGAAGAACATGGGCAGCGACGCGACGGACGCCACACCGTCTCTCGAAGAGGTCCGATGGCGACTGGACGCCATCGACGGTGAACTTTTGAAGCTGCTCGACGAGCGCGCCGGCCTGGCCAGCGCCGTCGCGGCCGCCAAGCGCGCCTCGGGCGACACCGGCTTTGGCCTGCGTCCCGGCCGCGAGGCCCAGATCGTCCGCAAGCTGCTGGAGAGCCCCCGCACCGGCGCCTCCAACGCCCTGGTCATCCGCATCTGGCGCGAGATCATGGCCGACAACCTGGCGCGCCAGGGTCCCTATCAGTTGGCCGTGTTCGGCGGCCGCGAGCCCGCCCGCGCCGTGGAACTGACCCGCCTGCGCTTCGGGACCGCCCCGCGCCTGTCGATCGTCCCGACCGCCCAGGACGCCCTGGCCGTGGCCCGCGCCCCTTGGGGCGTCGCCGTCCTGCCGCTGGCCGCCGAGACGCCGTGGTGGGGCCGCCTGCTGGCCGAGCCCAAGCTGAAGGTGTTCGCCGCCCTGCCCTGCCTGGCGACCTGGGGCTCGCAAGCCGCGCTGGCCGTGGCGGAGGTCGAGGTCGAGCCCACCGGCCACGACCAGACCTTCTGGGTCACCGACTCGGCCAAGAGCACGGCCGCCATCATCGACGCCCTCAGCCTGGACGGCGTCGCCGCCGAGCAGGTCGCCGAGGCCGGCGGGCTGAAGCTGCTCTCGCTGTCGGGCTTCTTCCAGGCCGACGACGAGCGCCTGGCCCGCGCGCCCGGCCAACTTACGGGCGTCATCGGGGCTGCGCCCGAACAGTTCGACGTGTAAGAGACCCCCGTCTCTAGACTGAGTATTCCGATGACCGATCGCTTCGCCGCGCCCCGTCCTGTCCCCAAGCCCGGGATCATGGACATCCACGCCTATGTCGGCGGCAAGTCGAAGGTCGAAGGCATCGCCCATCCGGTGAAGCTGTCGAGCAACGAGAACATCCTGGGCAGCAGCGACAAGGCCAAGGACGCCTATCGCAACGCCGTCGACCGGATGCACATCTATCCGGACGGCAAGGCTGGCATCCTGCGCGCCGCGGTGGCCGAACGCTTCAAGCTGGAGCCCGAGCGCCTGACCTTCGGCGACGGCAGCGACGAGATCTTCGCCCTGCTGTGCCAGGTCTATCTCGAGCCCGGCGACAACATCGTCCAGGGCGAGCACGGCTTCGCCGCCTACGCCATCGGGGCCCGCGCCTGCCAGGCAGAAGTGCGGATGGCCAAGGAGATCAACCACCGCATCGACATCGACGAGACGGTGAAGTGCGTCGACGAGCGCACGCGCCTCGTGTTCATCGCCAACCCCGCCAACCCGACCGGCACCTGGCTGACGGGCGAGGAGATCCGCGAACTGCACGCGGCCCTGCCGCCGTCGGTGATCCTGGTGCTGGACGGCGCCTATTCGGAATTCTGCAGCGACCCGCGCTTCGAGGACGGCCTGGACCTGGCCCGCACCGCCGAGAACGTGATCGTCACGCGGACCTTCTCCAAGCTCCACGGCCTGGCCGCCCTGCGCGTCGGCTGGGGATACGCGCCCGAGCACATCATCGAGCCGCTGGAGCGCATCCGCCCGCCGTTCAACACCTCGATCCCCGGCCAGGAGGCCGCCGTCGCGGCCCTGTTCGACGACGACTTCCAGGCCCGCTCGCTGGCCCTGGTCGAGCAATGGCGGCCGTGGCTGGCCCAACAGCTGGGCGGCCTTGGCCTTGAGGTCACCCCGTCGGCGGCCAACTTCGTGCTGGCCACCTTCCCGACCACGCCGGGCAAGACCGCCCGCGAGGCCGAGGCGTTCCTGGCGTCGAAGGGCTACCTGGTCCGCGCCGTGGGCAACTACAATCTGCCCGACGCGATCCGGATCACCATCGGCCTGGAAGAGCAGAACCGCACTGTCGTGGACCTGCTCTCCGAGTTCCTGGGGCGCTAGATGTCGGCTCCCGGTCTCCTCTACCCCAAGCTCACCGTCATCGGCTGCGGCCTGATCGGCGGTTCGGTGATCCGCGCGGCGCGTGAGCACGGCGTCGTCGGCGAGGTCACCGTGGCCGACGCCAGCGAGGCCAACCGCGCCCGCGTCGTCGAGCTGGGCATCGCCGAGCACGTGACCGGCGACATCGCCGAGGCGGTGAAGGACGCCGACCTGGTGGTCATCGCCACCCCGGTGCTGTCGATCCCCGAGCTGGCCGCCGTCGTCATCCCGGCCATGAAGGCCGGCGCCACCCTGACCGACGTCGGCTCGACCAAGGGCAATGTCGGCGAGGCCTTCCGCGCCCAGGACCTGTCGAAGATCTACGCCATCCCCGGCCACCCGATCGCCGGCACCGAGCAGTCGGGCCCCGACTCCGGCTTCGCCGAGCTGTTCGAGAACCGCTGGACGATCCTGACCCCCTTCGAGAGCGACGACGAGCACTACGCCGCCGCCGTCGCCAAGCTGTCGGCCTTCTGGCGCGCCTTCGGGGCCCAGGTCGAGCTGATGGAGGAGAAGCACCACGACCTCGTCCTGGCCGTCGTCTCCCACCTGCCCCACCTGATCGCCTACACGATCGTCGGCAGCGCGGCGGACCTGGAGAACGTCACCGAGAACGAGGTCATCAAGTACTCGGCCTCGGGCTTCCGCGACTTCACCCGCATCGCCGCCAGCGACCCGACCATGTGGCGCGACATCTTCGTGGCCAACAAGGACGCGGTGCTGGAGATGCTGGGCCGCTTCACCGAAGACCTGCAGGCCATGAGCCGCGCCATCCGCTGGGGCGACGCCGACACCCTGCACGCCCACTTCACCCGGACGCGGGCAATCCGGCGTGGGATCGTGGCGGCCGGCCAGGAAAGCGCCCTGCCGAACTTCGGGCGCGATCGCGGGAAGGGCTGACCATGGAACGCGGCGCCATCTTCCTCCTGGGAGGCGTCGCGGCCGTGGGTCTGGGCATCTTCGCGCTGGCCGCCACCGGCAATCTAAGCGTCGACTTCGGGAGCGCGCGCACCGCGTCGCCGAGTGAGATCGGGACAGTCCTCCAGCGCACCCACATGGTGGACATCGCCGCCGACGGCGCCCTGAAGCTGGATAACCGACCCAGCAGCCTCAAGAGTCTGCCCGCCGACCTGGGTCGCGTTGCTGGCAAGCTCTGCACGGACAAGCAGTCCATCGACCTGTTCGCCGCCCGCGGCGTCACGCCCGCCCGGGTCGAGCAGGTCCGCGGCGTGATCCAGGCCGCAGGATGCGACGTCACGCTGTCCTACCAGACCGGGAAGATGATGAGGGCCGCCCCGCCCTTTCCCGCCCCAATCCCGCAATAAGGCCGCAACAATCGCGGCCCATCCACGACGACCAGGGACATTCATCGGGGAAGGAAACCCACCCATGCGCCGCACGCTTCTCGTCGCGCTCGCTTCGCTCACCACCCTGGCCGGCGGCGTCGCCCTGGCCCAGGACGCTCCGCGCCAGATGCCGGCGCCGGAAGACATCTTCAAGCGCTGGGACGCCAATGGCGACGGCGTGGTCGACAAGGCCGAGTGGGACGCCACCGGCCGTCCGGCCGACCGCTTCGCCATGATCGACGCCAACAACGACGGCAAGGTCACCCTGGACGAACTGAAGGCCGCCTTCGAGAAGATGCGCGCCCGCCGTTCGCAGGAAGGCGGCCCGCCTCCCGGTCCGCCGCCGGAAGGCCAGCCGCCGCAAGGCAACTAGGCTCTTCTGCCTGAGACGCATTCGAACGCCGCCCGGTCCGCCGGGCGGCGTTTTTGCATTTCTGGCGACAAGCCTCACGAACATTCAAACCGCGTCCAGGTCATCCAAGCGCGCGCCTCGCCGCCGGGCCAATGTCCGCCTCGCAGAACGACGGCGCGCCGCTTCAGGCGGGCGTCACACACGAGGGGCAGAACCATGGACGCCAACGAACCGATCCAAACTTCGCGCCGCGACGTGCTGGTCAGCGGGCTTGCTCTTAGCGCCCTCGCCGCCCTCCCTATTCTCGCCAACCCGGCCGTCGCGATGGCCGCTCCAGGAGCTTCGAACATGAGCAGCGGTTTCGTCACCACCAAGGACGGCACGCAGATCTTCTACAAGGACTGGGGCCCCAAGACCGCCCAGCCGATCGTGTTCCACCACGGCTGGCCGCTGAGCGCCGACGACTGGGACAACCAGATGATGTACTTCCTGGGCCAGGGCTTCCGCGTCATCGCCCATGACCGCCGGGGCCACGGCCGCTCGACCCAGACCGACACCGGCAACGAGATGGACACCTACGCCGCCGACGTCGCGACCCTGACCGACCACCTGGACCTGAAGAACGCCGTCCACGTCGGCCACTCGACCGGCGGTGGCGAGGTGATCCACTACGTCGCCCGCGCCAAGCCGGGCCGCGTGGCCAAGGCCGTGCTGATCGGCGCCGTGCCGCCGATCATGCTGAAGACCGCCGCCAATCCGGGCGGCCTGCCGATCGAGGTGTTCGACGGCTTCCGCGCCGCCCAGATCGCCAACCGCGCCCAGTTCTTCCACGATGTGGCGGCGGGCCCGTTCTATGGCTTCAACCGCCCCGGCGCGAAGGTCTCGCAGGCCACGGTCGAGAACTGGTGGCGCCAGGGCATGATGGGCGGGACCAAGGCCCACTACGACTGCATCAAGGCTTTCTCGGAGACCGACTTCACCGAGGACATGAAGAAGGTCGACGTGCCGGTGTTCCTGATGCACGGCGAGGACGACCAGATCGTGCCGATCGACGACAGCGCCCGCATCGGCATCAAGCTGCTGAAGAAGGGCACGCTGAAGACCTATCCGGGCCTGCCGCACGGCATGTGCACCACCCACCCGGACATCGTGAACCCGGACCTGCTGGCCTTCATCAAGGCCTGATCCGGCTCGCATCGAAGCTTGGAAGGCGGGCGCTGCGGCGTCCGCCTTTTTTCGCGTCTAGCGCTCGGCGAAGCTGCGCGGCTCACGGCCCAGGCCGCCCACGACCACCGCCAGGGCCGACCAGGCCGATCCCAGCGACCAGCGCGGCGGCGACGGACGCTCCGGCGGCGGCGCGAAGATCCAACGATAGCCGATCTGCGGCACGGTCTCGATGAAGCGCGGC
>Ga0164241_10000471_pt1 | contig 73900 bp, 77 predicted proteins | sample OricomyardsoilBY_FD_108780 | JGI IMG/M metagenome (GOLD analysis project Ga0164241, IMG submission 108780) | Backyard soil microbial communities from Emeryville, California, USA - Original compost - Back yard soil (BY) | ecosystem: Environmental > Terrestrial > Soil > Unclassified | place: USA... | reverse complement strand
ATGTTGATGCAACCGTTGTATTCGGTGTGAACAACACAGTATTGAAAGCGACTGACACTATTATTTCCAACGCATCTTGCACCACCAACTGCCTGGCACCAATCGCTAAATGGTTGAACGATAACTTCACTATCGTGCAAGGTTCTATGACAACTATCCATTCCTACACGAATGATCAAGTGTTGTCTGACGTATTCCACAAAGACATTTACCGCGCTCGTTCAGCCACTCAATCTATGATTCCAACCACTACTGGCGCTGCAAAAGCCGTAGGTTTGGTATTGCCAGAATTGAAAGGCAAGTTGGATGGTATTTCTGTTCGCGTGCCAACCATCAACGTATCCTTGGTTGACCTCAACGTATTGGTTGAAAAAGACGTGACAGTTGAATCTGTTAACGCGGCAATGCGCAAAGCGGCTGATCTCGAAATGCCAGGTGTATTGGCTTATGTGGATGAGCCTTTGGTGTCTATCGATTTCAATCACAACCCGCACTCATCAAACTACGACTCTTTGCAAACCAAAGTGTATGGCAAGTGGGTAAAAGTATTGGCTTGGTACGACAATGAGTGGGGCTTCTCTAACCGCATGTTAGACAACACCCTCGCGTTGATGTCAGCTAAATAATAAAAGAGAAATCATCATGTTAAGACGTACCAAGATCGTTAGTACTTTAGGCCCAGCCTCAGAATCACCTGAAGTTTTAGAACAGTTGATTCTTGCTGGTGTGAACGTAGTTCGTTTGAACTTCTCTCACGGCTCGCCAGAAGATCATAAGCGCCGTGCGGAAATGGTGCGTGAAATTGCGGCCAAGCATAATAAATACGTTGCAGTTTTGGGCGATTTGCAAGGCCCAAAAATTCGTGTGGCGCGTTTTGCCCAAGGCAAAATTCACCTCAACGTAGGCGACAAATTTGTGCTTGACGCTACTCTTGAGCGCGATGCGGGTAATCAAGATCAAGTGGGTATCGACTACAAAGAATTGCCAAACGATTGTGTTCCCGGCGATATGTTGTTGTTGGACGATGGTCGCGTCGTGCTGAAAGTTGACCGCATCGAAGGCCCACGTATTTACACCACTACCGCTGTGGGCGGCCCTTTGTCCAATAACAAAGGTATCAACCGTCAAGGCGGTGGTTTAACGGCACCAGCGTTGACTGAAAAAGATATCGCTGATATCAAAACCGCAGCGGAAATCGATGTTGATTATCTTGCTGTATCGTTCCCGCGCAGCGCAGAAGATATGAATCTTGCGCGTCGTTTAATGGAAGCTGCTGGTGGTCGCGCTGGGTTGGTTTCTAAAATCGAACGTGCGGAAGCCGTTGCAGATAATGAAACCTTAGATGAAATTATTCGCGCTTCTGACGCGGTAATGGTTGCCCGCGGTGACTTGGGTGTTGAGATTGGCGATGCGGCTTTGATCGGCGTACAAAAGCGCATCATCGCGCGCTCACGTGCGCTCAATAAAGTGGTTATCACTGCGACTCAAATGATGGAGTCCATGATCAACAGCCCACTGCCAACTCGCGCTGAAGTATTCGACGTAGCTAATGCCGTGTTGGATGGTACTGATGCAGTAATGTTGTCAGCGGAGACTGCTGCAGGTAGTTACCCAGTGCAAACTGTGGAAGCTATGGTGCGTATTATTCTCGGTGCGGAAGAACACCCCACTGCAAGTTTTGATCGCTACCGTATGGACGAAGCATTTACGTCTATCGATCAATCCATTGCGTTAGCAGCGATGTTTACTGCCAACCATTTGGATGGTGTTAAAGCGATTATCTGCTTAACCGAATCTGGCAGCACCCCCCGTTTGATGTCGCGTGTTGGCTCACAATTGCCTATTTTTGCGTTCTCTCGCCATGTAAGTACTCAGCGTAAAGTTGCACTTTATCGCGGTGTTCACCCAGTAGCGTTTGATACTGCAGCAGTTCCTTGCGCCGAAGATTTTACGCGCGCTATTGAGTTGTTAAAGAAAAAAGGTGCAGTTGCTACCGGTGATTTAGTGATTCTCTCGAATGGTGATACCGCGCTTCTGGGTGGCACTAACGCTATGAAAGTCTTGCGTGTTTCTTAATCAAAAACGCGTGTAAAAAACGGCAGCTTGGCTGCCGTTTTTTATGCCTGATACTTTTTATGTTTGATGAGTGCGAAGATTTTATTTTTCCGCTCACCCTGAGCGAGTAGCAGCCGAAGGGTTAAGCTTGGGAGTTCATATAGAAGGGAGTCGTCATCCTCGGTGTGCTTCGCCGCTCTAACGAGTCGCGAGGATGACGACTCCCATTTAAATCTAATATGCAGTAAATATAAAAAGATGTTCAATTAGCATTTTTCTCGGTGACTTGTTTATGAAAAAACACTTCTGCATCGCTCTTGCCAGCCTAATAGCCATAATTTCTATACCATCCGTTTTCGCGCTGGAAATCACTGGCGAATGGCAACAGGGCGCGGTGATTATTGGCCAAGTGCCGGCGGGTGTTAGTGTTGAATATAAACAGCGAAAATTGCAACTCACTGAGGATGGAAAATTTGTTATAGGGCTGGGGCGCGATGCTCCCGCTATCGCCGAAATAATAACAACTACGCAAGGCAAAACTGAAACCCATCAGTTTGAAGTCAAAGCGCGCATCTACAATATTCAGCGTGTAGAAGGCGTACCTCAAGCCACCGTGGAGCCCAACAAAGAACAGGATGAGCGCATTGCACGTGAAGCTGCTTTGGTAACTAAGGCGCGTAAAGCCGATTTACCATTAACGTTTTTCACCCAAAAATTTCAGTGGCCAGTTATTGGGCCGATTAGCGGGGTTTACGGTAGTCAGCGCATTTATAACGGCACGCCTAAAGCCCCGCATTTTGGAGTCGATATCGCCAAGCCGGTAGGTGCCATGGTGAAAGCGCCTGTTGGTGGGGTGGTGACGCTGGCTCACCCTGATATGTTCTTATCCGGCGGCACGCTTGTAATTGATCACGGCCACGGCTTGTCGTCCACGTTTATTCATCTCAGTAAAATTCTGGTGAAGGAAAACGATAAGATTAGCCAAGGGCAAGACATCGCCTTGGTCGGGCAAACGGGCAGGGCATCTGGCCCACATTTGCACTGGGCGATGAATTGGTTTGATGAGCGGGTAGATCCGCAGTTGTTAGTGACTCAGTAACAGAAGTTACTGAGTATCAATTTCCTGATAGTAATGGCTAACAGGTTCTTTACTGAGATGCGCTGCAATAGCATCCCACGCGCCAGACGCAATCACATTATTAATATGAGCTTGATGCGCCTGTTTAGAGTCCCAATTTTCTACCAAGGTAAATAAATTTGGATTATCACTCGCTGCGAAAAGGCGCACATTATTGCAGCCTTCTACTGAAGGTAAATCTTTTTGTGCTTGTTTAAGTAGTGCGTGAAATTGTGTTGAGAGTTCCGGTTTTGTTTCAAACGTAATGATCAGATTAATTCCGTTCATGCTAATGCTCGCGTTGGGTCAATAAAATAACTTCTGTATTTGTTGGCAATGTGATGCGTTTTAAATACTAAAGATGCGAGCGAATAATAGTGATTGGGACTTGAAACAAAAAGTGTGAAAACTGCGATTCTATTGATTGTGACTGCTGAGCTTGCAATCTTAAACATTGAGCTAGTTGCGAGACATATCAATAACGTATTGCTTAGGCGTCATATCAAAGCGATTGCGGAATTCGCGCGTGAAATGTTCAACACTTTCGAAGCCCACTTGCGCAGCAACTTCCGCAGTGCGCAAACTATTTCCCAGCAGTAAATCTTTAGCTGCATCCAAGCGAACATTTTTTAAATAGCGCATAGGCGTGACACCAGCCACCTGGCGAAAACTGTGCGAATAATGCGAAGGGCTCATAGCAATTTGCGCTGCCAGTTCGCTAATACCCAGCGGGCGATTAAATTCGGCTTGAATAAAGTTAAGAGATTTTTGAATACGCGTTGCTATGCGTGAAACTGCTGCGAGCTGCCGTATTCCCTGCGCGACTTCTGAGCGCAACAATCGAATAATAATTTCTTCCAGAATCAGTGGCGCAATGGTGGCTCGATTTACAGCGCATTCAGTCGCATTCACCAAACGTGTAAATGCATCGAGCACTTCAATATTAATGGGTGTTGTATAACTTTGGTTGGGCGTGGCACCCTCATTTGACTCATCAACATCTGCCAGTGCGATGCTTGCTTTAACCAATAGCGCAGGCGGCAGATCTAAATGAATTGCGAGGTAAGGGCGGTCTGTGGTTGCTGTGACTACAGTACCGTAACACACTGCGTCGCTTCCCAGTACCAGATAGCAGGTGTTGTCGTAGCACAGTGCGCGATTCGCAAGTTTTACTCGTTTGCTGCCCTGCAGTACCACCACAATCCCCGGCATCAACAACTGCTTTTTTTGATACTCAATGGGTTGGCTGAATCGGTAATACCTGAACCCGGATAAGAGCGAATCATTGCGGCCTTCGCGGGGCGCTTGTTCCGCAACCAGTGTGCGTAAATATTCCAAGGCTGGGCTATGAATGTCTTGCGATAAGTTAAGCGATTGGGTCAAACCTTATTTTCCTTGCAGATAACTATGCGTATTGCGCTAATAATATTTTATTGGGTGTTATTAAAATAAGACCTGCTGTGCGTTGTAGGGATCTTGGTTGGCATCTATAGCTTCAAGTTTCAGCAATATCCGTTTAGCTTCCAATCCGCCAGCAAAGCCAGTCAAGGTACCATTCATTCCTATCACCCTATGGCAAGGCGCAATAATGGAAATGGGGTTCTTACCAATGGCTGCGCCCACGGCTCGCACTGCTTTTGCGTTGCCGATCTGACGGGCAATATCGCTATAACTACGGGTTTCTCCAAACGGAATTGTGAGTAATGCCTGCCATACTTTTTTTTGAAAATCAGTTCCCGCAAAGTCTAATTCCAGCTCGAATTTAACGCGTTTATTTGCAAAATATTCGGCGAGCTGATGTTCTGCTTCACACAATATAGGAAGCTGATGATTGTGCTCCATGTTGCCCAGCTTTACGCGATTGGGTTTTTCCAGCTCCCATAAAACGGCAGCTAATTTCGAGCCTCTGGCGACCAATGTTAACTCCCCCACAGGGGAATCGATGACTTTAAAGGCATGATGCATGTGTGCTTTTCCAAATGATTTGGTGGCCTACTAAGGAGTTGGATTCTGCAGTTTATTATTCTGGTGGTAGCTTAAACAGGGCATAGGTGTAATTTTTATTAGCCTGAATGCAACACATACAGCTGCAAAGCGGCGATAACGATATCTAATTAAAAGCCAAGTGAGCAGTGTAAGCCATCGGTTTCGCGTCAATTGCTAATAAACTCCTAAAATCCATGCAAAATCAGCGGGATAAGCCCTCCATCGCAGCTACAACTAGAGACATAATCAGGGGCTGCGGTGTAATATGCTGCCCCTAGTTTAGTTATAACCCCGAGCTGATTTATGATTGACAAAAAATTACTCAGTATCTTGGTGTGCCCAGTCAGTAAAGGGGCGCTGGAATATTTGCCAGAGCAGCAAGAGCTTATTTGCTGGACGAGCGGTTTGGCTTATCCAATTCGCGATGGCATTCCGGTGATGCTGGAAAACGAAGCGCGTACCATCAGTCTTGAAGAAAAAGAAAAACATCAAGCGGCTAAAAGTACCCATTAGTTTCCCAGCCATTAATTTCGCAGTCATTAATTTTGAATGGAACCACTATGAAGAGCGCAGAAATCCGCGACGCTTACCTCAAATATTTTGAAAGTAAAGGTCATACCATTGTCCCTAGCAGCTCGCTGGTTCCGGGTAACGACCCAACGCTGTTGTTCACCAACGCCGGTATGGTGCAGTTTAAAGATGTATTCCTTGGCGGCGACAAGCGCCCCTACACCCGCGCAACCAGTTCACAGCGCTGCGTGCGTGCCGGTGGTAAGCACAATGACCTCGAAAACGTAGGTTATACCGCTCGCCACCATACTTTCTTTGAAATGTTGGGTAACTTCAGCTTTGGCGATTATTTCAAACGCGACGCCATTCTCTATGCTTGGGAGTTCTTAACGTCAAAAGACTGGTTAAATATTCCCGCCGAAAAGCTCACCGTAACTGTTTATGCCTCAGATGATGAGGCTTACGATCTTTGGGCAAAAGAAATTGGCGTTCCCACCGAGCGCATTATTCGCATCGGTGACAACAAGGGCGCGCCTTACGCGTCCGACAATTTCTGGGCGATGGGCGATACCGGCCCTTGCGGTCCTTGCACCGAAATTTTTTACGATCACGGCGCCGATATTTGGGGTGGCCCACCGGGCTCGCCCGAAGAAGATGGCGACCGTTTTATCGAAATCTGGAACAACGTGTTCATGCAGTTCAACCGTACGCCAGACGGTGTTTTGCACCCTCTGCCAGCGCCGTCGGTTGATACCGGCATGGGGCTTGAGCGTATTTCTGCGGTAATGCAGCACGTTCACTCCAACTACGAAATCGACCTGTTTCAACATTTGCTGAAAGCCGCTGCAGAAGCAACTGGCAATAGCGATATGGAAAACAAATCGCTGCGCGTTATCGCCGACCATATCCGTTCATGTTCATTCCTGGTTACTGATGGCGTTACGCCATCTAACGAAGGTCGTGGTTATGTGTTGCGCCGTATTATTCGTCGCGCCATTCGTCACGGTCATCAGCTTGGCCAAAAGCAACCTTTCTTCCACAAACTGGTAAAAGCGCTCGCCGACGTTATGGGCGATGCCTATCCCGAACTGATTAAACTTCGCTCGCAAATTGAGCGCGTGTTGTTGGCAGAAGAAGAACAGTTTGAAAAGACCTTGGATAAAGGTATTACGGTTCTTGAAGACGCTTTAAGCAAAATCTCCGGTACTGAAATTCCCGGCCAAGTCGTATTCACGCTTTATGATACCTACGGTTTCCCGCTCGATTTAACCAACGACATAGCCCGCGAAAAAGGCCTTACGATTGATCTTCCCGGTTATGAATCCGCAATGACCGAACAGCGTAATCGCGCCCGTGCAGCAGGCTCTTTCAAGGTAGATTACACCGCCGCAGGTTTAGATTTGCCCGCCACAGAGTTTTTGGGTTATAGCTCTTTAGCGGAACAAGGCAAAGTGGTAGCACTGCTTAAAGATGGCGCCAAAGTTGATCGTTTAGTTGCAGGTGATGATGGCGCAATTGTGCTTGATCAAACCCCTTTTTACGCAGAGTCCGGTGGGCAAGCGGGCGATACCGGTTATTTAAGCGCTGGTGCAACCCATATAGAAGTACGCGATTGTCACAAACAAGGTACAAGTAATCTGCATTTGGTGCGTGTGCTTGAAGGTGCCATCAATGTGGGCGATGACGTTTTAGCTGTAGTTGACCCAAGCGTGCGTCAAGCCACAGCTCTCAATCACTCCGCCACCCACTTGCTGCACGCTGCGTTGCGCAAAGTACTGGGCGATCATGTTACCCAAAAAGGCTCTCTGGTAGATTCAGAGCGTTTGCGTTTTGATTTCTCACATTTTGAAGCTGTTTCTGCCGAACAACTAAAAGCCATTGAGGTTTTGGTTAACGATCAAATTCGCCACAATACTGCGGTCGCTACAGAGCTATGCAATATGGATGAAGCGAAAGCCAAAGGCGCTATGGCGCTCTTCGGTGAAAAGTATGGCGATAGCGTACGCGTGTTGACCATGGGTGATGGTTTCTCGGTAGAGCTATGCGGCGGCGTTCACGTAAAGCGCACGGGTGATATTGGCTTAATGCGTATTACCTCTGAATCTGGTGTAGCTGCCGGTGTACGCCGTGTTGAGGCAGTGACGGGTGCTAAAGCCTTGGCGCTATTTGATAAGGTTGAAGACTTGATTGATACGAGCGCGCGCACTCTTAAAGCGAATCGCGATAACTTGGCTGAAAAGCTCGAACTGTTGGTTGCGCAGAATCGCAAGCTTGAGAAAGATTTGGCTGCACTCAAGACCAAACTCGCGACTGCGGGTAGTGTAGATTTATTAGGCCAAGCACAAGAAGTTGCGGGTATTAAAGTATTAGTATTGAATTTGGACGGTGCCGACTCCAAATCACTCCGTGACAGCGTTGATCAGTTTAAAAATAAACTGGGCACATCGGTAGTGTTATTAGCTGCAGTTGAGGATGGTAAGGTCGCTCTGGTAGCCGGCGTTACTCAAGATGCCACCAGTAAAATTAAAGCGGGTGACTTAATGCGTTTTGTTGCCGAACAGCTGGGTGGTAAAGGCGGTGGTCGCCCCGATATGGCACAAGGTGGTGGTACTGACGTGGCGGCGCTTGATGTGGCACTTGAATCTGTATTGCCTTGGGTGAAATCTCAGCTAGGCGCGTAGTGGTTACTAACAAAAAATGTTTAAAAAGCGTGAAATCTACTCTTTTTCAGCCTTTTGGGTTAACTTTTTGTGGAAACTGGTGTTTAATTGCCCGCCGTTTTGTGACCTGGTTGTTACGAGCGTGAGCGCATCAGGTTTTTTAGAATGTAACGTCTCCAGAGGAATTATCTCTGCTAGGCATAGTCTGTAAAGGATAGGTTGTAATGAGCTTATTGGTTCAGAAATACGGTGGCACCTCAGTAGGTTCTATCGAGCGTATTGAGCAAGTTGCAGAAAAAGTAGCTGGCTTCCGCGCTCGGGGTCACGATATGGTTGTGGTACTTTCCGCTATGAGCGGCGAGACTAATCGTCTGATCGGTTTGGCTACTCAAATTCAAACGACACCAGACCCGCGCGAGCTGGATGTGCTGGTCTCCACGGGTGAACAAGTGACTATCGCACTCTTGTGTATGGCGCTAAAAAAACGCGGCGTTGATGCGCGTTCTTATACCGGCGGTCAAGTTCGTATTATGACTGACAGCTCGTTTAACAAAGCGCGTATCCAGTCAATTGACGAAGCTAATATGCGTGCCGATTTGGATGCAGGCCGCGTTGTAGTGGTGGCTGGTTTCCAGGGCGTTGATGAGAATGGCAATATTACGACTCTCGGCCGCGGTGGTTCAGATACTACTGGCGTAGCACTTGCTGCGGCACTTAAAGCTGACGAGTGCCAAATCTATACCGATGTAGACGGCGTATATACCACTGATCCTCGTGTGGTTGAATGTGCTCGCCGCCTTGAAAAAATTACCTTTGAAGAAATGCTGGAAATGGCGAGCCAGGGCTCTAAAGTACTGCAAATTCGCTCGGTTGAATTTGCTGGCAAGTACAAAGTGCCGCTGCGTGTACTCCACAGCTTCAAAGAAGGCCCTGGAACCCTTATTACCCTCGACGAGGAAGATTCAACTATGGAACAGCCCATTGTTTCCGGTATAGCGTTTAACCGTGATGAAGCTAAAGTAACCGTTGCCGGTGTGCCTGATATACCGGGCGTTGCCGCAAAAATTTTGGCACCTATAGGTGCGGCAAATATTGAGATCGATGTTATTGTGCAGAACGTGTCAGCAGATAACACCACTGACTTGACCTTTACCGTGCATAAAAATGATATGCAAAAGGCCGTTGCGGTGCTTGAAGGTGTTGCCAAAGAAATAGGTGCGCGTGAAGTGCGCAGTGATGATAAGGTTGCAAAAGTTTCTATTGTGGGTGTTGGTATGCGTTCCCATGCGGGCGTAGCCTCTACGATGTTCACCGCTTTGGCGGCAGATAACATCAACATCCAAATGATCACAACATCTGAAATCAAAATTTCGGTGATCATTGATGAGCGTTACTTAGAGTTGGCTGTGCGCAGTTTGCACACCGCTTTTGGTTTGGATGCCGAACCAACAGAGAGCCGTGTGAGGGGCTAGGCTCAGCTTCACTGTTGGTGTTGTTATGGTAGAAAAATTTAGTCGCCTAGATTGTTAGAAGATAGGCTGCTAGAGAAAATGTTTTCTTCCTTTTCGCGAAAAGTAGTCAATACTTAGCTAAGCCCAAAGTGATATTGCTTTGGTCGCGACAGGGGTTATTCGAGAGACGGTAGCGGGCAGGAGCCTTAAACCGTGCTCTTACAGGATGAGTGAAGGAGATTGAAATGCTAATTTTAACTCGCCGTATTGGTGAAACTTTGATGGTTGGTGATGAAGTCACCGTGACCGTGCTGGGTGTAAAAGGTAACCAAGTACGTATCGGTGTTAATGCGCCAAAAGATATCGCCGTTCACCGCGAGGAAATTTATCAACGTATTCAGCGTGAAAAACAAAATTCTGACGATCAAAACTCGTTTTAATTTTTTCTGCCCCGCCGTTTATTAGAATAAATTTTCGTATGAACGTTCTCGCGGTAGTTGGTTCAACCACTACCGCGTAGATTTCCTCTTGCACTACCTCTCAGTGCATATTATTCAATCAATTTGATGGTTTATCGATTACGCATTTTAAAATGTGTTGCGCGTTAGCTATTAAATTGCGTTTAAACCTTTGATTTTTTTTGAAATATGATATTATGCCGCTCCTACTGAAATGGCGCGGTAAAACGTTTTAAGTCAGTAGTTACGGTGAGGTGGCCGAGTGGCCGAAGGCGCTCCCCTGCTAAGGGAGTATACCCTTTAAACGGTATCGAGGGTTCGACTCCCTCCCTCACCGCCATTATTCAAAACCTTTAAATGTAGGTTTAAAAAGAAAGGCTCAATCTTGCGATTGAGCCTTTTTTATTGCACATATTTTTGAAAATTTATGAGTAATAAAAAAAGGGATGATTGCTCATTCCTTTTTTCGTCTAGCTACGCCACAAATTACAGCGCGCTAATTTTTTGAATTTGCTCGCGCAACTTCTCCACCGCAACTTTATGCTCAGCAACACGCGCACGCTCGGCCGCAACAACCGTTTCCGGTGCTTTGGCAACAAAGGCTTCATTGCTGAGTTTGGCTTCAGTTTTACTGATATCTATTTCCAATTTGGTGCTTTCTTTGGTTAAGCGCGCAATCTCGGCATCTTTATCAATAATGCCAGCCATAGGCACTAAAATTTCCATATTGCCAATTAACGCAGTTGCAGACATAGGCTCTGCATCGCCAGCGCTCAACCAAGTTACGCTTTCTAAGGATGCTAGTTTCTTCAGGAACTGCTGATTGTTTTGCAGACGCTGCTGATCTTCTGTTGAGCCATTTTTGAATAGCACCGGTAAATCTTTTGCGGGAGAAATATTCATTTCACCGCGAATATTACGCACGCCCACTACAACAGCTTGCAGCCATTCAACATCTGTTAATGCCTGCTGATCAATTTTACTGGCATCTGCTTCTGGGTAATTGGCGAGCATAATCGTCTCACCCGTTGCGCCGCTAAGCGGTTTGATGATCTGCCAAATTTCTTCGGTGATAAATGGCATTAACGGGTGCACTAAACGCAAAATAGTTTCGAGTACGCGAACCAGTGTGCGACGAGTGCCTTTCTTTTGTGCGTCGGTAGCATCAGCGTTGAATAGAACCGCTTTAGTTGCTTCCAAATACCAGCTGCAGTATTCATCCCACACAAACGAATAAATAGCTTGTGACGCTAAATCCAAGCGATAGCCATCTAAATTTTCTGCCACAGCTTTTTCAGCGAGCTGAAGTTTGCTGATAATCCAACGATCACCTAAAGATAATTCGTAATCTGTACTTCCATCCTGCGCGCAATCCTGATTTTCACATTGCATTAATGTGTAGCGCATCGCGTTCCAAATTTTGTTACAAAAATTTCTGTAACCTTCAACGCGACCCATATCAAATTTAATATCGCGACCGGTTGATGCGAGCGAGCAGAAGGTAAAACGTAAAGCATCGGTACCGTAAGCTTGAATACCTTCGGGGAATTCTTTGCGCGTTTGCTTTTCAATTTTCGATGCGTCTTTTGGATTCATCAAACCCGTTGTGCGTTTTTGCACGAGGGTTTCTAAATCAATGCCGTCGATAATATCGAGGGGGTCGAGTACATTGCCTTTTGATTTCGACATCTTCTGACCTTGGCCGTCGCGCACCAAGCCATGAACGTAAACGGTTTTGAACGGAATTTGCGGCGTGCCATCTTCATGCTTCACTAAATGCATAGTGAGCATAATCATGCGCGCAACCCAGAAGAAAATAATGTCGAAGCCCGTTACCAATAAATCGGTGGGGTGAAATTTTTTCAGAAGATCAGTTTGTTCTGGCCAGCCCAGTGTAGAGAAAGTCCACAGGCCAGAGCTGAACCACGTATCCAAAACATCTTCATCTTGATTCAAGCTTACGTCTGCAGCGAGAGAGTATTTGCTGCGCACTTCAGCTTCATTGCGGCCCACATAAACTTTACCGCTTGCGTCATACCACGCAGGAATGCGGTGACCCCACCACAATTGACGGCTGATGCACCAATCTTGAATATCACGCATCCAAGAGAAATACATGTTTTCGTATTGCTTGGGTACAAATTGAATGCGGCCATCTTCCACGGCTGCGATGGCAGGTTCAGCAAGTGGTTTGGTGCTTACATACCATTGGTCGGTTAACCAAGGTTCAATTACCACGCCAGAGCGATCACCGCGTGGAACTTTCAATGCGTGATCATCAATTTTTTCGAGCAAGCCTGCTGTTTCAAAAGCAGCGACAATTTGTTTACGCGCTTCGTAGCGATCAACTCCAGCGTATTCAGCTGGAAGTGAATTATCGATTTCAGTATTTAAGCTGCCATCAAAATTAAAGGTTTGTGCAATACCTAAAATCGCGGCATTTTTATCCAACACATTAATAAGTGGAAGGTTGTGGCGTTTGCCCACTTCATAGTCGTTAAAGTCATGCGCCGGTGTAATTTTTACGCAACCGGTACCGAATTCGCGATCAACATAATCATCGGCAACAATGGGTATTAAACGGCCAACAAAAGGCAGCTCAATAAACTTTCCAATCAGTGATTTGTAACGTTCGTCTTCAGGATGAACTGCAACCGCACTATCGCCCAACATGGTTTCAGGGCGCGTGGTGGCAACCACTAAATAATTTTTGCCTTCAGCGGTGGTGGCGCCATTGGCGAGCGGGTAACGCAAATTCCATAAGAAACCTTTTTCATCGTGATTCTCTACTTCCAAATCAGAAATGGCGGTATGGAGTTTGGGGTCCCAATTTACCAAGCGCTTGCCGCGATAAATTAGGCCGTCATCAAATAAACGCACGAAAGCTTCTTGTACAGCTTTGGATAAACCATCGTCCATAGTGAAACGTTCGCGACTCCAATCTACTGATGAGCCTAAACGGCGAATTTGGCGAGTGATAGTGCCGCCCGATTGCTCTTTCCACTCCCACACTTTTTTCAGGAATTCTTCGCGCCCCAAGTCATGACGACTAATGCCTTGCGCAGCGAGTTGACGCTCAACCACCATTTGCGTGGCAATACCGGCGTGGTCAGTACCCACTTGCCATAAAGTATCATCGCCTTTCATGCGGCGATAACGAATCATGGTGTCCATCACCGCGTTGTTGAAACCGTGCCCCATATGCAAACTGCCGGTGACATTGGGTGGTGGGATCATCATGCAATAAGGATTGCCGTTGCCTGCAGGCTTCTCTTCATGGAAAGGCTTAAAATAGCCTTTGGCTTCCCAGGTTTCATACCACTGGCGTTCGATAGCATGGGGTTCGTAAGTTTTTTCCATAGCAGTAACAGGCTCTTCATAGCCGCATGGCGGCAAACAATGATAAGAATATAAGGTTCGCGATTATAGCGGGCGGGAGCCTTGTTTGTCTGCGCCAGTGAACGAGATTTTTACCGCTCGTTTGGGTATTATGACGACCAAAAATCGCGCTTGTGCCTTTTAAAAATAGTCAGGTATTTAGCGTTCTACACGTATTTTACAAGGCTGGGCTTTTATGAAAATTTTGCATGTTTCGGGTGTGCTCAAGTGGGGCGGTGGTGAAAATCACATCCAAAATTTATGCTTTGAGTTAGCCCAATCCAATCCTGAAGTGAATAATATTATTCTGTGTGTTGAGGGGGGCGAGTTTCACCAAAAGCTGAAGCGGCTCGCGATAAAATTTTATACTGCCAAGCGCCGCCGCCGTATTGACCTGCATTTTATCAGGCGCATCATTTCGCTGTGTAAAGAAGAAGCGATTGATTTAATTCATCTACACGACCCAACGGCCATGCAATTAACGATTATTGCGGATCACTTTGCCAATTTACCGCCGTTTGTCTTGAGTAAAAAAATCTCCTATCCGGTGAGAAAGAATTTTCTTTCGCTCTATAAATACAACTACAAAAAAATCCAGCGTTATTTATGCGTATCCGAGGAAACCCACAGTGTGCTAGCGGAGGGTGTAAAAGCAAAAGACAAGATTGTCACTATTTATCATGGCACTCGCATTGATAATAAAAGCGATATAACGCCCTTTAAGCTGCGTGAGAAGCTGGGTATTGCGGATGATAAAAAAATTATCGGCCATATTGCCAACCATTATCCTGCCAAAGATTTATTTACCCTAGTGCGGACTCTTAATCGCTTGGTGAATGAATATGGGCGTAAGGACTTTCATTTTGTACAAATCGGCAGCCCATCCAATACCACGCCCGAGATTATGGCGCTGGTTAACAGCTATGGTCTTGAGTCCTATATTTCATTTTTAGGCTTTACTGAAAATGCATCAAACTTTATTCCCCAGTTTGATATAGGTTTTATGAGTTCAAAGCTGGAGGGTATAGCGCAATTTATTTACGAGTGTTTTTATCATCGTGTGCCCGTGGTCACTACCAATGCCGGTGGGGCGGCTGAAATTATTCAGCAAGGTGCCACAGGTTATATTGCACAAAAAGGAGATGATGCAGCCTTGGCGCGCGATTTGGTGCATCTTATGGGTCACCCAGATGAAGCAAAAGTCATCATAGAAAATGCCAACAGACTCCTCTTCAGTCAATTTATTACACCGGTAATGGCCCAAAAAACATTAGCGGTATATCGTGAAATTATTGAGAACCATAAATGACTTCAGCGAGTGACATTAAGAAAATACTGGTAATCCGTTTTCGCCGTGTGGGTGATGCGGTACTCGGCACATCGCTATGCACCAGTTTGCGCAAAACTTTTCCCCATGCTGAAATTCATTATTTGTTAAATACGCCTATTGCCCCTTTGTATGAAGGGCATCCGGATATTGACAAGGTCATCAGTTTTGACGCGAAAGATGACCGGAGTTTTTTTCGCTACGTCCGCCGTGTTTGGTCCATCGTTCGCGCTAATCGCTACGACGTTATTATTGATATGCGCGGTACCCTGCGTACCTTGTTGTTTTCGCTGCTGTCACTTGCAACGGCATATCGTATTGGGACTAAAAAAAGCTACAGTTTTCTGGCGTTAAATCATCCGGTTGATAACCGCGGCGACAAAACCAGTAATATGATTGAGCAAAACTTGGCATTTTTAAAACCACTGGAACCTATTGCCGACGTTAAGTATTGCAGAGAGTTCAAGCTTTATGTGACTGATGCAGAAAAGCAAGCTTTTCACGGTTATATGGAGAATGCCGGAATTGATTTTTCAAGGCCGATTATGCTGGCAGTAGTATCGGCGCGCCTGCAACACAAAATCTGGGACAAAGAGCGGATGAAAGTGGTGTTGCAACATATTATTGATACTTACAACGCGCAAATTATTTTTAATTTTGTGAATGCCGAGCGTGAGTTTGCGATAAATATTCATCAGGAAATGAATAGTCACTCCAATATTTTTACCCATATTGAAGCCAACTCTTTACGCGATTTGTGCGCCTTAAGCGCAAATTGCCATTTCTTTTTTGGTAATGAAGGCGGCGCCCGCCATTTGGCGCAGGCTTTAGATGTTCCTTCATTTGCGATTTTTCCGCCAAAAATTTCAAAAGCGCGTTGGTTGCCTGAGCAGGGCGATAGGTTTGCCGGTATCAGCCCGGATGATATTTGTTCCAAAGCGGAGCAGCAGGCTATGACCTATGAGCAGCGTTTTAATTTAATTACGGTAAATGCTGTGTGGGATAAGTTGAACCCCATGTTGCGGCAGCATTTGCCGCAATCACCTTATATCTCCCAATGATTTAAACTTTTACAAAGTTTTAATTTGCGCCATAAGTTGAGCGGCTTTTTACGAGGGTTTTTAGCGCCTGCGGCGATGAATATATCTATAGCGTCGAGAATTCTTTCAGCAGATTTACCATCGCGATAGGGGTGTAGCTCATTGGCAAAATGTTCAATAGCTTGCATAAGCTCGGGTGGCCGAGTTAGTGCAGTTTCAATGGCTGGTTCAAACTCGCCAACGTCGTGAATATCAATTAATTGCGGGCCTGGGCGGCGATTTTTGAAAGTAACAACCGGTTTTTTGGTGAGTAAAAACTCGCTCAGAGCGGAAGAAGTGTCTGAGCACATCACATCCACTAAAGGGAAAAGCTCTAATATATTGTCGTTAGTTGCAAAATGCAGTTGTTCATTGGCAAGATTTTTATATTTCGCAACAGTCGCAGCATCCATTTTCGGATGAAGGCTTACAATCCACTTCCATTTTCCGATAGAAGATAATCTCTTCACTTCGTCATAAAGTATTTCAGCGGCACTCCAAGAGGGTGAAAATGTTGAGTGATAAAGAATGACAGGTGGGTTGTTGAGTGGTGGTAAATGTTCAGGAATATTTTTAAGAAAATAATCCAATTTTGGCCAGCCTGTTTCCACCACTGAAAAGTATTGCAATTTTCGGGCGAGAACTTCAAATGCCTTAGTGTCTGAGGGGCCTGTGGTACAGTAAAGATCAAAAAAACCACGAACGTAGATATGACGTGGTTTTCCAGCATCAAATCCGTGAAAGGTTTGTACTTTTACGCCGGGGAAAAAGTGCGGAACAGTATTGTTCGGGGTGATAACGGCAATGGGGTTCCATTCTTTTACATCAGATACTGTTTTCAATAAGAGGTCATCTTGATGTAAATCCTCTGCGCCAGGGCCGCCAAAAAACCAAGCGACCAAGTCACCGCGGGCTTTAATGGCCGCTTCGATAGGGCGCATTATGCCAATGGTGTAGCGTTCGGAGCCAAAAAAAAGATATTTTTTTGACATCTTAGCTCTCTCTTATTTTCGTGTTCAAAACATTCCACACATTAAACGGCTTTATACCGTTCATGCAAGGTGGGGTATCGTGGCTATTTTCTGGTAGCCATTTACACTGACGTTTGTGGCAGGGCATACAGGCCAATAGTTGCTCAATTTGTAAATTGCTAGTGTGCTCGCCAATAAGCCCCACTTTTACCGGTGAGGTAGCACCGTAGAGTGCAATCGTAGGGGTTTCCAATGCGCCGGCCAAGTGTGAGAAGCCCGTGTCTAAACCAATAACGCCAGCAGCCTCAACTAATTTTTCTGCAATTACCGTAATTGTCATGCGTTGCAGTGGTCGCGTCGCTTTTGGGCATGCGGCAATAATGCTATCGGCAATCGCTCGCTCTTCTACGCTGCCCCACATAATTTCTACATCGTAGCCCTCTTCGAGGGCAATAGCGGTTAGGCGCTGCCAATGATAGGTTGACCAGAGTTTGGTAACCCAGCTGGTGCCAATAATAAACATTAACTTGCGTGGATTTTTGATAACGTGCGAAAAATTTTGGTTGATGCCGAAATTGAGCGTAGGTGTAGGTGAGTAACCAAAAGCCTGGCCAAATAATTGACGAGTGCGTTCAACGGCGTGTTGCGATTTGCTAATATTAAAGCGTTCTTTGTAGAAAAAACTAACAATAGGCTCGCGTGCCGATTGCCCATTAAAACCTTTTATCGTTGTTGCCTTCGCACATTTTGCAATAAGGGCACTCTTGAGTAGGCCTTGCGCATCAATGACAACATCATAGGTTTCGCGTTGTAAGTTTTTTTTCCACGATGTAAATTCACGCCAGCTTTTACTGCTGCGCTCTTTCATCCAGCGCCGTAAACTTATCGGAATCGCCTTATTAATGGCTGGGTGCCAATCAACGATTTCTTTAAAACCCTCTTCTACCACCCAATCAATAATGGCTTCAGGGAAATGTACTTTTAAATCGCTAATGGCGGGGAAGGTATGAAAAATGTCGCCCATAGACGACATTTTTATTAATAAGATCTTTATAGGAGTGCGCGAACTTTCCATCGTGTTATTGATAGTCTTTGTAAGATTTTTCTTCAATAAGTTCTGAGCCGAATGCGAGGTTGATATCTTTTTTCACGTTGGCGCGTTTATCGTTGGTAACGTAAACCGCACGTGCGAGTTGGATAAATTTATCGCTAAAATCTTTTACGTATTCGCAATCGCGAATGTCGTCTTCAATAATCCACAGCTCTTGGTTGATGTCTTTCAGGTCTTGTTTGAGCGGCGCGAGCTTGGCTTTACCGGCTGCATCTAGCAAATCGTCAATTTTGGTGTTGAGCACATTCAGCTCATGGGTGACGTTTTTGAGTTTGCCAGCATCGTTGATGTTTACAGCTTTAATTTCAAGAATGGTAATTTTATCGATCAGTTCGCCAAGGGAGATGGGGGCTTCAATCAGCATGTGTGCGCTCTCGGTTTATATTGAATAGATGTCTATTTGTAACTGGTTGCATCTTAGCAAATTTACCAAACGGTTTGGGTGGTGTTGGACGATTAAAGTTGGCCGCAGGCGCGATTGGCAGGTACGGCGGTATCCATCAGCTTGGGGTTGGGCAATTTCAAATTGTTCATCAAGTCTACATAGGCCGCAACATCCTTCACTTGCAAACGGGGATTGTGAGCTTTCTCTTCACCTATGGTGCTCACTGTCCAGCCTTTATAATCGTGGCCGGGGTAAACCCAAGTGTTGTCGGGTAATTTAAGCAGATGGTCGAATAAGCTGATGTATTGGTCGGTGGCATTGCCATTTTGGAAATCGGTGCGGCCGGTGCCGCGAATCAGCAAGGTATCGCCGGTAAACGCATAGAACTGGTCATTCTCTTCCAGAATAAAGCTGTAGGAATCATCCGTGTGGCCGGGAGTGTGTAGTGCCTCAATCACTAACTGCCCGACATTAATAATATCGCCGTGATGCATGGCTTTGGATATACAAGCCGAATGCGCCTCTTCACCCAAGAGTGTGCTCGCACCCGTCGCGTCGCGCAGCACACCTGCGCCGGTAATGTGGTCAGCATGGGTGTGGGTATCCAACACGTAAACCAGCTTGAGGTTGAGTTCATGCAAGAGTTGCAGGTATTGATCAAGCTCGCTTTTAACCGTATCTATAAGTACCGCTTGGCGGGTTTGCTCGCAGCCAATTAAATAGGTATAGGTGCTAGATTCGCGCTCAAATAATTGTCGAAAGATCATAAAAAATACCTCAATAAAGTCACTAAACTGATGATCAATAAACTTACCGCAAAGATTTTTTGAAGCAATGCGTTGGCGATTTTGTGGCTGACAGCTTGGCCGATCATCATACCCAGTACACCACCGGCAGCGACCAAACCGAGTAACTGCCAATCGTTACCAGTGTTCATGATGAGATGACTGATAAACCCTGAACCACTGACTACCGCAATAATGATCAAGGATGTACTTACCGCTTGCGCCATGCTGATGGGGCTTAACATCAACAGCAGCGGCACAATCAAAAAACCGCCACCCACGCCAAATAACCCAGAGAGTAAACCCACCAGCACACCGCCAATTATCAAGCCGCTGAGGCAGCGCGGGCGCAATTCAAACTGGCCGTTGTGGCTAAGGTTGCAGAGCAAGCCGGGGCTTGGGGTATCGGCAAAATTGCCTGCGCGCACGACTTTGGCAGTGTCTGGGTTGTGGGTTGCGCTCAACCACATGCGCACAGCGATTACCAAGGCCAGTAGGCTAAACCCTAGCAATAACCATGTTTCAGTAAGTTGTAAGCCTAACCATTTACCTAATGGCGCAGTGATTGCGCCTGTTCCCGCCAAGATTACGCCCGGCAACCAAAGTACTGATGCGCGGCGTTTTTGATTAAAAAGAGTGCGTAGGCTGCCATAAAAACTACTGGCGGCAACTGCGCCAAGGGAAATTCCAACGGCGCTGATCATGGGTAGGCCTGCGAATAACATCAACAGCGGTACCGCGAATACCGAACCACCTGCGCCTGTTAGCCCAAGCACTAGGCCAATGAGCATGCCAATCACTAGCAACATGAAATCACCTTATTCAGTCAGAAGTTCAATTTTTGTGTGCTAGCAAGGCGTTTTCGCACGGAGGGAAGGAGCCTATACGCTTATAGGTAACTGACCGAGTACGAAAACAACGCCGCTAGCGCGTAAAAAGTGGACTTCGTCTTATTTATTCCACGGCATACGGGCGATTAACATCCCCATCATGCAGGTGTCGGTAATGCCCGCGAACATCAAGCCTGCGCCCACAATGCCCGATAAAAAATAGAAGTTACTGCTCACCAGCATGCCCAACACTACGCCGGTAAACACCAAAAAGCCCGCTGCAATACGCACCTGGCGCTCCAGCGACATCACCTTTCTGCCAGCTTGTTTGAGAGGAATTTGCGATTGCTGCACCGCGTTCATGCCGCCTTCAATCACCACTAACTCAGCATTGATATTGCCTTTGAGTTGATCGGCAGCCATCTCCGCGCGCCGGCCGGCTTGGCATAACAAATACACCTGCGAACCGTTTTTGCCGCTTTTGGTAATTTCTGTTTGTAGGCGATCAGATGTCAGTTCGTGCAAGGGGATATGTAAGCAATCGGGCAGGGCAGCGGCTTGTACTTCAGCCGCAGTGCGTACATCCAAAATACACATGTCGGCGGTTCTCTGGCTCAACAAATCAATGGGGTGGATGCGTTTGTGGCTCATGGTCTTCTCCAGTAAAAATAGGTTAAAACTCTCGGTAGTAATTAAATAGTTGGGCAATAAATAGATTGCAACACCGCGATAATCTTGCTGGCTTCATCGCCACATACTTGGTAATACACGGTTTGCGCCGCTTTGCGTGTGCTGACTAAACCGGCATCGCGCAGGCTGGCTAAGTGTTGCGAAAGCGCGGATTGGCTGAGCGGTACCTTGGCGTTTAGTTCGCCTACTGACAGCTCGCCATTTAACAAGGTGCACATAATCATCAAACGATTTTCATTGGCTAAGGCTTTCAGCAGATTGGCTGCTTGAGTAGCGTGTGCCTGCATTTCATCAAGTGGGGATATGGTTTGCGTGTTCATGGTGGGTCCTGAATTGGCTTGTATGAATTTATTGTATTAGTTTTATCTAAATTAGCAATACTTAAATTAATATTTGTTGATGTAATGAAGAGTTCAGCTGTATATAAAAAGGAATAAGCCCTACTGACAGCTTTTGGCAGCAGTGGCCGTTAGTATGGCGGCCATGCTTGAGGGCATCCTTTGGGCAACCGAGACTTATAAGGAGTGAATTTATGTGGCAAGCCAATTTTCAAACCACAACCGATGTACCTGCTGAAAACCTCTATCGCGCTATTACCGATTTTAATGCGTGGAATAAATGGGATGACGGTATCGAACACACCCAATTAATCGGCGAAGCCAAAATCGGTGGCGTATTTATGTTAAAGCCCAAAGGCGGCCCAGCGGTAAAAATTACCATCGAAAAAATGTGGCCGTTTGAAGTGATCGATGTGGCACATTTACCTCTCGCTAAAATGCGCACTGTGCACAAATATGTGCGCGTTGGTGACACCACGCATATTCATATGGATGTACAAATTTGGGGTTTGCTGGGTTTTGTTTGGCGTAAAATTATTGGCGAAAACCAAATTAAAGATGCCGCTGTGCAAACCCAAGCGTTGATTGATTATGCGAGAGCGGCATAATGCTAAAAACGCTGCTGACGCTTTGCTTGCTACTACCTACATTAATTGTTTTTGCGGAAGACAACAAAAATACGATGCAATCATCAAAAATAACTCAGGATAAAAAAGCTATGACCCAAGCATTGCCCCAACTAAAACAACGCCTGCATATTATTTTATTGGGGGTGGATGACGTTGCAAAAGCCGCTGCGTTTTATGAAGCCTTAGGGTGGAAGCGCGCCTCCACCAGTCATGCCGGTTTTGTGAAATTTGATTTAGGCGGCTTCGCGTTAGCATTAATTTCCAGAGCCGATCTTGCTAAAGACGCTTTAGCGCCAAGCCCGCAAGGTTCTGGTTTTTCTGGCGTAGCCCTAATTCATTTGGTTCGCACTGCGGATGACGTTGCACTTACTTTAGCGCGCGCGGTTGAAGCAGGCGGCACTTTGGTTAAGCCAGCTACCAAAACCCAATGGGGCACCGCTGGTTATTTTCGCGATCCCGATGGACATTTGTTTGAGGTAGATCATGAAGAAGTTTGGGTGTTTGATGAGAAAGATCATTTGGTCGTCGAATAACTGCTGTTTTATCGCTTACAACTACTAACGGAAATAATTATGAAATTTGGAATGCAAGGCGTGCTTACTGCGCAAACAGGTAGGGGCACGGAGTTGGCGGATTTTATGTTGGAAGCTTCACACTTGGTGAGTCACTTGAGCGGTTGTGAAATTTATATTGTGCAACGCGCCATTGCGGATACCGATAAAATTCTGATCACCGAAGTCTGGGCAGATCAAGCGTCACATCAAGCATCGCTAACAGATCCAGCTGTGCGTGAATTAATCGGTCGCGCACAGCCTTTGATTGCAGGAATGGAGTATCAGCTGGCAACGCCGCTCGGTGGAAAAGGGCTTTAGTGATATTCCTTGAATAACAACATCACGATTATCGCAAAGAGTATAAAGGATACGCTTTTCCAAAATAGCGCAGGATTTCGCTCTAATAATGCTGGACGTGTTCTATTTAAAAAATCTTGATTGGGGCGGCGTAAATCAGTAGTGAATTCAGACAGTTCTTGATAGCGCTTATAAGGATTTGGGTGCACGGCTTTTTTAAGTACGTCATCTATCCATACAGGTATTTCACGTTCATCGTCCAGCACGCTGCGATAACTTAAACGATTTTGCGCCGCCTTGGTTTTAGCTTGTGCCACTTGCGCACCGTAGGGCAATTTCCCACTTAGCATTTGGTAGGCAATAACGCCCAGCGAAAAAATATCTGAAGCATTGCTACCATTTTCACCCAGAAAATATTCTGGCGCGCTGTACTGTGCTGTGCCTAATAAATTTTGGCGCTCAAGCGTGGTGGATATTTCCATAATGCCCGCAACACGTGTTGAGCCAAAATCGATAATTTTTACAGTGCCAGTAGTATCTATCATGATATTTTCCGGGCGTAAATCTTGGTGCAACATTTCTTTGCGGTGAAACGCAAGCAAACCTTTCGCAATTTGTTCCACAATCCCGCGCACGGTTTCTAAATCGGGTTTGGGGTTGTCGATCAACCACTGAGTCAGTGTTTGGCCTTCAATATATTCGGTAACAATATAAATATAATGTCGTTTACGGATTTGTTTACAGGGCTTTAGCACATAGGCGCTATTGATGCGGCGAGCAATCCATTCCTCCATTAAAAACCGTTCTAAATAGGCCGGGTCTGCGCGCAAATCAATTGACGGCGTTTTAATAATAACTTGGTCATGGGTGTGCGTATCTACGGCTAAATACACGTGGCTGCGGCTAGTGGCATGTACTTCGCGAATAATTTGGTAGCCGTCAAAAATACTGCGTGTTTCCAGTATAGGTGGAAAGGGTAAATCATTTAATTGATCATAAATTTCATTAGCATCGGTGGTGGCTAGTTCATCTACCCGTAGGATTTGTATGGTTAGGTTGTCGTCGCTACCGTTTGCGTAAGCTTTATCAACAATTTCTTTTGCTGATGTGTTTAAATCGGCCTTGTGGGTATCAATGCTATTGATCAGAAATTCACTGAGCGTGAATTCATAAACGCCATCGGTCGCTAAGATAAAAATATCACCTTTCTCAATCGCCAACGCTTGGTAATCAATATCCAATTGCGGGTGAATACCCAGCGCGCGGCTAAGATAGCTTTCTGTTTCGGTAACCCAATGGCGATGGTCTTGCGTTAATTGTTCTAGCGTGTTGTTGCGAAGACGATAAACGCGCGAATCGCCCAAGTGAAAAACATGTGCAGTGGTTGATTTAATAATGAGTGCACTAAAAGTACAGACATAGCCCCGGTCTTTATCGTAGCGATACTGGCTTTGCTGGGTGAGATTGTGCAGCCAAGAGTTGGTTGCAGTAATAACTTGCAGCGCTGAGTTTTTTACCGAGTTAGATTCGGAGGTGCAGAAATAATCTTCAAGGAAACTTTTAATCGCTGTTTCACTGGCAATTTGGCTGACGCTACTGCTGCTAATGCCGTCTGCGAGCGCAATAGCTACGCCTTTGGAACTGAGGTGCGGTTCTTTGGGAATGGCAATACCAAAAAAATCTTGATTAACGTCTTTTCGGCCTTTATCAGAGTATTGCCCGACGGCGAGATTTAATTGGCTTGGCATAGAATTAATCGACTCGGCATAAATATAGTCTGCTCGGCAAACGTTCAGCAATCTTATTCCTATTATGATCTTTACCTACAGCTTCAGCGCTGTTGCACTGAAGCTGTACTGTGGTTGAGATTTTTATGCATTACGTTTTGGCGCAGTTTTTATATGTGTACTGTACAAGGTTAAGCCGGTAAATGCTAAACCACCTACAAGGTTGCCCAGCACCGTTGGTACTTCGTTCCAAATAAAGTAATCGGCGATAGAGAAATGGCCACCCATAATTAAACCGAATGGGAATAAAAACATATTAACCACTGAGTGCTCAAAACCCATAAAGAAGAATAGGAAGATTGGCATCCACATAGCGATAACCTTGCCGCTTACAGTAGTAGAAATCATTGCACCAACAACACCTAAAGATACCATCCAGTTACACAGCATGCCGCGAATAAAAATAGTCATCCAGCCATCAAAACCATATTTTGCATAACCTAAGGTACGAGCTTCACCAATACCTGCGATCTTCTTGCCAACCGCGTCTGCTTCTACATTAAACCCGTAGGTAAAAATAAAAGCCATCATAAATGCGACGGTTAAAGCGCCTGCGAAATTACCTAAAAATACTAAGCCCCAGTTTCTTAATACGCCTGAAACCGTTACGCCTGGGCGCTTATCTAGTAAAGCTAAAGGCGTAAGCACAAATACCCCAGTCAATAAATCAAATCCCATCAGGTAGAGCATGCAAAAGCCGACAGGAAATAAAATAGCGCCCAATAAAAAAACGCCAGTTTGCACTGCAACAGTCACCGCAAATACGGCAGCCAAGGCCAAGATTGCGCCTGCCATAAAAGCGCGAATAAGCGTATCGCGGGTGGACATGAATATTTTAGATTCACCGGCATCCACCATTTTTGTTACAAATTCAGAGGGAACTAAATAGGACATAGTAATTTCTCGCTACATAATTTATTGGGAAGCTCACGCACAATAGAAACTTGGTTTTCAATTGTGCTATAGCAACAGCCATGCCCAGATGTCGTATGTCTTGATTTAGAGAGATTTGCAACCGGCTAGAACATTTTTTAGCCTAAGTGAGTGCAGCTTTGTTGTTTTATGGTGCAGAAAATTATTCACGTTAAAAAGTTGATATAAATTTGCGCACCCTACATGGATTAATTTGATGCATAAAATGAAGTGCGAGATTGATGTATGCACCATAGAGGTGAAAATATTTTCTAATCGATATGGTGAAATGCCTAGCTACAACTAACAGGAACTTGTTTGCGCTGTCTTGCCTTGTGCCCAAAACGTTTTTTTCCCGCGTATAATGCCCGTCCTTTTACCCAGTTATTTAAACTTACGTCTCATTCAAGGCCGCGCATCATGACTGTTCGTACCCGCATCGCCCCATCGCCCACTGGTGACCCGCACGTAGGCACCGCTTACATCGCGCTCTTCAATCTCTGTTTTGCTCGCCAGCATGGCGGCCAATTCCTGTTGCGCATTGAAGATACCGACCAAACCCGCAGCACACCCGAATCCGAACAAGCGATTCTGGACAGCCTGCGCTGGTTAGGTTTGGAGTGGGACGAAGGCCCGGATGTTGGCGGCCCGCATGGCCCTTATCGCCAAAGCGAGCGCATGGGCATGTATCGGCAATACGCCGAAGCATTGATTGAAAAAGGCCACGCCTTTTATTGCTTTGCGACTTCAGAAGAGCTGGACGAAATGCGCCGCGAGCAAATCGCCAAAGGCGAAACCCCGCAATACGATGGCCGCGGTTTGCTGATTCCAGCAGATGAAGTGCAACGTCGTTTAGCGGCAGGCGAGCCCTACGTAATCCGCATGAAAATTCCATCGGAAGGCGTTTGTGTTATCGACGATATGTTGCGTGGCAAAATAGAAATCGAATGGTCGCACGTAGACATGCAAGTGTTGCTGAAAGGCGACGGCATGCCCACTTACCATTTGGCCAACGTGGTTGACGATCACCTAATGGAAATTACCCACGTAATCCGCGGCGAAGAGTGGATCAACTCCGCACCCAAACACCTTAAGCTTTACGAATACTTTGGCTGGCAAGCACCCGTGCTTTGCCACTTGCCGCTGCTGCGCAACCCGGATAAATCCAAGCTCAGCAAGCGTAAAAATCCAACCAGTATCCTTTATTACAAGCGCATGGGTTACTTGCCCGAAGCCATGTTGAATTACCTCGGCCGCATGGGCTGGTCAATGCCCGATGAGCGCGAAAAGTTCACCTTGGCAGAAATGCAGGAACACTTTGATTTAAACCGCGTTTCATTAGGTGGCCCGATTTTCGACGTAGAAAAACTCAGCTGGTTAAACAGTTTGTGGATTCGCGAAAACTTCACCATCGAGCAACTTGCAGAGCGTTTGCACAACTGGGCATTCAACAAAGAAACCTTGCTGCAAGCCTTGCCGCACGCACAATCGCGCATGAACACTCTGAGTGATTTCGCGCCGCTTGCAGGCTTTTTGGTATCTGGCATGTTGAACATCAACGAAGCTAGCTTCTCTGGTAATAAGCTCGATATCGAAAAGCAAAAAGAGTATTTGCAGTTCGCTTTGTGGCGTATGGAAGCCCTACGTTTCTGGGAACGTGACAACATTTTCAACGAGCTAAAGCTGCTTGCCGATCAAATGGGCATAAAGCTGAAAGACGCACTCGCGCCAATTTTCGTCGCTATTGCGGGCACCACCGCATCATTCTCGGTAGTGGATTCCATGCAAATCATCGGCCCCGACTTGAGCCGCGCCCGTTTGCGTCACGCTGTAAATGCATTGGGTGGCTTCGGCAAGAACAAGCAAAAAGAGTTGGATAAGATTTACGCCAAGTTAGGCGAGGAGCAAGGTGAAGCCCCTAGTCCAGCACAATAGTTAAGCACTTGATTCGCCTGAAAATAGCGGGAGCGGGCAGGGGGATGTTTTCCTTGACACTCCCAAAGCGGCTGCATACAATGCGCCCCGCTTCAGGACGAAGCCCAAGCAAAACCTTGGGGCTATAGCTCAGCTGGGAGAGCGCAACACTGGCAGTGTTGAGGTCAGCGGTTCGATCCCGCTTAGCTCCACCACATTTAAGACGAGACCGGAAACAGCTAAGTAGTTGTTTCCGGTTAAGTTTTTCTCAGGTAACCCTCGGTTTCCGAAGTGCCCATCGCAATGATGAGCGTGTTAATTTCGCAGAAAACTGCGAATACTCTCCAAGTCTCAAGCATTAATGATTACATTGTCAAGCAATTCGCTTGGTGGGTTTCTATGCTTTGTAATTCTGCTGAGTGCAATATCCATACGTTTAATATTAGTGCTTACATAATTGCGTGTTGTTTGCAGGTTCGTATGTCCTAAAATTTCTTGTGCGGCAAAAATATCAGGTGGCGTATCATCCTCGGGATTGCATAGGTTCGTGGCCAGTGTGTGCCTAAATCTATGCGCGCCAATTCTAATGCCAGATTGTTTACTTAGGCGTTTAAAAAATCCAGTGATTGATTCTGCATTCATGTTGCCTCGTTTGCCAAATGTGTAACGGTCATTAAATAAATGTATGCGGAATACATAATCGTTTGACTGTAATCTTCGACTAGTAATTAATTCTGTATTTGCAATAAGAGTTTTTAGTTGTGCTGCAAGCTCTTCATGCATCGGAATTTGCCATTCACGTTGCGTCTTGGAGCCTTCATATCTAAGGCGAATCACACTTTTCTGAAAATCTAAATCACCAATTTGCAATGAAATAAGCTGTCGCCTTCGCATTCCTGTGTAGTAAAAACAATTCATCAGCGTGAGCCAAAACCAATAGGGATTGAAGCTTTGTTGATGTTGAATAACATAGGACTCAATATCTGCTAAATCTTGCGGTGCTAATAATTTGCATGGCAATTTTCCAATCGGTGCCAATTTCACTTTACGAAAAATATTCTCAGAAACAAGATGTTTTTCGACTGCGTAGTCCCCAAGTATTCGCAAATACTTTAAGTAACCGTTATAGCTTACCGGTTGCGCTATTTCTAAGGTTCTCTCTTTGAATTTAACGACGGTAGCTAAATCAATTTCGTGGATGAATTCAGTATTAGTGCGTTCGATGAAAAGTGCTGCGATATTGGTTATTGCATACTTTGTGTGGACATTGAAAATATTTATATCGGTGAACTCTTTAGCTATGTCAATCAGCTTCATTCTTGAAGGTCTCTCAGTCAACGTCCGTATTAAGTGCTCCATGCACTAAATAGCGGCCTCAGTATGTGCTTAACTGCCTTCAAAGCAACTTTAAACGACAGTAAATGCGTGACGCCCGTCACATGGTTGTTTTTTGTTCTATTGAGGCTGTTTTGTGTTCTAAGGTGAATCCAAGGTTTTACGTATGTATTTATTGGCTTTGGGGATCGGGTAGTCATTTTCATAAATGACGTTAAAAGGGAGTAGCCAGCCATTTATTTTGGATGCTCGATTGGAGGCGCACACCCAATAGCTGTGAATATTCACATCACCGGCCTTTACGTGTACGCGCAAACGAGCAAAGCGACGGGATAGGTTTTTGTGTTGTGCTTCGCCTTGCAATCCATGTTTATTCAGAAATGATTTGAATATCGCCGGTGCCAGCAGAAATACGCCCTCTTCAACAATGTGAACTTCAGCATTAACGTCATTGATTAAAATTGTTTTTTCAATCAGACCTTTCTTTATCCAACTTAAAAAGCGGCGCGGTGTATCCGTAGCTTCTATATTGATGCTAGGCGTATTGATGTATTCGCTATCAGCTTCATGCGTTTTTTCTTCATGCTCCATTTCATTTTTTTCAGAATCCTTAGCAGTGTCATGAACTTTTTTATCATGCTCAGGTTTTTTAGCAGATTCCAATATGTGTTTTTTTACTTCAGTTTCCGTGCTGCTTAGCGCAGCCGCTATTTTTCCTTCAGTATCCATTTTGTATTCAGGTTCATCGTTGCTTTCAGCAACCTGTGTTTTCTCATGCCGCTCTGCGACATTCCCCCCTAACGGCTTTTCGGCTTCAGTGTTTTTACTTTCAGCATCCTGTGCGATAGCGTCCTGTTTGTTTTTATTGGCTTCTAATATGGTTATCTCACCCTCCAGTGGTGAAAGCAATTTTGATGATGGTGTTAATTTTCTCGCTTCAAATTTCAGGCAAGTGAATTGATGTGTGAATGATTCTGTTTTGACTTGTACAGTCCAAACGGCTTTACCCTCCGGTGTTGGCAATGCATAGCCATGCTCTTGCAGGATGTCGTAAATACGCACGTGATCCTGTGGTAAATTCTTCAGATTCAGTGATGCACATTCCTGAATTATTTTTTCCGCCAAAGATCGACAAACCAAAAATACGTTTCCATCTTTATCAGCCCAGCCCATGCCTCCATTGGTATTTATTTTGATAGCACCATCCGCTATCCATTGCCGCATCATTCGTAAATAGCGATCAATCGCTGATACTGCATTACTGAAACGATGCTCACTCGGTATTTGTAAATCGCGTGCAGTCGATTCACGATCCGCAAATTCGGCAATCTCGCCGATGATTCCACTCTCAAATTTATCTCCCCATAAAAATGCACATACTTGTGCCATCACAGTGGGAGCTTGCGCCAGCCACGCTCGCGCAGTGCGCGAGATAAAATCAAAATGCGTTAACGCAATTTGGTGATGATAATGATAGGGCGTTTTTTCAAACTGAATGTGATAGAACTGAATCTGTTTAAGGGTGACCAAGGGTTCGTCATGTGGCGTCCAGTATTTTTCTGAGCCATCTTTTAGAATAAGCACGAGGCGAATGTTTGCGCTCAGCTTGCCAATATCATGGAGTAGGCAAGCTACAAATACGCCGTATGTCCACAAATGGCGCTGATGATTAATATCTGTGATGCTGCCACCGACGGGTAATTGATAGCCACGACGTTTCTTGAGTGCGATGGTGATGACATCCGCAGTATGTTTAAGTAAACCGCCTACGCCGCAGTGATGGTGTGCTTCACTGGCCGGTGCCAATTGCACAGCTTCTGCAAATGTACGCAGTGGTTCAAGAAATAACAGATCAAATACTTTGTTATCTAAACCCGATAGTGCGCGCCATTCACTAATAGCCGATTCAATGCCAAGCTTGCTTAATAAATCGTTCGCGCAAAGTATGGGTAATTTATGGATGCTAAGATTTTTCATACTAAGTAATCCCTCGCCCAACGTTTAATAATGTCTTCCGCAGGAAAAGCGGTGCCGCTTTGGGAAACCTCTGCATGAATTACCTCAGAGGCGTCCTGTGTTAAAGGGTTTAAGTAATGCCTTACCTGATTTTTTGAAATAAAAAACCGAAATGTCCACGCCTCAAACTTGGAAAGCCGAACGGCAAACAGATGTGTAAGCGGTAATTCGTTATCGGTTTTGGTTGCATCATGTAATGACCAGAGCGAGTTCAATAACTCATCGCCAAATGCTGTTGCATCTTTAGGGAGTACGCGAAATTTTTGCTCAAGTTCGGTGAGGGGAAGTGCCCAGGCTTTTTTGTTTAAGAGAGTAAGGACATTATCTAAATTGGAGTTGAAGTGTTGGTTGCTCATTCATGAACCTTTTGATGTTGCGTCATTTATGACGGTTAACCCTTTGTGATTTTTTAATCCCTTATTTTTACCTATCCCTTTTAAATCCTTTCTCCCTAGCGTTTTTGCGCGCGCGTCATCTCACGGTTGTTGGTGAGTGGCGCGCGCTTTTTCGCTGGATAAGCCCCTTGGCATTTGGGATTTTTAGCGTTTTGGAAAAATTAATTCAGCAATCAAATTGCACACGGTGAGTACAGTTTGATTACTGACACGATTTTCCTCGTGACTATGATTCGCGGCATGAGTACCAAATACCCCATCGAACAGCTTCTTCGCATTCCCTATGAACGGGCAGCTGCTATTACGTATTTTTTGGCGTGCGGGTTAGTGCTGTTGTCGCCGTCAATTTTAATGGGTGCATTACATACACCTTCGTTGACCTATTCGATTGCGACGGGATTGTTGTTGCGGGGTCTGATGAGATTGTCGGAGGCTCGAAAATTATTACGTTATCAATATGGAATGCATGTACTGCCAAAATATGAAATCGATAGCCGTGATATTCCGCTCAGTAAGGAGAATTTATTTTTAGGATTGGGTTTTGAGTGGACGGCACGACATACACAGCGTCGCTATGATTTTGAATTGCGCAGTTTTGATTATCACAAATACCGCCATCAAGAAATGGGTTACAAAATTATTCGTGCGCTTGAGAAAGCAGTGCGCACTATTGCTGTTTCTACATGGTTAGCGTGGCCGACATCGCGCGAACACTGGCTTAATCCGTGGGCACCTATTCCCTATGTAGAAGGTATTTCGGCGATTCATGCAGTGGGGTTATGGGAAGGGGAGCATCCTATCTATGAGCGCCAAGCGGAGCGTGTTGCACACACCTTAGTGCTAGGTATGACACGCGTTGGAAAATCCCGATTACTTGAAGTGCTCGTTACGCAAGACATACATAACGATGATGTTGTCATCACATTTGATCCAAAGGGTGATGCAGATATTTTAAAGCGGATGTACGTCGAGGCTGTTAAAGCCGGGCGAGCACATCAATTTTATTGTTTCCATTTGGGCTACCCGGAAATATCCGCTCGTTATAATCCTATAGGCACATTTGGGCGCATCACGGAGCCTGCGTCGCGCATTGCCAGCCAATTGCCGGGCGAGGGTAGTAGTGCCGCATTCCGCGAGTTTACGTGGCGTTATGTGAACGTCATGAGCAAAGCTTTAACCGCATTAGGTAAAACGATTACCTATGACAATTTATTGCGCTACGGTGCTGATATAGATCCATTGTTGTATGAATATTTGGAATTTATTTTTGAGTTGCCGAGCAGCGAATTGCAACTGCGTCACGCGGGCGTTCAGAATTGGCGCAAAGTATTAGATAGCATTATTAATTCAGAACAAAAGCAGGATCGTGCGCAAGCGTCTCGTGATCGTAAAGCCTGGGCTGCTACCCAAATATTTAAAGCCGCTAATTTATTAGACCCTGTTGCGCAAGCACTGGTAAAAACCTTCGAATACGAAAAATCTTTTTACGACAAATTAGTCGCATCATTATTTCCGTTGTTGGAAAAGCTCACCTCAGGGCCAGCAGCCGAATTACTTTCTCCTGATTACACCAATCTTGATGACCCACGCCCCATTTTTGATTGGGATGAAATTATTCGTACAGGCGGCATTGTGTATGTAGGCCTTGATGCGTTATCTGATCCTGAAGTTGCACAAGCCGTGGGTAATTCCATGTTCAGCGATCTCACCAGCCGCGCTGGTGCGATTTATAAACACGGCGTGACTCAAGGTTTATCACCTGAATTAGCGAAGCTCGCCAAAGTTAGAAAGATTTGTGTTCATGCCGATGAATTCAGTGATTTGGTGGGTAAAGAATTTATTCCCATGGCCAACAAAGCCGGTGGCGCAGGATTCCAATTAACGGTGTACACCCAAACGTTAAGCGATGTAATTGCGCGTTTTGGTAATACAGCACAAGCGGGTCAAGTCGTTGGTAACCTCGGCAATTTGGTCATGCTGCGTGTGAAAGAGTTAGCCACGGCAGAATTGCTAACCAACTTATTACCAGAAGCCGAGGTCGATCAACTAACACTACTTTCTGGAATTGCTGACGACACTAATCCTGATTCTGCGAGTGATTTTACTTCCAGTACGCAACAACGCATTACCTCCCAACGTGTGCCGTTGGTATCCGCGAGTGACCTTACACGCTTACCCAAAGGCCATGCCTTCGCAATGCTGGGCGGCAAGCTTTACAAGCTTCGCTTACCTCTCTTTAAAGATACCGACGAGCTGCCTAAAAATCTTGATTTTTTGTGCAAACAAATGCGCACGACCTATTCAAGTAATAGCGCAAATGACGATTGGTACAAGTTACCGGATGTGGCCGCATGAGTACATCACAAGCGCTTCACCACAAGCCGCGACGCAAAGGGCCATGGGATTGGTTTTTCTCCATCACCTTTGGTACAGCGATTCGATTTGTGTGGTGGTCACTCTCCGCCATTTTTATTGCAGTGCTGATTGAATGGATCGGTATGGCGTACTTCTGGGGTTCGGGCCATTCACGCGATGTATTGGCAACCGAAATACATTTTCTAGGCAGCTTTAATCAAAATTTATTGACCGGTTTATATCCCGGCCAAATCGCCACCGTCATGGTCAATTGGGTTGACCAATGGATTTCATTCTTTCACCTGCGTGACATTTCAATCGCGCTAGCTAAAGGCACGCACAACTCCATGAGTGTGTTTGCCAGCTACGGCATAGAAGCCTTTATCAATACCTTATTTATTTTTGCAGTGCGTCTAGCGGTATGCGCAAGCGCAATGACTGGCTTTGCGCTGGTGTGCTTGGTGGCGTTTATTGATGGTCTTGTGGAACGTGATATTCGCCGCGCTTGTGGTGGTACTGAATCCGCAATGATTTATCACAATGCCAAACGATTGGTAAAGCCGTCGATCATGTTGTCGTTCGGGATTTACATGACCTCACCATTTTCCATACACCCCACCATTATTTTCTTACCGATCATGGGTGTCGTGGGATACATGATTTTTTTAGCTACAAAATGTTTCAAAAAATATTAAGAGGATTGTATGCGTTCACTACCTGATCAATTTGAAGACGATGACAACGAAAATACAAGCCACGAATCTATTACTGTACATGCAGATTCACGTGAAGAAGTTGCTAAGAGCACCAAGAACAAAAAGACAATTTTTTCGGTTGCTTTGCTCATGGCTCTATTTTCTGTGGTGCTAAACGGTGTGGTTTTACGGATGGCGGTTGATAAGCCGGTAGAAAAATTTATATCGTTATTTGGTGGCAGTGCTACAGCGACTATGTCGGTAGCGGATGCACAGCAAACGTCACTTTCTCAAGTGCAGGCATTAATTGCACAGCATTCGATTCAACTCAAATCTATTGTTGTATCGGTTAAATCACTTAACGAGCAGTTGAATGATTTCAAAAATGAATTAATTAATAGTACAGGACATGAAGCGCAATTAGAGCATCGTTATCAAGAACTTTTAGCGGATATTGAATTATTAAAAAAACCTAAGCTTGCACCAAAATTAATTGTGTCTACTAAGCCGAAAGAACCGGTAAAACAAGTTTTATTGGTTTCGCTCGCTTCTATTCGTATTCAAGGTGGTGAGATTTGGGTGTCGCTACACGAAGGGTTTGATTCATCACCTTTATTAACCCTGGGTGATGAGTGGCATGGCTATAAATTTATGTCTGCTGATCCTCTTAAAAAAGAAGCGCAATTGTCCATCAATGGTGTATCTACGTTGGTGACGCTGTGATGAAAAATATTTTTATATTCGTCGCTATATTCGTTGCCGCTAATATGACCAATGTTGTTGCGCAAGAAAATCGTGTGGAATTATCCGCTTTTGAAAGCTCCCTAAAGGATCACGCAAAAACGCACGAAAATACGTGGGAGTATTGGGGGCTTACGCGAGATGAATGGGTTCGCTATGAATCTATTAAACAAAAATCGCCATGGGCCACGTGGAAAAACGAAGCTACCCCCTTGGCTATTTTATCGCACTACTCAACGTCAATCGCTGATAAAAGTCGCTACGCACATCTGGAAGCAGAGCTGGATCAATGGCGAGAAAATACCGTGCTGGAATGGCAGCTTATTTATAACAAAGAGCGGGAAATTATTTACGCCAAAAATACTGCACTTTTAGGTAACCGTAAGCCAGATCTAAAAAATATTAAGCCCTCTGATCGCGTGCTTTATTTTGTTGAAACGGGTGAATGCAATACCCGTTGCCGTGCAACCACAACTCGATTGCTGGGCACTTTCGCGCACATCGACGTATTTGTAATAGGGGCAAAAGTACAGAAAGACGTTTTTGAGTGGGCGACCAGTGCCAAAATTCCTGTTGAGCGTGTACGTGTAAAACAAATCACCTTAAATTTTGATAATGACAATTTTGCCGCAGTAACCAGCACACCCAAATCCCTACTTGAATTTCCGATGGCATATATCCAAGCCAAAGATGGTTACAAGGCGGTGATTTTTTAATGAAATCACTCAGTATTTTAATTGTGTTAGGTATTCCTTGCTTTATCAATATTGCTCATGCCGACATACCACCGGCATATCACAAAATTGCGGATGATTATCAAATTCCCGTGGATGTGTTGTATGCCGTGATGTTGCAAGAAAGCGGTAAAACCATTCCAGATTCTTCAGCATCTCATTCTAGGAGTAGCAATCAATATTTGCCATGGCCATGGGTATTAAACGTTGAGCTAAAACCTTATTACTTTGATTCGCGCGAAACGGCTGCCATTGCGTTAAAACAATTTCTAGCCATCGATCAACATGCACGTATTGCTGTAGGCCTTGGCCAAATCTATTTACCCTCTCATGGGCATTTATTTGATGACAAAACCAGTTTGCTTGATCCCGGTGTAAACCTTAACTACGCCGCGCAAATTCTCGTCAGGGAATTTCAATGGACACTCAAACAAGCAAAACCTAATTGGTGGGTGGCGGTAGGTCGTTACCACACGCCTAGCAATGCCTCTCTCGCTAAAAGCTATCGCGAAGATGTGCTTCATCGCTGCCAAAAAATCAGCGAAAACTGCACACATTACGGAGCTATTTAATATGAAAGAAATTTCAAAAACCAAAAAAACACTTTTTTTAATGCTTTGGCTTTGTTTGTTTACAGCAGGTATAGCGAGAGGTGAGCCGCTTGTTATTCGTGATTATGGTGGTCGTGATTCCGGGGTTCCTAATAAGAATTCTATTACCAAGCTTGCGCAGCAATATAGCGTTAAACCACACCTAATTTATAACGCTGAGCGGTATCCCATTCGTTCAAGTCTGCATCCAGGGTATGTCAATAAGCCGCAGGCGTTACGTGAACCAGTTAAAGGCGCGCAACCTTTTTTTATTATTGGTAACGATGATTTTTCACGTGATTGGTTAATAAAGAATAAAACTTATTTGCAAAGAATTGGTGCTCAAGGGTTGGCGACAAATATTGATAGCAACAGCATCTTTGCAGCATTAGAGAAACTGGCAGCGCCACTTTCGTTAGTTGCAGTTCCGGTTGATGAAATTGCCACTATTTTACATCTTTCAGTTTATCCGGTGTTAGTCACTGGTGAGGAAATTGCCCAATGAAAAATGCATTTATTAAAAATAGTGTTGGCGCGCTTCTGGTGTTCTGCTTTTCAGTTGCAGTCTATGCCCAAGAATCAGAAACCGAAAAACGCTATTTAATAGCGATTACAACCGAGCTTGAAAACCTAAAAACTCTTGCACAAAAAGCAGAAGCTACGAGCGATAAAAATGAACGATTGCAATTTGATTATGCGGCTTTACAACGTGATCTTGCTGAAATCCAGCGTGCTATTGAACAGCATGTAAAAGCCCCCCTGCGTTCACCTCGCAAGATTGAAGTGTTAACAACGCAATACACACGGCCACTGCATGATGAGCAGTATGACGGTACGCTCAATATTCTGAAAAATGAATAGCGCTACCAGAGAAAATTTCACGGCTTATTTTGGATCACCCAACATCGTTTTTATTATTGTGATGGTGTTGTTGTTATCCATGATGGGTATTTTTTTATTAAAAATAGTTCTGTCGGCGTGGAACGACGTAAGAACAGATCCCAACTTTGACGCGACGGATTTTTTTAGCACAATAATCCGAATGCTAGTGATGATACTGATATTTGGATTACTTTTTTTTCACTAGGAGCGAGCATGCTTGCTACAAAAAAAGTCGTCGAGTTAGGAAATACGTTTAAGAAGACCGTTAAAAGATTTGTTACGAATAACCCATTGTTCATCTTGTTGTCGTTGGCCTTGGTAATTTTTTGTGAACCGTCTATGGCTGCTGAATTTGATTTGCCGACAGTCACTATGGCTGGCGTCACCTCATCATCTTCGGCAACCGAAATCATCACAGCCGTTATTAAATATGCAGTGAAGATGTTGTTGTGGATTTTTGTGGTGATTGCCGGTGTGGGATTTATTAAGAACACCGTCAAGTCAGTTCACAAAGTACGCAGAGATGAAGATGGTAAGTGGGGCGATGTAGTGGGTGAAATTACGGGCAATGCACTCATTGTGATTGTCGCTATTTTGCTGGCTGCGTGGGTAACGAACATCCTTAACTAAATGTCAGGCCTATTTCTATGAGTGAAAAACACGATGAATAACTGTTCAGTGAAAGATGACCAACTATGAATGAGGACAGATTGGCAGACAGTGTGAATTCAGAACCTATTGTGTTCATGGATTGCACCGGCAGTGAAATCATTATGGCCGCGATCATTGCATTTTTTGTAGGTCTTTTTATCGGTGTGGTTATTGGAATAGTAATAGGCCTGTTTTTGATTGGTTGTGTGCTTGGGTTAATTCTTAGCCTCGGCTTAACCTACGCATTACTCAATTGGTTATGTGTGGTACGCAATAAATATTATGAAACCTGGCTTAAAGAAAAGTGGTTTATGTTGAAGTTGAGATCTGGTTTTTTTGGTTTGAATTTAATTGAAGAGAGCGTTCGATACGGCAGAGGGGCACGTACACATGAGTGAACCGCGTAATGCAATAAGCGCCCGTGATTCACATATTTGGACACTGCGTATGGCATTAGTCATCGTGAGTGTTATCGCTGCAGGTTTGGCCGGTCTTTTATACAGTAAGCAAAATGATTTTTTTCTGCATGTACCACCGGATTTATCGCAAGGAGCCAATATTAAACCCGGTGAATTGCAAGCTCCAAACTCCTACGCCTTCGCCAATTTTGTGTGGCGCGGATTAAATGATTGGTCAAATGCTGGAAAGACCGATTATCCCGAGAATATTAAAAAATATGCCTGTTATGTCACACCAACATTTTTACAGTGGATTCAAAAAAATCAAAAAGAAAAAACCGAGGCGGGTGAATTAGGTAGAACACGCAGTTTATCAATTGATGATCCTTACAGCCCAGACATGTCGAAACCCATTGGCAATAACAGTTTTGAAGTCGCACTGACTACAAAGATTCATGAGCGCATCGAAGGCCTACCGATAAAAGACATCATCGTTCGTTATCCGCTACGCGTGGTGCCGGATACGCGTCGCTGCAATTTAATGGGAATGGCACTTGATGGGTTTTATGCACAGCCAGAGCGTACCGAACCCGAGCAAGTCCACGTGGAGAAAAATTAAATGCGATGTAAAAAATATTTTGTTTGGGTTTTCATTCTATGTGGATCGTTGGCAGCAATGGTGAACGCAGATGTTCGGCGAGTTTGGGATGAGAAGCCTTTGACATTAATCTTGCCGGTGGGGCAGGAATTGCGAGTAAGTTTTCCAACGGGCGTTAATGTACAGGTGCCACTTGGAATTTCTGAAAAGTTAACGTCTCTCGCGCCTAACCCGAAAATGATTTATTGGACAGCTACGGAGGAATTCACCACGGCGCGCATTATTGCGACAGCGATAGATGGCAAAACGGTATATGTAATTGATGTTGCGGCCGATAAAAATGCCGGGAAGGATGACATTGTCATTGAAGATCCTGCACGGGTTTCTTCTACAAATACAGATATTTCCACGGATCATCACGAATCAGCTGGCGCTGGTAGCGATTCAGATATTGAAGATGTGTTAGACGATCCTGCTGAAATTTTACTGACTCGTTTTGCTTCACAAAGTTTATATGCTCCCAGCCGTTTAATGCCAACGGATGCACGTATATCCCCGGTCAACATTTTTGTTATCAATAAAGATTTTCCGTTATTGCAAAGCGGGCATGGTGAACAGGTTGTTGTGAATGTTGTGGGTGCTTGGACAGGTTTTGGTCGCTATGTCACTGCTCTGTTAATCGTTAATCAAACGCCGATTGCGTTTGAATTTGATGCATCGCGTGTGCGCGGCAACTTCACGCACATTACAGCACAGCATTTAAATCTTGGTGCAAAAGGCGGTTTAACGGATCGAACCACCTTGTATCTGATTTCAGACATTCCTTTCGCAGAAGCACTGACGGAGGATAGTTATGCGTACTAATAAACTTGTATGGCTAGGAGTGGTTATTTTAGTGCTGCTGGTTATTGTTGTCGGTATCAATGCGATGAATAAACCTGCTCCACTCATTAATACCAATGAAATAGTGGGTACCAGTCAAACCCCGACTAAAAAATCTGCGCCTATCTCTAAAAAAGTCGATGTTAAAGAAGTCACTGGCGATACGGTATCTGAGTCACTTAAAAATGTACAAGTGGGTTATGAAGTTGCTAATGAAAAAAACAAAGATACGGATGCGCATGTTAAAGCACTTGAAGAGCGGTTGGCCAAAACAGAAAACCGGGTGGGCGCTGGTGCAAAGGGGGATGATCGCGTCAATGTTGTTGCGGATACCGTTGAACAATTAAAAAATTCATTAACAAGTTTGAGCAGTCAATTTTCCACACAAGAAAAACGATTGAGCACGACCACCGCTAATGGTTATGAGTTTTCAAATGAAGATTTAGGTATTGATGGGAAAAGTAAAACCAATACAAAAAATACCTCACAGTCCATGACAACTTTATTACCCGGCTATGTTTCGGTTAAGCCTTTGTCTAACGCCATTGGCTCGCCTATTGAAAAAATAGCCGACGGAAAAAAGGCCGTAAATAATGCATTCAATAATTCTGAAACATTAGGGTTGGCACCGCATGGCACTATTGAACAAAACGGGAAAAATATAACGCTCAAAGATGGCAAGAAAAAAAGTCTTGTAACACCTCACTTTACCATCGATGCAAGTGCAACGTTGATGAATGCTACCGCGATGACAGCGATGATTGGTCGTGTGCCTGTGGGTGGCCGTGTCCAAGATCCTTTCGCCGTAAAAATTATTTTAGGCGATGAAAATCTTGCGACTAATGGGCTTTCGATTCCCGGATTGAAAGGCATCGTGTTTGAAGGTGTCGCTACCGGTAATTGGAATTTGAGCTGCGTCACTGTTGATCTCGTTGCTGCAACGTTTACTTTTGCTGATGGGCGAATTCAACACATGCCTAATCTGGATAAAAATGAATATGAAGGTAAACAGGCAGGGCAAATTGAAACTCAACCTTTTTCATCTGAAAAATCCAAAGGCTCTAGTGGTGATTCCATTGGTTATATCAGTACACCGCAAGGCGCTCCCTGTATTGGTGGCGAACGCGTAACCGATGCACCTCAGCAGCTTGCCGCAGTCGGAATATTGGGCATGGCAAAAAATTACTTCGATGCAAAAGCCGCCGCCGAAACCACCACGCTTACAAACTCAAATTTGAATGTCGGTACGGCGGTAACCGGAGACAAAATGAAATTTGCGGTGGGTGCTACAGAAGCGGGTGCGGCGCAAACCGTATTGGATTTTTATAAGTCACACACGCGCGATTCCTTTGATGCAATTGTGGTTAATCCTGGCGCTGCTGTGTCCTTGCATATCACTCGCGATCTTTATGGCGATTACAACCCCAATAGCCGCAAATTAACCTATTCACAAGGAGATAAGCATGGCTCTTCATCAATGGACTAATTCTGTTTTGATAAAATCTATTAACTTTTTAACAGCCTCTTTTTTACTAGTCGGTTGTGCTTCGCATATCGATAAGGTTGTTCCTAAAAACTTGCCAACCATGAAACAAATTTATGATGAAAAAGCAGGTAATGGAGGCACTGCATTATTGCGTCAACGTGAAGCGGATATTCGTGCGCGTCCAATTAGCGGTAATGAAGATTATTTATCTGAGTTGCCACCACGCGCTGCACACATAAATCATTTATTTCCCGCGTTACCTAATCCTGAATTGTATATGTACGTGAAGCCACATGTTGTTGGTTCTTCAGGAGCAGCGGTGCCCGCTTACATGACGCGCTTTACGATGTACGACCGCACCCATTACGCCATGCCCAATGAAGTTATTTCACACATAAAACATCCGGGCATAGTTCTTCAGCAGGACGATAAAGAAACAGCCAATAAACACACTACCAACAAAAATCCAAAAAATAAATCCTTAACGCCTTTGTTGTCGAGTGAACGTCATGGGGATTAAGGCGGCGATTCAAGATTATTTTTTAAAAGGCTCATCTCTTACGGGTATGCCATTAATCACTGATGATGACGTAAAGCCTGCATACAAACATAACAAAGCGATTACCGGTTTATTGCCGTGGCTCGACATCGTTGATGAGAACAAAATTTTACTGGCGGATGCACGTACCCTAGCGGCGGTGTATGAGATTACGCCTATCGCCACTGAAGCACGTTCAGATGAGCATTTGCAGACCATTCGTGATGGTATTAATTCTTTCATTGGTGGCACCTTTGAAGAGCATTCAATGGCACCTTGGGTGGTATCTACTTATTGCTGGTGCGATAGCGGTGAGTTTCGTTCACTCACCGACAATTTGTTGAGCCATGCTATTCGCGTTCACGCGCAACGTGACGCTGAGTTAACGCCTTACAGCGAGCACTTTATAAAAAATGTTTTTGGGCCGCATGTGAATGATATGTCGCAGCCCAATGGCTTGTTTAAAGATCCACTCAATGGTCGCGCGTGGGGCGGATCAAAACGCAAAGTCTATTTGGTGTTCTATCGCCGTCAGTTTATCGGTATTCAACGTCGCAAAGGCATGACAGCAAATCGCGAATTGGAAAATCAATGCAAGCGCGTATCGCAAATGCTAAAAGCGGCAAGCATTACATCCAAACGGCTTGACGGTGAGGCAATTCGCAATTGGTTATTTCGTTGGGGTAATCCAAACCCGACGTTAACAAAGGGTGATACAGATGCATGGCTGGCGTTAAATCCTCATTGTACTGAAGACATGAAAACGGCTGATTTTGATTTGTCAGCCGATGTGATGTCTCGCGATGTACGCGGTGATAAGAAAACGCAGTGTTGGTACTTTGATGGAATGCCACACACGCTCTTGTCCATTGAGCGAATGACAAAGGTTCCAGAAGTAGGCCAGACCTCCGCAGAGCGCTACGAGAGCAAAGAAGAGCGTTCAGGCCCGAACGCACGCACGTCATGTTTTATGGATGAGTTGCCAACCGGCTCGATGCTTATTGTGAATTATGTAGTGCAACCGCAAAGCGAAATTCGTAAGCATTTAGAAAAATTGGAAAAAAATTCACGTGGTGATACTCCTGAAGCGGAAGCGACACGCGATGAAGTCAAAAACGCCCGCTCCCAAATTGCGCGTGGCAATAAGCTCTATCCGTACAGCATGGCCATTGCGTTGCGTGCGGATAATGACGATGCCATGGAGGATGCAATTCTTGAAACGGATACGCTGTTATTAAAAAATAATTTCACCATTATTGATCCTGAATACGATCAATTCAGGTTAGATCGTTACGTGCGTTTTATGCCCTGCGCTTACGATACGTCGCTTGATCAAGTGGCAATTCGCCAGCGTATTATTTACACCCATCACCTTGCCAATATTTTACCGTTTTATGGTCGCGGTATTGGCACCGGCAATCCCTGCATTGTTGCCTTCAATCGTGGTGGTGAAACTTTTAGTTGTGACCCCTTATTACAGGGTGATCGTGCGAGGAATGCGCATTTATTTTTATTTGGCCCCACCGGTGCGGGTAAGTCAGCGACGCTCGTGTATTTACAAATGCTCATCACGGCGGTGTACAACCCACGCTGGGTGGTAGTCGAGGCAGGAAATTCATTTGGGTTGTTATCCACTTATTTGAAAAAACACGGCAAATCCGTGGTGGATATTGTCATGCGTCCGGGGCAGGCACCTTCCATAGCGCCGTTCAAAGCGGCGTTAGATCTTGTGGATATGAACGGCAATATTATTCAAGCCACCAGTGTGGTTGAAGATGTCTTGAATGGTGATGCGGAGCTTGAATATGCCGACAAGGGTGATAACGAGGACGAAATAGTATCGCGCGATGTGCTGGGTGAAATGCTCATTATTGCGCGCTTGATGGTCACGGGTGGAGAGAAAAAAGAAGAAGAGCGAATGAATCGCTCTGACTTGGGGCTGTTAAAAAAAGCATTGCTTGATGCGGCGATTGAATCACGCTTAGCAAAAAGTGCGGATGTGTTACCCGAACAAATCATTAAAGCATTGCGCGCGCAAATACATGAGCGCCCTCAAAGCTCGCAACGTATTTCTGAAATGGCAGATGCCATGGATTTATTTTGCGATGGCTTTGCCGGTGAATTATTTAATCGCCCTGGAGAGGAATTACCAGATGCCGATTACATCCGCATTGAAATGGGCGCATTAGCCTCTGGCAACGACACCAACGATAAATTATCCGTAGCCTATATCTCAATCATTAATCAAGTGATCGCACGTGCACAGCGTACCCAGCGCGACGGAAGGCCTACGATCAATCTTACTGATGAAGCTCACGTTCTTACAACAAATCCCTTACTTGCAAAATACTTAGTCGTGGTTTCAAAACTGCTCGGTCGTCGTATGGGTTTATGGCTATGGCAAGCCACGCAAAACATGAAAGATTATCCCGATGAATCCGAAAAAATGTTGGCCATGTTCGAATGGTGGATGTGCTTATTTATCGACTCAGGCGAACTCACCAATATCGAACGGTTTAAAAAATTATCCGAAGACCAACGCTTAATGTTGCTCAGCACCCGCAAAGCCTCGGGCAAATATACCGAGGGAGTCATCATGAGTGACAACGTGCAGGGCCTCTTTCGCATAGTCCCCCCAGGTTTGTGCCTAGCCCTTGGCCAAACCGAAAAAGAAGAAAAACGCGCGCGCATGAAATTGATGAAAGCGCACAGCATTGATGAATCCGAAGCTGCCGAAATGATCGGTGCACAAATGGCTTATGGCCGCCGCACTCGCAACGTAAATGAGTAAGAACTATGACGACTATTGTATTTATTGAAAAAGACCAGGGCTTTATTCCGGGCAACATTAAAGATATCAAAAAAGACAGCGTGTATTACCTCCTTGTTGACGGTGAGCGCGGGCAAATTCACCACGCACTCAGTGATGCGGTCGAGGATTCTTCGGTCGAGGAAGGTTGGCGCATTGAAGGGGTTTTGTATGAATAGGTTATTGTGTTTTGAAAAACCAAAAAAAACAAAAAATATTTTTGTTTTGGTTCTTGTCTCGCTAGTGGGTTCTTCATTGTCGATTATTGCTTTTGCACAGACCAGCATTGAGGTATTTGTGGATCAACCTTTGGTGGCACCCTTGGTACCCGGTGCAACGATTACGGTGTTTGATATGGCGCGTGCGTCGTTGCTGCAAAAAACTATTCCTAAGTTTTCGAAAGATCCTGCATTGGGACAATCGCAAGCCAGTGCTTGGTTAGTATCGCCAGATGGCAAAGCGCATATTGCGCAACTTAAAGATGCTTATGTGTCACATCAAAAGATGATGGTTTATGGCATTGAAAAAATACCGGCGATTGTATTTGAGCAGGGTAAGTTTGTTATTTATGGCATTACGGATGTGAGGCAAGCCGTTGCAGAATATGATCAATTTATTCGTACTCATAAAAATAATTTAGCGCGCACTCGTGATCAAAATAGTGGAGCGCAGCATGAATAGACTCATTCCCGTATTGTTATTATTCAGTTGCTGTTTTACCGCTTCACTAAGTTCGCGCGCTCATGCCAATGTGGGAACCATTGATGCAGTCGAAGTCGTTAGTAATACCTTGGAATGTGTTGATGATTGTCTTGAGTGGAAAATTGTCGGTATTTGTTTTTGGTTGGAATGCCACTTGTTTGATTGCGAAATAAATGAGTCCGTCAAAGTGTCACATTACATTCCTGATTTTTTAGTGAGTGCATACACCACCAATCACACACCCATTGCCGAATATGATGGTGTAAATACGGGCGAAACAGCCAACCTAACGCAAAGTCATAATGATGATCGTCAATATGACGGGCCGCTCGATTTTAAAAATGCAGAAGTGCTCGGTAATCCGACAGCCATGATTTTTAATCAGCTGGCAGACGATAGTGATTATTTTTGTCACTCGGTCGTCGATGTACCTTATTTCCCCTATTTTTTAAGTGGCATCGACAAATTTTGGCGCTCACCCAGCATTGAACATTTTTATCCGCAAGCGATTTTAGGTTTTCCCAAAATAGAAACCAATTGGCCTTTAGGGTATTGGGCGCAAGTGTATCCACTTTGCGGTTGGGGTTCACATCCTTACGATGCCATTAATGCCGCTGTTGCAGCGCACAGAGCCGCGGCGATTGTGACCGGCAGTGGCGTGCACGTGTACGTGCCGCCGGGTTCCGACTGTGGCAAGAAGTGTTGGGCACCGGGTGAAATTAAAGAAGGGAAATTAAGTACACATAAATTTCAAATGGTGTTTCCCGTTTCTTCTGATAGCGGCATGGTCATGGGTGGTTCTGCAATCTGGGCAAACGGTAAAAATAAAAAACTCGATGAAGGCTATGCATGGTCGTTGTGGCGGCCTTACACATGCTGTCATAAAAAAGGGCAGCTCTTTTTATTCTCAATTGATTGGTGATCATCATGCACAGTATTCGTCGTTCTTTATTTTATATGTTTACTTTTGTATCAATGTTTTCAGTGTTGACACCGATTGTGAATGCACAAACTGTTCGTCCGAACGGAACCGATGATTCATGGTATTTCACATTGGGTGGTTCAGATCCCTATGTCAATTATCACCAAAGCAATCGCACCAATATTAATTTATCGGCAGGTGCGGAATGGAGCCTAATGCGCTCGTGCACCTTTGATCCACGTACCTCTATTGCCGAAACATTTTCCGATGCACAACGCAGCATCTACGGTTTAGCAAACGATGTAGTTGCCGCAGCGCCCGGATTATTAACCTCATGGGGTCTATCAAAAGTCCAAGAAAATTATCCCGGTGTGTACGATTTCTTAACCAAAGGATTGGTGGATGCTAAAGCCTCGTATCAAGTAGCGATCAAAAGTTGTCAGGATATGCGCAACGATGTGAAGAATGGTCGCGATCCTGTTGATGGTTGGTTTCGCGTCAGTAAAACCGCTAATTGGGATACTGCTGCCAGCACCGGTGAGAACCCCACACATGTGGGTGAAGGCAATGGTAATAACGGCATTGTGTGGGCGAATGGCACCAAGCGTGGTGGTTTGGATCAAGAGCCGATTAGATCTGTCGCCGATACGATTGAAGCCGGTTATTTTCACATGACCAATGGTTTGGCTGAAGATCCTAACGATGATCCCGTTAACGGTAGTCGAAATATTTCTCGTGTATTTCCGAATGCGAATGCTGCCGCTAAATGGACAGCAGCGGTCGTCGGTGAACGGGAAATTCGCACGTGTGATGGCTGCGAAAAATTACGCACAAAAGTTGGACAAGGCTTACGACTTAAACATAAAGAAGAACGAGATGCTGTTGCGATTGATATGAACGATGCATTAAATGCACCTAAGGTCACGAGCGCCATGCTGAATAAATTATCTGTGCCTGGCATGGGTATTGTGGCAACTGAAGGAACGATTCGTGCGATTAAAGATGCGCCCAGTAATGAGCAGCGAATATTGGCAACTCGATATGTATCAGAAATTGCTTTGGCGCGTGTAATGGAAAAAGGGTTGATTGCTAAGGATTTATTTAATATGGGTGAGCAAGAACCCAATATTTCCGCCAATGGCGAAGCGCAAAATGAAATTGAATTTTCAAAAAAGCGTTTAGAACAAGAGCTTGAAAACATCATGTTTGAAAATGATGTGCGCAAAAAAGTTATCAATAATGCAGCTACTACCCTCGCAGAACGCGAAGAAGCTAGGGCACATCATCCAGCAGGCAATCAGCTAAAAGCACCAACGATTCAATCGCGCGGTATGACTGGCGGTGGCGTCAATGCACCTTAGCATCCTGAAATGTTTCAAGTGGATTAAATGGATTGGCATTGCATTTGTCTTAATGTTGGTTGTTTGGTGGATATCACTTAACGTGGCGACAGAGCTATTAAAACATCGTGAATTAACATTCAGTTTTTTAACGGGAATTGATTCTTATAAACACTATTTTTTAGTGATGCGGTTGAGTATTTACCTCTTTTTTTATCTGGCATGGAAATCGTTGCTTAGAAAACTAAAGCCGAATGTGAGTGATGAAAATATTGCACACAGTAAAAAATTCCTATTGCGGTTTTTTATCGTGTACGAATTATTTTTTGGCATCAACATTCTGGCTTTCATCCCGCGTTAAGGAGCACTACCCATGCTGGTGAATTCAGCCATTGAACTCTATACCATGTTGTTAGCATGGCATCTATATGACGGCTTCTGGAGCATATTATCGGGAACGGGTATTGGTGCTTTGCCATTTGTAGTGGTGATTATTAGTACGCTACTAGACTTTCAAGAAAAAGAAAATGTAGGTTCCAAGCAACTCGTTCGCGTGTTGGAAGTTCGTCTGTATACCATGCTGTTTGTGTTTTTTATTGCTGTTACGCCTGTCATTGATCTACACACTAGTAACACGCATTACATAGAGGCAGGTTGCCCTGCGGATGATTCGCCGATACCCATATTGTCTGATCTGTATATTGGAGATTCCGGCACCACGCTTGATGCAGAGATGGGGCGCTACGATGCCATGTTAGGTGCTGGCCATGTCGCGCAAGCGCCACTCTGGTGGTATGTGTTTTCGCGTTTGAATTTAGCTGTTGCGAACAGCCTGAAATTTGAATTGCCATGCCGTGCAGATATTGTCACCGTCTCGGCTAATCTTGCGAGCGCTAATATTACTGATCCTCTCTTACGCAACGAAGCTGCGCAATTTAATGAACAGTGCTGGTTGCCTGCGTCGAATAAATTTATTGCGGCAAGAACTCCAGATGCGGAAATTCCACCGAGCCAAAAACCCATTGTAGAAAATGTTGCATGGTTGGGATCAAAATATTTTTTAAATACGGAAGGTTATTACGATCACTTTCGCACAGGCATTGGGTTAACAACCATTCCCTACAGTGTTTTAGCGGGTGACGATGTAGTATCCGATGGTGCCGATAACTTAGGTTGGCCAACCTGCAAACGTTGGTGGGAAGATTCAGAATTTGGTTTAAGAACACGCTTGCTGGACGATATAAAAAATGGTGCCATGAAAGATAAAATGGCACAGTGGAATCAAGTTTCTCAATCGTTTTTTGGTACTCCCACAGAAGCCGCTGACCAATTACTGAAAACAGCAATTACCGCACCTGGCACAACATCGCCACTTGAACGCTTACCCGTTGTGAGCGCGAATCTTGATGGTCGTAGGTTAGGTGAAGATGCGCTTAGTCTCGCCGCTGCTGCTGGTGTTGCCTATGAAGGTGCTTTTGCAATACTGGAAGCACAGGCCTTAAAAGCGGGCGCACCGGTTGCGCAGGCATTTATTTTAATGATGTTTGTAATTCTGTTACCGCTGTTAATGTTTTTAAGTCTTTACGATGTCGCAACATTGGTAACGCTTACGGTTGTGCAATTTTCTGTGATGTTTTGGTCATTCTTATTTGCATTAGCATTCTGGCTTAACAACTTTTTATTGTCCACGTTGTACGGTAATCATTGGAGTGAAATGCTTACCACACCTGACGTACCCTTGGAAATGTTGGTTATCACTTGGATTATAAAGTTTACCTATGTGGGATTGCCTGTGTTGTGCTCATTGTTACTCGGTTTGGTAGGCAATAACTTAAGTTCAGGCCTTGGAAATAGTATATCGAGAATGACTGGGGGCTTGGAACGTGCAGGGTCAGGCGCAGGAAAAGCTAAAAACTTGGCAGTAAAAGGGCTTAAAAAATTCAGTAAAAAATAATGAATGTGAATTTGATCTAGAGGTTTTTCCTTTAGATCAAATTAGTAGTCATCACCAGAGTGAATAGAGTTATCGAGTTTGGTGCGATCACTGTTGCTAAGTCCGATGCCTCTTCTTGCATGAATACTGCTGGCAGATTCAGTTTCTTCTTCCTTTCCATCATCGTTGTCAAACAAAAATACTAATAGGGCAACGATGGTTGAGCCGACCACCAGCACTAACTTAAACGATGTTTTCAATATCCAACAAACTGCGCGCAGGGCGGCGCGAAAAGCATTATCTCGCCTGATATTTTTTGTATCTTTTATGAGTGTTTGCATAATGTGATCCTATATGTTGCTCAGGTTAACACGAAAAATCTGAATTAGACGTTAACCACAATTCAGAACGTCCATGAGAATGTGTCTGAAATAAATAAATTCTTGGTACGATACATATCTTTCTACGAGGTGACAGTTTTATGAGTAAACAAGAAATAGACGGGAACTACGTAAAAAACCTCATCCTTGATGCTGCACCAGAGCGAAAGGAAGAGCTTCGCATGTTCTGGGATCAATACAGCCCCAAAGTTTTCATCGCAGAAGACAATCATCGGATTCTGGTGCAAGCCACATCTACTCGTATTGAGTTTTCCAGTAGAGCAATGGAGAGTTTTTGGTTATTAGGATTTGCGGCTTGGCGAGCTTTCGAGTGCTACTGCCCTGCTGTTGTCCTGTCGCCAGTGGTCAACACTAGCGTTTCTGGGCTGATTGGAGGTGACGAGGGATTTGATGACGCAGAGACGGCTTTTGAGTCTTTGATCCATGCGGCACGTACATTGATTCACATTGGCTCTCAAGACGATTTCGAGTGGCCTGATGATGTGCCTAGACCGTACAACAACCGCAACGCCTCAGACATAACAGAAAAAGCAATTTCCGATCTGATCTGCATCGCAACTGCCTACGTCTTTCTTCATGAAATGCGGCATGTCCAATTAGGTCAAGATGATCAACGTCCTGCTGAGTTGTTTGAGGAAGAAATGCTCTGTGACGTATTTGCCAGAGACTTTTTAATGGGCAAGCTAGCAAGCTTCACTACAGCAAGCCCTTGGAGTCATGAACAACTGGCTATGAAGCGCGGGATGGGACTTGTCGTTGGCGCGTTCATTCTTTATGAGCTAACAGATCGCTCGCAACTCGCCGGATCAGATGACTACCCTTCAATTGCAGATCGCTTTGAGGCGCTTATTGGTAGCATGCCTATTACCGATCCAAACCATTCATTTTGGATATTCACTGCCACATTACTTGCGGCTTTAGTGCGACGCAGAAACCGTAGGGCAATTTTGGACGGTGCCGATGCTAAGAAAATTTGTGAACATCTCATCCAACAAATCCATCAGCACTGTTGATCTTAAGTCCCTAACAATATCTATTCCCCTGACTTTTTCAGCGCTTTAGCTTTTCCGCTGAAAATCTGATCTTGGCTTTTTGCATCGCCATAAAAACTTTCATCTTGACATCTTTGGGATCGACTTCCCCTGGCATCGGAATGAATTGTTTTTCATGATCGGTTAGGGGCATTTTGGGTTTATCTGTCTTTATCACAGTCTTTATCCTCATCTTTGTCTGCTTGCTCAAGGATTTTCCGCATATCACCACCGGAAGCAAAGCCTTCGGGTTCCTTGAGTTTGTCTGCACCGATATTACGAATATGTTGGGCAGCAGCCTGCGCAGCTTCCTTCATCGTTCGCGGTTTCTTTTTACGCTTGTGATCGCGCATATCTTCAATATTATCGATCATGTCTTTCATCCTACAGCCTTATGGTCAGATAGTTCCCTTTAGCAATATAGCTAAAGCCAAACCGCTCATAGTAGCCGCGCACAGTTTTGTTGATCGGATTCATAATTCGAAGCTCATCCGCGCCAAGGGCGTTGGCATAGATCGCCATTGCGATAAAAGTAAACTGAAATACCTGTATGTCTTCGCTTTTATCGGGGTTGCCCTCGATGTAGTCAAGGCGTAGTCGTGCGCCCATATAGGTCGGACGACCAAGGGTTAGGCTTGCGAGCTTTTGACCTTGCCATAACGCCATCTCAAAACGTTTGGGATGACGAAATCGAAAATCGTTATACCCTTGAATCCAGTCCCAATCAACGTGCCGCCGTGATGATGCATTCCATGTTGTAGAGGCATTAAGGGCGGATGCGTCAATCAGCTTCGCTTTGAGGCCATGCTGTCCGTTGCGGATGAACTGCTGGTTGGCTTCATCAATAACGGCTTGCCTGATTGTGGTGTAACGCTCTTCGGCATCCTTGTGAGTCGCAAGCATAGGAGTAGTCTCTGACTTTATAAAAAGTTGAGAGTCTACAATCCTCGCGTAAAAATTTCTGTGTTCGAATGCGCCAAACATTATGAAGCGAAAAATAAAGTTTACGTCGTGACCGACCATCCAATCCGGTAGCAACCTCAAGCTCTAAAAACCCCTTATCGAACTTCGTGGCAATACCAATTCTGCACAGATTAGAAGCGCTAAGCGGTTTAGCTTTTCCCTAATATACGCAGTCACACTGCGTATATCTAGGTATTTTTAAACTTGGCAATAGTTTAAAAATGAGCTATTTTACTCAGTATGGCTGAGCAAATAGGCAATAAGTTAAACCGACTTGAACGAGACCTTCCCGAAGGTTTACTCGTCGATGCCCCGTGGCTGGATCGACACGGGTATTACAGCTCTCTTCGTAGCCAATATGTTTCTGCTGGTTGGTTACAGCAGGCGGCGCGGGGCGTGTTTCGCCGCCCACGCGGAAGCGTAAGCTGGGAGCAGGCCGTTATCTCCTTACAAACCTTGTTAGGCTATCCCGTTTCTGTGGGTGGACGAACTGCGTTGGAATTGCAGGGGTATGCGCATTATTTACTGCAATCGAATGGTACTGTCCATCTTTATACTGATCGCGGGATACCCGCATGGATTTATCACCTTTCGCTTGGGCAATCGTTTGCAATTCATAATCGCTCACGTTTCTTGCCTGAGCCAAAAGTACCTCTACACACACACCCTCTTACAGACCCAGTATCCGATGATGAAGCTATTTTAGATGGTGCTTTGCGCGTTATTCCTTGGGGACAATGGAAATGGCCTATGGTTATATCTACACCCGAGCGCGCTTACCTTGAGCTTTTAGATGAGCTTCCCCAACACGAAACCTTTCATATGGCAGATGTGATTATGGAAGGGCTAGCAAATCTTAGCCCGCGCCGCCTGCAAACCCTGCTAGAAACTACGCAAAGCGTCAAAGTGAAACGCTTGTTTTTTTTCTTTGCGGATCGGCATAACCACAGTTGGTTAAGCCGTATTGAACGCGAAAAAATTGATCTTGGGAAAGGTAAACGCATGTTAGTTAAGGGTGGCAAATTCAATGCACAATATCAGATAACTGTACCTGAAGAGTTTGCAAGGGAGGGCGGTAATGGCCTTTAGCGATCTTTACCGCAGGCAAGTTGAATTACTGGTGCGCACCATTTCCCCTGTAGCGCAAGAGGCTTGTTTTGCACTCAAAGGCGGAACGGCAATTAATTTGTTTATCCGTAATATGCCGCGTTTATCGGTAGATATCGACCTGACCTATCTTCCCGTGGCAGAGCGCGATCAGTCCTTGGTTGAAATTGACGATGCTTTAAAGCGCATTGCAGAACGGGTACGCGCAGCAGAAAAAACTGCCCATGTCACTGAATCTGCACCGCGCACACAACGTGAAATCAATAAGCTGGTTATTCGCACGAGAGACCGTGTGCAAATCAAAGTCGAGGTTACGCCTGTTCTGCGGGGCTGCGTTTATGAACCTGTAATGATGCCCGTATCGCAAAAGGTTGAAGATGACTTTGGTTTTGCCGAAATCAACGTTTTGTCCTTTGCCGATCTTTATGCAGGCAAGATCATGGCGGCGCTTGATCGTCAGCATCCGCGTGATTTGTTTGATGTTCATCATCTTTTGGAAAATGAGGGCATTAATGATGAGTTGCGTAATGCCATTATTGTTTACCTGATTAGTCACGATCATTCGCCGCATTCCTTGCTCGATCCCGTGTTACGAGACATCACCCAGGATTTTGAACAGAACTTTGTAGGGATGACGCGGGAGGATATCAGTCTTGATGTGCTGCTTTCCGCAAGAGAACGGTTGATCGCAGATGTCACAGGCAACATGCCTGAAAACCGCAAGGCGTTCTTGCGTTCCTTTTATAGCCGCAAACCTGAATGGGCTTTACTTGGCCTTAATGGGGTGGAAAACCTACCCGCTATCAGGTGGAGGGAAATGAATCTCGATAAAGCAGGATCGGGGACGCAGGAAGAGTTATTGCGCAAGCTCAATGAGGTTATTGGTGTTTAGGGGGAAAGCTTTTAGATGCCTACTTTGCAGTGTATGTATTATTTAGGGGTAGCATGTTTTTTGGGCTAAGCTTTATGCTTGGTTAAAAACAGATATTTATTGAAGTGGTAAGTTTAAGCAGTTTTTCTCTAATAGGTGTTTATAAAAATAGGTCTTTATTAATAAGAAATTAAGAAGCCAAAACAGGAAGGCTAAAAATGGCGGCAGAAATGCAACATACTGACAAAACGGGAGCAGCAGACAAATCCATTGGGTTTGATTTTCAGTATTACTATTTTCTTTGGCGACTTTTGAATTTAAAAACCAATGAAACAATTGGTTTGGAAGTTATGGATGATGTCCACACAGAACTCACCAACAACCGTCAAATCCTAATTCAGTTAAAGCATACCATTCAAAATAAAGCAGATGGCAGTCCAATCAATATCACTACTTTGGACTCTGACCTTTGGAAATCATTTTCAAATTGGAGCAAAGTTATCTCCGATCCAGTCGCCAATCGAAAAGAAGAAAAACAACAATTAGAGTTCGTTAATAAAACGGATTTTTTACTGGTTTCAAACAAATCCGAAAATGAAAAAAATAAAATACTATTGCTCTTGAAAGAGCTTCGTGATGGTAGTAAATCATTTGATGAGATAAAGACGGAAATTCAAAGCCTACATGGCCTAACGCAGGATGAAACAATAAAAGCCTATATTGGCGACATATTGGTTCTAAGCGATGCGGTTGCTGAGTGTTTTTTTAGAAATCTAAGTTTTGATCTTGGATGTGACGACATAATAGGAAAGTGCAAAACTGCAATAAAAGAGCATAAAATTGATGCAAGTAAAGTGGATGATGTTTTCCATTGTCTTGATTCAAGAGTTCGCTCTGAAAACTTCTCAATAATAAAAAACAAGCAGAAAATAATATTTAGCTTTGATGATGTATTGCTAAAGTTTAGAAAATGCTTTGACCAAGCCCGCAATGGCACTTTAACAATTACAAAATTTACAGGAAATCTTCCTGATCTTTTGGAGAGCCAAGTATTTATCCAGCAGCTCATAGAAATTCAAGACATTAAAAAAGACGACATTGAATCTATGGCTAAATTTACAAGATGCTTACTTCAAATGCAGAACAATATCGACGACTGGTATCAAAGCGGGAATCTGACATTAAGTGAAGTTGAAGCGTTCAAGAATGAAGCAAAAGTAAAATGGGAAAATGAATATCGGAGTCTTTATCGAAAAGATTGCTCTGAGGAAGAAATTGCTGACAAGGCGGTTCAGTTGCTCGATGCTTTAAGAAAAGAGACGTTAATTCTTGCCACACAAGAAATGCCGACAGATATGAGTAATGGTCAGTTTTATCACTTATCCAATGTGCCGGAAATTGGATGGCACAAGGATTGGGAGGGTAAATATAAAAAATGACAACCGCCAAGCTATATAATAATTTGGGCATCGAATCTTTGGCAATAATGTTTGTATTGCAAAATATGAAAGACATGCCCCTTACAAAAGCACTTCTTATATTGCCTATGTTGGCACATAGAGAGTTACTTGCATATCTCTCTAATGGCAATACAAAAATTCAAAGCCTTGAAAAGCTAATCATAGAAAAAACAAGCTTTTTTTCAAATTTCAATGATCGATTTTACGATAGTTTGTGCGGATCATTAAATGCCATTCAATTTCTGCATGAGATTGAATTTCTGGATATTAAAGGAAATTGTCTTTTTGTTAAGTCGGAGATTTCATATGAAAAACTTATGGGAAGCAGAGCGGATAAAATCAATAAGGCCGCCAGCAATATTGCAAAATTATTGGATGAGAGCGTGGATAAACTTTACTTAAACTTCAGGGTAGAACTATGAAATTTAGCTTCGATACGCTCTATATTTGGCTTAAAAACGGAAATGTAAGAACACTAAATTTTCTGCCGAACAAAGTAAATGTTATTACGGGTGAAAGCAGTACAGGAAAAACAGCTATATTGGATATAATCGATTACTGTCTGTTTGCCAGTAAGCATAAAATTTCCGATAGCATAATTAATGAAAATGCAGCGTGGTATGGCATTCGATTTAATATAAATGGAAAATGTTATTTGATTGCCAGAAAAGCACCTTTAGGCAATGAAGTATCCTCCGATTATTATTTTTCATCCCTAGGTGAACAGCCCAACGGATTGCCATACCCAAATACCCCAGAAACAGCCTTAAAGTCCTCATTGGAAAGTGATTTCAGTATAGATCGTGATGCTAAAGTTTCTTATGGTGGCAGGCTCGTAAAAACGGGCTCTAAAATATCGCTGAGATATTTTCTCGTATTTAATACGATTTCTCAAGATATCATCACGCATAGTGAAGAGTTTTTTGATAAGCAGAAAGATGAGAGATATAGGGAGGCATTGCCTCGCATTTTTGATCTTGCTGTTGGAATTGATACAGTGGAAAATATCATAAAAAGGGAAAAGCGCGATGAAATTGAACGGAAAATTTCAAAGCTTGAGCGTGAAGGAGAGCGGGTAAATAAAAAGCAGAGTGCCTTTTATTCGCAGCTTTCTTCTGTAGTGAAAACCGCAAAAGAATATTCTCTCCTACCGGAAGATGCTGAAATTGATGGAGCAGTGTCAGCCTTAAAAGATATGGTAGTTCGCTCGCAAGCCGATACTGCAAACGACCTCCCTAAAAAGTATGCAGAATTGAATAGTGAAATTCATGAAATAACCAGAAAGATAAAGAACCTACAAAGATTTTCCAGTGAGTATAAAAATTATAAGGAAAATCTTAAAAAAGCAAACGATAGTTTGAAACCCTTAGATTTTTTAGAAAAAAATCACTCAAAAATTATAAAAACTTCTATATTCGATGAATTGATTTCCGCTCTAAAAGAAGATCATGGAATCATTAAAAAATCTATTGCAGAAAAAACTCCTCTTGATAGCAATGTTTCTGCTGTTATCAAGGAGTACGAGGATAGACTTAAGTGGCTTAGAGTAAATCTTGCTTTTCATCCTGAGGAGGTGAAGGCCTTTGAAGATGACAAGGCTAAGTATATCTTCATTGGTGAGATTAAAGCGAAATTGGATTTGTATGAAGGTGGAGATGATTCTGCCAATATAAACCATGAAGCCGAAATTCAAAAATTAAGAAGTGATTTGGAGGAGCTTTCGGTTGCTTCTGTTGAGGATCGAAAATCCCTCTTTGCAAAAGTGCTTGATGACACAATACAGGACTATATATCAGAAGTTAAATTAGCCCTTGATAATTATAATGGTTACTTGTCCTCTTTTAACTATAAAGAAAAGAAGCTGGAATTACGAAAGCCAAAAACTGATTTTATTGATAATAATGTTGGCAGCAGTTCAAATCATATGTTTCTGCATCTATTCCTATTTCTTGGTTTACATGAATTAATTCTTCAAAGAAAAGCACCACATGTTCCACCGTTCCTGATTATAGATCAATTTAGTAGGCCGTATTGGGGTGGCGGCGAAGGCGGGGAAAGTGAGACCTTAAATCACTCAGATATATCCAAAGTAAAAGCTGCGCTGAAATTACTAAATGGCTTTATAGATAGCATCAATAAAGATGGTGGAGAATTTCAAATGATTGTGTTTGAACATATCAATAAAGAGTTGTGGGAAGGATTGCCAAATATACATTTAGTAGAAGTGTTTCGAGATGGGAATGCCCTTATTCAGCAAGATATGCTTGAACAACCGTAGTCGCCAATTCATTTTTGAAGGCGTTTTAATTTATTAAATATCAAAAAACCATGTAATTGAAATTGAGGAGTTGTGAGTGATGGCAAGAAAGCCTGTATTTTATAGTTTTCATTACGCTAATGATGTAATGAGAGTTCAACAAATACGAAATATTGGAGTGTTAGAGGGAAATGAACCTGTTTCTGTAAATGAATGGGAAACTGTCAAGCGTGGCGGTGATGCATCGATTAAGCGGTGGATTGACGAAAATATGAAATACAAGCGTTGCATTATCATATTGGTTGGGCAAGATACTTCCGCGCGCCCGTGGGTCAGATATGAAATCGAAAAAGCCTGGACTGATGGCAAAGCTATTTTTGGTATTTATATTCACAATTTAAAATGCCCAAGAAATGGTACTTGCCGAAAAGGTACAAATCCTTTTGATTCTTTCAGCTTTGATGATGGTAGAAAGTTGTCATCAGTTATAAATTGTTATGATCCAAGTTCGCATAATACATATACCGATATTGCCAATAATATAGAGGCATGGATCAATACTGCAATTGCTCAGCGGCAGTAGTATTTTACAGGGATAAAATTTATGAAATTCACGAGAGAGCAGGAGCTGTTTATTCAGCAGTTTATAAGCGAGCTAGAGGAAAATAATATTGCTATATTTGCTGGAGCTGGATTGTCTTCTTCTGCGGGATATGTAAATTGGCGGGAGTTAATTCGGCCTCTCGCACACGAATTGGATCTTAATGTTGATGTTGAGCATGATTTGGTTGGTGTGGCGCAATATTATAAAAATGCTAATGGTCGAAATCGAATTAGTCAGCAGCTAATGGACGTTATAGCAACTGCTAAAGTTCCAACTGACATTCATAACATATTATCCCGATTACCAATAAAAACATTTTGGACAACTAACTACGATAAGTTAATTGAAAAATCGTTGGAATCGGCTGGAAAAATTGTTGATGTAAAATATACCAATAATCATCTGGCTCTAACAAAAGCCAAGAGGAATGCAATTTTATATAAAATGCATGGTGACATAGATCATCCTGACAAGGCTGTACTGACGAAGGATGACTATGAAAAATACTCTTTAGATTTTGCACCTTACATTACGGCACTATCGGGTGATTTGGTCTCTAAAACTTTTTTGTTTATTGGTTTCAGTTTTACTGATCCAAATTTAGATTACATCATGAGCCGCGTGAGAGCTTATTTTCAAGATCATCAGCGGCAGCATTATTGTATATTCAAAAAATGCCATATTGATGATTTTGAAAGTGCTGAAGATTTAAATAACGCATTAATAAAACAAGCATTGCTTATAAAGGATCTCGAAAGATTTAGAGTTAAGACCGTTTTAGTTGATTATTATTCTGAAATAACAGAAATTCTTCTAAAAATAGAGCGAATTTATAAAAGACGAACGATTTTCTTATCTGGAAGTGCGTATGATTTTTCCCCTTGGCAGCGGCCAGATGTGGAGCAGTTTTTGTGTAAGCTTGGTTCAATTTTGATAGAAAAAAATTATAAAATATCATCTGGAATTGGTCTTGGTATAGGCAATGCCTTTATTACAGGGGCTATACAAGCTGTTTATAGTTACCATAACGGTAATGTAAATGACTTTTTGAACATGAAACCATTTCCTCAATATATTCCAGAGTTAGATTTAAGAAAGGAGATGTGGAAAAAATATAGATACGAGATTATAGGTTCGGCAGGAATAGCTCTGTTTTTTATGGGCAACAAGTTAGTCGAGGAAAATGTGGTAGATGCTGATGGTGTTTTTGAGGAGTTTTCAATTGCTCATGAAATGGGGTTGGCAATTGTCCCAATTGGCTGTAGCGGATTTGCTGCTAAAAAACTTTGGGATCAAGTAATGGGGGCGGTTTCAAAATATCATGATTCATCAAATGTAAAGTTGATTGCTGCGCTAAATGCGCTAGGGGCAGACGTAGACTCTCCCGAACAGTTGATTTCAAAGATTATTGATGTTGTTGATTTACTATCAAAGGAATAAAAAATGGCAGTGCATGTATTTTTCAGTTTTCATTACAAATATGTTTGGAAAGTCAATCAAATAAGAAGTATGCCCAATGTTATTGGGGCTGCTGCTGCTGGGTTTAAGGATGCTTCTCTTTGGGAGGAGTCCAAGAAGAAGGGCGATAAAGAAATAAAAGGCATGATCGATAAGGCATTGGAAGGTACTGAAGTCACGGTCGTTTTTGTTACATATGGAACTTCATCTCGAAAATATATCAATTATGAAATTGACCAATCTTTGGCTAGAGGTAATGGGCTTGTCGCTGTTCAGATACATCATTTAAAAGACTCTGATGGCAATACTGGATCAGCAGGCGCTATTCCTAATCAAATTGAGGCCAATGGATTCAAGGCGTATAAATATACAAATAAAGAAGCTTTGGCTAAATGGATTAAAGAAGCCGCTGAAATTGCAAAAATAAAAGCAAAAGAAAAGGAAAAAAAGAAATAAAAACATGAAAGCATGAAAATCAAGGGCGAAATGCTCTTGATGAAATCTCTCTTTGAATATTTTTGATGGATGCCAGCGCATTTCCTCGCTGATGTGTTTCAGGTTCGTTCCCTACAAATTTACTAAAAGCCTCTCTCAATAAAGCATAAAGTTCGTTTTTATTTTTTGCTGCCAATTTAAATCTTGAAACCAGTTTCATATTTTCCTCCTGTTTTGGAGGTCGCGCCGTTGCGACCTTTCGTAAGGCCGCCGTGAATGTGGGTTTTATGAATTGCAACTGTGGTGGGAATGAAATGGCGAAGCGTTGCGCCGCAACACCTGCTGTACGAGTATCAAACGCGTTTAGTGTCGCTGATCATTCATTGTCAAATGTTTATCTCTCTATGCCTCATGCAAAACCTCTAACGCCAGATCTAGGTCAATGCTTTGCTAGGCAGATAATTTGCTCGTAATTGCTTGCCATAATAAATAATTTTTCAAAATGTTAGTGAATGTAAACAATAACTGCCTTTTAAAAGTATTGATGTACGCTCTAACAAAATATGTTTGGGTTCTGCTTTTATTATTGAGGTTCCTGCAAATGCTTCGAGTTAGCGCGCGATGCTCGCTTTTCCCTCATAGCTTTTATTGAGGCATGTGCTATTGTCCAAGCCCAGTGACCTCTGCTAATCATTAACTGATAGCCTTGTTGAATACAATGTCCTACCCAGCAGAAGAATACTTTTATACGGCGGTATACTCTAATGACAAGCCGCCATAATCGCCGTTGTTGGGTCGGCTCGCGTCCATCCAAGTTACACAGTTTGGCAGTGGCATTGGCTACTTTGCCTCCTGCAAATAGTGAAAACGCAATAAAGAATAGCCATCGGAGGTGTTGCCGTTTCTGGTCTGCATCAACAGGGATGCTGAGTTTCTTTTGTTGTTCACGCGAAGCCACCAACATTTTAACAATGCATTCACTACCTAACGCTACCGTTCGTGTGAGGAGATCTTTATCGATGACTCCATTTAATGGATCAGGGTACCATCGACAGAATTGCGCCGGGACGTGTTGGCATGTTGTCGATGCTCGCGCTAATTGGTGAGTATTTTCGTCAATCTGTTTAACCGGACAAATTTTTGCATTGTAATCCCGAATTTCGGTGCGAATTTGAACGATCAGATTGCTCGTATCCTCGCGTGTAAATGGGGTATATAGATCGGCTACTGTTTCAGGGCCTACCTTGTAATAGAGCCCCTCATATTGGGTTGCGTAGTCATTCAAGGTTTGCTGAATCCTAGACGCCCATTGGCATGAGGCCTGTTGTTCTAGATGATCCTGAGTACAGTGGTTGGCATATTGCTCCACCTGCCGTAAAAGATAGGCACTGGCGGTGCGGCTGGATAGGTTTTCCTCCAAAAGTTCAGACTTGTGTTTGTTAGATTCATGATCCATTACAAAAAAGACGCCTGCCAGAATCGCACAGCAATACCAAAAATGATCGTAAGTATGGCGGAATCGATCACTTAACCGAAAAATATCATAGCTGATGATAACCAACGCCCATCCGGTGAGGACACCCAAGCCTAGCAAAGGTAAAAAACCAAGGAGTTCACCTGTATTACCCGTCCCATAAAGCTCGAACTTTGTGGGAACATATCGAATATTGGGCCACAGCTGAAAACAACTTAGTGTGCCTGGTAATAGAAGAACGACAAGCGCTGCCCCTAAACCAGTTTTGCGTCCTAGTACATAGTTGGCGATAAGGATCAAAACGAATAAAAAGGCTGCGTACACCATGAGAGCACCCAATAAGATAGGTAAAGGAATGCGCGGTGATAAACCACTGACCATAGCGGGGCCAGCGGGGTCAGCTTCAAACCCATTGAGTGAGGGTACTCCGTAGCCCTCCGCTGCCTGCTGGATGTTGTAAGCTGCCCCAAGTAAGGGTTCAATGTACGGAACTAAAAAAGTGTGAAATGACATAAGCTTTCCCTGTTATATATAGTGCGCATTTTAACGGCAAGCTATTCATCACGACACTACTTTTCAGCAAACAGGGTTATTGGTTGTGACGGTAACTGCTAACAAAACCCATTTTGAAATTTTTCGTAAGTAACGATACGATAAGTATTTGCATAAAGTTATCTCACTGAGTTTTTAAAAAAGAAAACCCGTTGAGATAAATTACTCCCGTTGGGAATAATTTCCCCAACGGGTATGAGTGTGAAACGATTAAGTTTCTAGTTGTAAAGCTGATCTAATTGTTGGCAATCGGTAATTCATCAAATGACCATTCATTGGCATAGCCGGTGGTGATTTCGGTATAATTTTCTTCAACATCCAAATCAAACGTACAATTATTGAAGTTGATTTTAAATTTACCTTGCCCTCCATCGCCATCTGCCCAATTAACTCCGGTCATTTCTAAGTAGTCATAGACAACTTCGTGTATCGCTTCATCTAGTGAAAGCTCGACATCCTCTTCAACAACAATCCAGACGCCTTCGTGATAATCACGCTTGTTGGTAAGCAGCGTGATTTTGTGTTCACCTTCTGGGGAAGGGGTAATAGTAATTTCATGAATTGACCCGCTATCACCGCAGCCTGCAAAACAAACTTCAACATCAGTAACGTTCAAACTTCTGAGTACATGAATAATCCGGGCAAGGTTGGTTTCTCTTAAGGATTCTTCATCACTCGCGGATCGTTCAGGTACATGGTTGGGTGTTGCAATGCCAAGCATTTGATACACTTTAGATCTGACGGCTTTATCAGCGATGTCATTAAATTTTGTTTTGATTTGACCAATTGAAATTGGTATCGCTTCATTACTGGTTTTTAATAACTCCACTGTCCAGCGTGTTTGATCCACAAATACACTGGCTATTGCAGTAACACCTTGCAAGATTCTCGATTCATAGCTGGCCACACAATGCCGTTGGCGTAAACCTTCCATGCCTAAACGGCGTGATGTTTTGATGAGGTATCCGGGGAAACTTTCCAGAATATTGTTCTCAAAAAAACTAACGTCATACACGATTTTTTTATTACTCAGTACATTTAATGATGCCACTCGTGATAATTTTTCGTGCTCAGTTTGCCAGCGCTTCATCGACCAATCTAATTTCACCTTGCGGTTGTAGAGTTTGGACATGGCAATTACATCGCCGACGGGAACACCTTTGCTACGCATAAATAAATAGCTAGAGGTAAACCAAAGGGCTTTGTTGTAATCGCCCGCTAAGCCCGCAGCATCAATCACTGTTTGCAAGGTGATTTCATCAAGGTGGCCAATCGTCAGTAACCGCTCCAAAGGTTTTGCAACCTTGGCAGGCAATACTGAAAGTGCGGCACAGGAGTAGACTGTCTGATTACTCATTGCTTGCCTCCTGTGATGATTTCTCGCCAATGAAGGTGCCGCGTGACATCCAGATTTCAGGTTTGATTTTTGAAAGCCAATCGGCGCGATTGGGTACGCGACCGCCGCAGTCTTCCATTACGTGTTGTTCACCCACATAACGCACGGGTATCTTTTTGCCGTCAGAATTGGTGATGGTGATACCAAATTTTTCTTCCGCTTCAAAAATACCTTCTGCATGGTGGCGAACTGCACGGTGACGAAAATCGCAAAAACTTTCTTTGGTTTCATCCAACCACTGATGAATAGCCAAATAATCTTCTGGCTTGCCGCCAAATTTACGTGCGGAAGATTCCGCATGGTAGTAAGGGTGTGTCATAACAAAATCTCCACAGGAAAAAGAAAACCCGTGGAGATAAATCAATCCCGTCAGGAATTAATTTTCCCAACGGGTGAATGTAAGGCTAGGCCTTGAGGGTTTACAACATTCCGCGTTCTGCAAATGAAACTGTTTCTGTTCCAGATACAACGATATGATCTAGCACGCGAATATCAACTAGTTTTAAAGCATCCACCAATCTGTCCGTGATAGTTCTATCGGCATGACTTGGTTCAGCTACACCACTTGGATGATTGTGCGAAAAAATAACCGCAGCGGCGTTACAACGTAAGGCAGCTTTTACTACCTCGCGTGGATAAACCGATGCACCATCAATAGTTCCGCGAAACATATCTTCGGTGTGTATTAATTTGTTCTGATTATCCAAAAACATCACGCTGAAAATTTCACACTCTCTATTGCCGAGTCTAAGCTGGAAATAGCGTTTGACATCAGTTACAGCAGTACAGAGTTCACGATTGGCTACTTTTGATTCCATGATATGCAATGCAGCATCAATCACTTCTTCTTCGGTGCCATATAAAAAGTTTTTCATAATGTTATCTCCACAAAAAAATAGACCCGTGGAGATAAATAAATCCCAACAGGAAATATTTTCCCGTTGGGTAAGACTAAGTGCCGCTTTTTAAAGCGAGATCATCACTAGTAATACTTGCGCATTACCTCCGCACTTACGGATGATCTTTCGTTAAGGTCAGCGTGTAACGCTGGACTTTAAAGTTAAAAATAATTCTGCTCAGTCTAAGCCGTGCATAAAACTCGTTGTGTTCATGAAATTAGTGAACGTGAGTTGTTATTCACCGCATTGCACTCACGCGCCCTTGTCTTGCTGTAACCGCTCGACTTCTAGCAATAATCTTATGGGTTAAAAATCTCTTTAAAATATTTAACCGATCAAATTGTATTGATGGAATTCGCATCCCTGCGATGGTATTTGTTGGGATAGGTTGCGGTATCGCTACAAATTAAACGCCGAGCGCGGTCAATTCCGCACAACGGTTCACGTGAATTTAGTAACGCGCACGGACGCGCTTTAGGTGGAAGTGAAGCTTGTTCAGTGCTCTGGCAATGCGGCATTATTTTTAATACATCATTGTCAAAACACTGAATCCTAGAAGAGGTGATCCAAAATATTTTCAAATTTTGAATCACGCTTAGTGGGAAAAGTATTGCATCTCACTGCAATAGGTTGTCGGGGGCAGATAGAGTTTATCGGTTTGAGGTATGGCCAGCTAAGGCACACCGACAACTCACCCAACACAAAAATACCAGGATGTTGATCGAAAACATTGCGGCAATTAAACCTGGAACGTACCGCCAAACTTCCTAAAAAATAAAAGTCACAAGGAAGCGAAAAAATCACAGAGTCTGCTGTGTCAGGAGAAGCGTTATGATTAAGGGGTCGTATAGCAACCACTTAGCCATAACGCTTCGGGGGTAATCTACTTCCCCCCAAAACGTTTGGTATTACTACTGCCAAAACTTAAGAGCGATAATTTTTGGCGCGTTGTTGACTTGCATTGGAATAATTGCTTTTTGGTATCGGCTTAGGAAATGCCATACGCCAAGCTGCGTGATCTCTGCTAAATTGATACCCGTTTGCTTCGAGGTATTGAAATTTTTCCTGATAGCGAACATCGTCTTCAGCAATAATAACTTCACGTATTATCCAAGCTTGTTTTTCAGCGTGCCATCCATAGCCAGTTTTATTCAAGCGATCTTTTTCAGCGGTAAAATTCGCGTCATTTTTAGATAGCTTGGTAATCAACGGCTTCACAAAAAGACTCTGATTTATCTGTGCAGTCTTATTGCGATTGCCACCGGCAGGCACACCAAAATCGGTTGTGGTCTGTTCATCATTACGTTTAAGTTTAATAACAGAATCACCCACCTTAAGGTAAATAACTGAGATTAAGCGTGCGCTGTAATTTATGCCCAGTACGCCCCGTGTTTTGCTGTTATTGCCATACACAAACGGCGCGCCACGAAACTTGGCAAGCCGCAAACCGGCAAACACTTTTGCACCTTGATTATTGATGTCTGCCAAAAATGGCAAGAGCACATCAAGCGCTTTGTCGGCAGGTACAGTGAGCGATACATACAGCTTTTCAGGATCTTTAGGATTGCCTTCTAGCATGCAAAAAACCGCAGTCCAAAAGGGAGCAAAGGTCTGACCTGGCTTTGCTGTCACTTCCACAAGACTGTCGAGATAGCCTAAGCCTTCGGTATGCGCATTAAAATAAGCAACGGTTGCTGAGTTGCTTGACGATGAACTGTTTGATTGTTGAGTCATGATGATTCTCCAAGGGACAAAAACAAAAAAGCCCGAGGAGATAAACTGCTCCCGTCGGAAGAGTTTCCCGACGGGCAAGAGGGTGAAGTGTAAAAACTTCGTGTATGAAAATAAGCACCGCGTTACCGCGCGATCACCGTTTCAGCACTTACGAGTGATCTTTTTAACATTCAACGAAAAGTCGTTGAGGCTTGCCACTAAAGTTAAGCACAGTTAGGTAAAATCAACAACTGTTAAAAGACTGTCCGTACTTAATTCTATGTTGCCTAGGAGCCTTGCAGATAGTGTTGGGGCGCTGCAATCCTGTATTATCTGGCGGTTTAAATTGAGTCATATACTAAAAGCCGATGTTCTGCGCCCCTAATAAATACCTTGTACCGTACTACGGAATGCTATGCGAAAGCCGATCCCAACCATTTTAGAAACAAAGCAGTTACCACCTTTCAGCTATTTGGGACTCGATAAGATTACCGTTCCGGTTACCGCAGGCGATTTTGAGGCCGCTGTTATTGATATAAAGTCATCAAAGGTTGTTGGCTTCGATACAGAGTCAAAGCCAGTTTTTGAGAGAGGCGCTGTAAATGATGGGCCGCACATTGTTCAGTTTTCTAGTGAGAGTAGAGCGTACATCTTTCAGCTGAACAATCCTGAAAGCCACAACCCGTTGCTATACTTGTTAGCTGCTGAGGACATTAAAAAAATTGGCTTTGATTTAGCGTCAGATCGTAAGTTGTTGCTAAAAAAATTTGGTGTATCACCACGTGGCTTTGTGGATCTTTGTCCTGTTTTCAAAACGAGGGGATATCGCAGCACCGTAGGTGTAAGGGCAGGTATAGCAATTGTGTTTAACGAACAATTCCATAAATCAAAGCATGTCACTATGTCGAACTGGGGCAGCTTAAAACTTTCGGATAGTCAGTTAACGTATGCCGCCAATGATGCCTTTGCTGCTCTACGTGTTTATTTGGCGTTATCAAGCGGTGCAGAATTGTTGCAGCAATGAGGAGCACGTCATTTAGATATATTGAAAAAACTAGGAGAAAAAATGAATACAAAAACGGTAGAGCTGACATTTGTAAAATCTACAAAGGGAACGCATGTTTATGGTTCTGATCTCGAAGAGGCCGCAACGCCGTCTGTATATGTCAAGCGATCAGCATTGCCAGAAAAACCTCCGTCTGTAATTACACTCACAATATCGTGGGAAAAGTAAGAATAGTTTAATTCTCATATCTCTTCCGCCAATAGAAGAAAATTATATCGCTAACAAAAATGCCAGTTGTAAGTTTCAATAGAAACTTCGGCTATGCGTCAGTAAATTTTAATTACACGTCAATACTCTTCAGTTATTTCTTCTCTATATGGTTATTCATTCAGCTCTACAAGCACCCATATATTAGATGTCAATTTTATACGGTTCCTAACAATTGATTCCGTAAAATCATTCTTTTTAAGGTGATGAGGCTTAGGGCCGAACAAGTCACCTTGAATGTTTTTCGTGATTTGACATTCTTTGTTATTACATATAGATTATGTAATAACATAAGGCTTTTTTAATGGTTTGTAATCTAGTTTACAGTGTCAAGGGGTTAACGTATGTCAGATTCAACTGAAAAGAATGCACTTCTCCAATTGAGGGTGCCTGAAGGGCTTCTCGCTGCTACAAAAAGGCTTGCCAAGCAGAAGAGTATTCCGACCTCCGATTATGTTAGGGGTGCAGTAACTAACCAGCTAGCTTTGGATACCTTAAGTGAAAAGGCGTATGAGCTGTCCATCGATATAGGGGAGCCATACGGCAGAGGAAGATGGGACAAAGACGAATACGAAATTTGTGCCACAATAAAATTTCCCAATATGTCTTTTCCGTCTTCAGATAAGGCAGGGTTTTATGTATTGAATCCTATATATTTTAGTTTGCCTGAGTTTATAGAGGACAATCGCGAGCCATATAGGATCGATTCATTCTTTTTCTGTAGGGTTGTGTTTCCTGGTGCATACAATAACAAGGGGCGATTATTGGGGGCCAAATTTAATTTGGCTGAAGATGGTTCACTGGCGTTAGAGTGGAAGGGGGCCGTTTTTCTATATAAAGATATATATCTAAAACAGCCGAAAATAGCTTTCGATGCTATTAAGGGAGCTTTAGAAGAAAGTATACGTAGTAGTATAGATAATTATATTAATTCCTTTAATGCATTATTAGGTGTTGAATCTACGGCCACTAATGATGGAACGATGGGACTTTTCTTTAGAAATAAAAATTCACTTTTAAGTGTTAAAAGAGGGTTGGGTGATGACTATGGCGCTTGGCAATTTGAGTTGGTGCTTTTAAATGACAGCATTCGCATTTCGAATTCAATGTTAACTCAGATAGCGATCCCTAGAATAAAGAATCGATATATACATTTTGACGCAAAATACACTGATGCAAAGGCTATCGGCGATGGGGAATATGAGATCGCTTTTAAATTTTTAGATGGGATAGCTAAAGGTTACATATACACAAGTGGCATTTCTGAGGAAGATAATCCTACTGGAATCTTAGAGGTCTCTGCTGAGTTTGAACAGATTCTGTCCGCCAAGGTCGCTAGTTTATTACAGTTCAATGAGTGACTTTTTGAAGCTCTATATACCGTTAGGGGGTAGATGGTTCAGCAACGTACAACCAGTATTCTACTTTCAACAATAGTTGATAAGTATGTTGGAAATTGTTGCGGGTGCGACTCCCGCTATCCTCACCATTTCGTACACGCAACCAAAGCTTTCCATCGCATTCTTCCAGTAAAAATTTTTCGGCCAGAAGAGTGCGAGTTAATTATTCAATATTATGAGTGCATAACCTCAAGCCGTAACTATTGAAATTTCAATTTTTCTGAACAGCTCTTCAGCAGTACGTTTAGCGATTTGATCTTGAAAGGTTTCTAGTTCAGGTAAATCAACCCCTCCTTCGCCACCAACTTCAATTGGCCCACCTATATCGTCGTCATAGTCAGAGCCATCTTCATGCATCGCAAAATATCTATCTCTTGTCAGATCATGATTTACTAACTTTGAAAGATAAATCCACGTCCAGCATCGTGTTAAATCATGTTTTTCAAAATCGGTAATTAACTTACGCATCGCTTGCGGATTACCAGCTTCAGCGGCAACAATTAGCCAGTGATGTGCATCTTCTTTTCTGTTTAGCTGCTCTGCAATCATCGCAATTTTCATTGGGTCTGTATTCGTTGCTGGGAATGCTTTGTCAAAAAATAATGGATCATCAAAATATTCAGCCAGATCGATAAGGGCCATTTCATTATTCAAAAGCGCTGCTTCCATCAGATGATATTTACTTTTTTGTTTGGCAGACATTTGTTCTGCGTAGCTATTAGCAAATTCCATTTCTATTGTATTTAATTCTTTTCCCAGTTGTTGCTGTTTAAACCAGTAATCACTAATTTCCTCGTCTTCATTCCGCTCTTTATAATTTAAATAGATTAGGGCTAAAGCGTAATGGGCAAACCCATTTCCTGAATTGGCGCTGTCTTCCAAAGATTTTAAAGTGGATGGAGAGTTTTGTATGACTTCTGCCAGTTGCCATTCATCTACAGTCCATTCTGTGGTTATTTCGCTATCGAAATCGCCAGTATCTGGCCGCAATGCCGCAATTAAATCATTTAGATTTAAAGTAGCTAATCTCTCCTCAGCAATAATGATTGGCAGGTGTGCCGAGATTGAGTTAGCAACCAAGCCGGTGTAACCAAGCTCAATACATCGGGTACGGATTGTGAGTTTATTTACTAAGTTTGTGGTGAGTGGTTCGTCATACTCAATGAAAATAATCTCGCTGTTTAATGCTGCATAAGTGTTGAAGCCAAATGCGGCAGCAAAGAATTCGTAGATATGAGTTTTTTTAATCTTTACAACGACAATACGGTCAAGACGTTGAGATGTAAGGAAGACTATGTTTTTGACTGTCATATAAATGCCTCGATATGCATCGACTCTGGGGCAGGTACACACGTTTAAAACCCCAATGCCTGTGCACAAGGTGAATTTAGATGACTAAATGAGGTGATACGGAAAGTGCTAGTTTTTACTCGTGTGTAAGTAAGGCGAGCGCCGTTTGAAAGTTTAGCGCACTTATTGAAAGTGAGTCTAGCTGTAGGACATGAGGATTTTCTTACTTGCCTCAAACAGCGGGCGCATCATCTCAGGGGCTTAGGTTTTGTGTTTACATATTTGGAAAAACATATATACTAATTTCCGTATGTAATAAATATCCTTCTGATCGGTGATAACCATGAAAAAGCGTGTTCTATTTCTCTGTACCGGCAATTCGGCTCGTTCACAGATGGCAGAAGCATTGCTCCGTCATCAGGCTGGCGATAAATACGATGTGTTTAGCGCAGGTACCCGACCTGAAAGAGTGGATCAACGAGCCTTGGCCGCTCTTCAGAGTTTCGGGGTTAATATTGATAACCTTGCCTCAAAACACCTTGATCAATTTCAGGAGCAAGCGTTCGATTTCGTCATTACACTTTGCGATAAAGCGTCACAAGAGTGCGGTAATTTTGCAAACGCTGGAGAGCGGCTTTCTTGGCATTTTGAAGATCCCAAATCCCGCCATGTGCCGCATCCCTTTGAAACCACCCTGAAAGAAATAAATGATCGTTTAAAAATGTTCTTATTAATCCAAGCTAAAGGAACCGCCAGAGCATGATTGAGCCGTTGCAGTTTTATAAAGGTCTTGCCGATGAAACACGTTTAAAAAGCCTAATCCTGATCCAAATGGAAGGTGAACTGTGCGTTTGCGAATTGATGGCCGCGTTGGATGAAGTTCAACCCAAAATTTCACGCCATTTGGCGTTATTGCGTACCGATAAAATTCTGTTGGATCGTCGCCAAGGCCAATGGATTTATTACCGTCTGAATCCTGACTTGCCAGATTGGGCAAAAACAGTATTAGCTCAAACCGCCGAATCAAACCGCGCTTTTATTGAAGATAATCTTAAAAAATTGTGCAGCATGGGTGACCGCCCTGAGCGTGCTAAAAGCTGCTGTTAATACCGCTCAAAACTGCTTAACGATATTTTCCTTTGCGCATGCTTAGTGGAGCTTCGATGAAATTATTATTTTTATGTACCCATAACGCATGCCGTAGCATTCTTGCAGAAGCGATTACGCGAAAAATTGCGGGTGATCGTTTAGATGTTGCGAGCGCCGGAAGCCACCCTGCTGGGCAAGTTCATCCACTGACATTACAACATCTGCTGCAACGTAATTATTCAATTGAAGGACTCACCAGTCAGTCGTGGGATGATTTAAAAGATTTCGCGCCTGACATTGTGATTACTGTATGCGATAGCGCTGCCGGTGAAACTTGTCCCTTATGGTTTGGTGATACCGTAAAAGCTCACTGGGGTTTACCTGATCCCACGAGCCAAGAAAATGCAGCTCAGGTTGATGTGCTTTTTGAGCAAGTAATACATCGAATTGAACGGCGCATTCAGGCATTGATGAAAATAAAATTTGAACAATTATCGTGTGAGCAGTTAAAGAAAGAACTCAATGCGCTGGGAGATGTAATTTGAACAGTAATGAAAAAATATCGGATGACAATTTACCCAATATTGTTGAAGAACTCTTCCACATACCTACACACCAAACCGTAACAGAAAGCACTCACAAGCCACGCATTTTATTGCTCTACGGTTCCACTCGGCAGCGTTCATTCAGCCGCTTGATGGTAGAAGAAGCCGAACGTTTATTACAGCGTATGGGCGCTGAAACACGAATCTTCAATCCATCAGGTTTACCCTTGCCTGATGATGCAGATGTGTCTCATCCAAAAGTACAAGAGCTTCGAGATCTGGTCCAATGGTCTGAAGGCCAAGTGTGGTGCTCACCTGAGAGACACGGTGCTATGAGTGCCGTTTTTAAAGCACAAATAGACTGGATTCCACTAAGTTTGGGAGCCGTTCGACCAAGCCAGGGTAAGACACTCGCCGTGATGCAAGTCTGTGGAGGTTCGCAGTCCTTCAACGCTGTTAATCAAATGCGTGTATTGGGGCGCTGGATGCGTATGTTCACCATTCCCAATCAATCCTCTGTTGCGAAAGCCTTTCAGGAATTTGATGAGCATGATCGCATGAAGCCATCGTCCTATTACGAACGCTTGGTTGATGTGATGGAAGAGCTGATGAAATTCACACTCTTGTTGCGCAACCGCAGCGACTATTTAGTGGATCGTTATTCGGAACGCGTTGAATCTGCTGAAGAACTCAGCAAGCGCGTTAATCAATCCACCATTTAATTTAACAAATTTTAGCGAAACGATTATGGGATTGTTTGAGCGATATTTATCACTCTGGGTTGCACTGGCCATCGCCGCAGGCGTAATTCTTGGAAATGTGTTTCCCGCATTATTTGCACAGATTGCGGTTTTGGAATTTGCGCACGTCAATTTTGTTATGGCGATTTTAATTTGGATCATGATTTACCCCATGATGGTACAAATTGATTTCGGTGCACTGAAAAATATTGGTCAACGTCCCCAAGGATTATTGTTAACACTGGTGGTGAATTGGTTAATAAAACCTTTCACTATGGCTGGTTTAGGATGGTTATTTTTTAAAATAATTTTTGCAGAGTGGATTGATCCGAAAACAGCGCAAGAATATATCGCAGGAATGATTTTACTTGGCGTTGCGCCCTGTACGGCGATGGTATTTGTGTGGAGCCAGCTCACAAAAGGTGATGCCAATTACACGCTGGTACAAGTATCCATCAATGACATTATTATGATTTTTGCCTTTGCGCCTATTGCTGCATTCCTGCTAGGCGTTACCGATATTCAAGTCCCTTGGCAAACCCTCATCGCTTCAGTCGTGCTCTATGTTGTCCTGCCATTGGTTGCCGGTGTAATGACTCGGCATGGTTTGGAAAAAAATAAGACCGCCAATAGCGCGGCACAAATTCAACACTTCATGACTAAGTGTAAGCCTTGGTCAGTCGTAGGATTATTGGCAACAGTTGTGTTGTTATTTGGTTTTCAAGCCAACACGATTTTCACGCGACCACTTGCGATAGTGTTTATTGCTATTCCGTTGCTCATTCAAACTTTTGGTGTATTCGCAATTACGTTTATTGCAGCCAAAGCCATCAAATTACCCTACAACATTGCCGCACCCGCCTGCATGATTGGTGCGTCTAATTTTTTTGAATTGGCGGTAGCCGTGGCTATTTCATTATTTGGTTTACATTCTGGTGCAGCGCTCGCCACCGTTGTGGGTGTTTTGGTAGAAGTGCCGGTGATGTTGGCGCTGGTCGCTTTTTGCAATCGCACACAACATTGGTTCGATCAACATTAATTTTTTACTCTTCAAATCTCTAAGGAAATTCCATGTCGTTAGTTCATCCATTTTCTGTCATGACCATTGGTGATGGCGCGGGCAATATTCTTTTTACTCCATGTCCCGGAACCAAAGAAGTTGGGCTGCAAGTATCGCTAGAACAATTGGCAGCAGCAGGCGCAAGCGCGATTTTAACCTTGATGCCTAAAGAAGAAATGCAACGCAATGCTGTTGTGGATATGCCGGAATTATGTGCGCAACTCGGTGTGCAATGGTTTCATTTACCGATTGAAGACGATCACGCACCCGAGCAGGAATTTATTACCGCATGGGGCATAGCAGGTGAAAAAGTTCATGCATTATTGGCGTCAGGCAAAAGCATTGCAATTCATTGCAAGGGCGGTTCTGGTCGTACCGGTTTGGTTGCTGCACAAATTTTATTAGAGCGCGGTGTGCCACTGGATGAAGTGATTGAACGCGTGCGCGCGGTTCGCCCTAGTGCGTTGCAAATACCTGCGCATCAAACCTATATCCAACAAGTTGCACAACACATTGTTGCTAACGCTTAATAGATAATTAAGGAGTCAGACATGAAAAAAATTAAGATCGGTATTAATGGCTTTGGTCGTATTGGGCGTTTAGCCTTGCGCGCATCCTGGCATTGGCCAGAGTTTGAATTTGTGCAAATCAATGAT
>Ga0164241_10000470_pt1 | contig 73971 bp, 52 predicted proteins | sample OricomyardsoilBY_FD_108780 | JGI IMG/M metagenome (GOLD analysis project Ga0164241, IMG submission 108780) | Backyard soil microbial communities from Emeryville, California, USA - Original compost - Back yard soil (BY) | ecosystem: Environmental > Terrestrial > Soil > Unclassified | place: USA... | reverse complement strand
TGACGACGAAGCCGTCTTTTTCGAGCAGCGTTTGCATGTAGTCGCAAATCGCTTTGTCATCGTCCACGATCAGGATTCGCACGCTCGGTACTTCGATCGGCAAGGCTCGCTCCTAGGTCGTTCAACACTCTGTGCAGAGGTTGCAGTGACACTTTAATGGGTTGTGATGGTTACCACAACACTAGATTTTTGTTAGCTTGTTTCGGGCTCGACTGTTGATGAATAGCCGTGAAAATACAAGAGGTTGTAGCAGAGCGGCTGGTCGGCCATTTGAGTCGTAAAGAGCGCTTACGGGCCAAAATGGCCCTGAAGGGCCGCTGGAGCTTCCTTGGGGTGCTCGCTAGCGCTACAGCGATACCTGATTTCGAACGGCTCGAGAGGCTCAGCCTCAGCCGCATCTAGTGACAGACGATCGTCAGCTTCCGAGCGCGCGCTGGCCGCCGGCTGCCTGCATCGCTCGGCTCGCTCCCTTCGCCTGCATCGAGTTTTGGGAGCCGGCGCGCTGGCATCTCGTCGCCGTCGAACGAGGTCACTCGGGCGCGCAGCTCGCGCTCGCATCGCCCTTCGCGGCCATCGCTTGGGGCTCGAGCTCCGCGCCGAGCTGCAACGTGGAACCGAAGTCTGCGCTTTGGCTGCGCCGAGCTTGGTGAGCTCGAACGGCGCGACAATTCGACAATTCGATGACGCGATGACGCGATGACGCGATACGCGATACGCGATGACGCGACAACGCACGGTGCGCGCTTTCTTTCCGTTGTCATGTGAGCGAGGACAACTTCGTCGCGGGGGCGCGGGGGCGGTCACGGCGCACAGAGCAGACGTGTCGCGGCGCTCAGCGCGCGGGCGCCGAGCAGCTGGAGGGCGCCCGCGGCTGGAGCCTGTTCGTGGGTGCGCGCGCTCTGCTCGCGGCGATGGCGGGCGTGGTCGTCGTTCCGGGTGGGTGAGAAGTTTTGGTCAAGAGCGCACAGAAATCGTCTTTCATCGGGCACGCAACGAGCGGCGAAGAGCCGATGCCGCACTTGATCCTCTTGGCGCGCGCGTGGACACTAAAGTCCATGCGCACCTCAAAGGTCGAGCTGCTCGCGGCTGCGGTGGCGTTGGTGATGGGTTGCTCCAGCTCGAACGACGAGCCTGGCGGCGCGGGCGGCTCGTCCGGTGATAATGGCGTCGGCGGCTCGCTGACCTCTGCCGGGGGTACCGTCGGTCAAGCCGGCACGGCCACGTCCAGCGCCGGAACGACGCCCATGGCGGGCACAGCCAGCGGCGGCTCGGCCACGGGCGGCGAAACCACGTCCGGAGCCGGCGGCCGCGCGGGCGCCGATGGCAAGGCGGGCGGAAGCAGCGGCGGGCCGGCCCACGGCGGCGCGAGCGCCGGGTCGGGAGCGGGCGGACGCGCCAACGGCGGCACTGCAGGCTCGAGCAGCGCAGGTGGCAGCGGTGGCTCAGCAGCGTGCGTGAAGAACCTGGCGTGCACGTTGTCGCCGCCCCCGACCACCGGGGACATCTATCAAGATTGCGTCGATCGCATCAATCAGTTCCTCACCGAGTGCGCGTGCTTGCCTGCCCTCGAGCGCCGCAAAGACGGCGAAGCCTGCGCCGATAAGATGGCCGAGTACGACGCGGTCCACGACAGCTTTCACGCCGGCGCGCAGGCCCAAATCTGTACCCCGGGCGGATCGCAAAACGAATGCCCCGGCTACTCTTCCAACACGCAGGTGATAGGCCTGTGCATGCAGCAAATGTGGGACGAAGGCCCGCCGCCCACCGCCGACTGCAGCGGCGAATGCTACGAAATGCACGGTCACTTCATCAACATGACCGACAAAAACATCAAGAAGGTGGCCTGCGGGTTCTACACGACGGACAAAGGCAAGGTGTGGGCCGTGCAAAACTTCACCCGCTGAGGCAGCGGGCCGCAAGAGCTACCCGGGTCCCGCGCGTTCTCAACGGATGCCGAGGCGCGGCTTGCAACCCAGCCGCACGTCGACGCGTCCCGCTTGCAGGCGCGTGCACGTGCACGGGCAGACCGTGATCTTCGAAGGGTGATCGGGGTCGTCGTAGTACCAGCCGCCGTTGACGTTCCGGCCGCATGCGGCGAGAGAAGCAATGCTGGGCACTTCTTCGGGAGCGCCGGCGGAGGGCGTATACACGACCTGGACCTTGGCCGTGTCGAGCTTCATGCCGTCGGGCGGCGGCGGCAGCTGGTACTCACAGGCGAGCCCGCGATTGGTCACGTTGTTCAGCGCGTCCACGAAGGTGCTGGTCACGTCGCCCGCGTCGGTCAAAAAGGCTTTCCTGGTGCCGCCGGCGCGCGCGTAGTTGTCCAGGTTGAACTTGGCCACGTCACCGACGCCGATCACGAAGGTCCGGATGTGCTCGGGGCTTTCGTAGCCGGCCCGGGCCGCTAGCGAGATTTGATTCGGGTCGGTCTCGCATTGCGTGGGAAAGCCGTCGGTGACGAGCACCACCACGGTGGCGCGCCCCGGATTGTCCTGCGCCCAGCTGCGGGCGTAGCTGATGGCGCCCTGCAGCGCGGGCACGGTGGGGGTAAAGCCGCCCGGGGTGACTTCGTCCATCGCGTCGACCAGGTCTGGGCCAATGTCGGAGATGAGCCCGATCGGCACGCGAGGCGCGGCGTACGCGTCTTGGTCACAATCTTGCGAGTCGTCGCCGACACCGCTCAGGCTGAAGAAGCCGATGCCCGCGCGAATGTCGGCGGCGCCCGCGTCTTCGGTGAAGTTCTGCACGGCCTGGTGCAGCGCCTCCCAGCGCGTGATCGAGCCACCGTCGACGAGCATGCCCATCGACGTCGAGCGATCCATCACGATGAAGACGTCGACCGGTACGGCTTCGGCCTCGAGCGAGACGCCGTTGCACGCTCCGTCGTCGTCAGCGTCGTCAGCGTCGTCACTGGCGGCGCCGCCGCTAGCCGCGCCGCCGCTGGCGCTAGCCGCGCCGCCGCTGGCGCTAGCCGCGCCGCCGCCGGCGCTAGCTTCGCCGCCCTGAGCGTCGCCGCTCAGATCGATGGGGAGCCCGTTGCAGGCTTCGGTGGGCACGACGATGCCGCTCGTGCCGGAGCTGCTGCCGGTGCCGGCCGTGGAGGCCGTTCCGGCGCTGGCGCCGGCGGTGGCGGTCGTGCCGGCCGTGGGCGCGCTACCCCCGCTGCTCGTGTGAGTGCCGGCCGTGGCGCGAGGGGTCGTATCGATGGTGCTCCCTTCGTCGTCGCTGCAGCCAACTACGGCGCCCACCAGCAGGCTGGCGAACAGGGCTATCGAGCTCGAGCGTTTGCGCATGCTTTCCTCACTTCACGGTCGGACACCCGTACACGATGTCGATGCGTCGCGCGCCTTCGCGCTCGACGTGCTCGCAGGCGTCACCCGCGAGCACGAGCGTCGTTGGTGCGTCGTTGTCGATGTTCCAGCCGGCCCCGTCCGAGAAGGGGACGATGGTGCAATCCACCGCGACGTTGACGAGCTTCTTCTCGGGCGCGGTGGAGCCGAGATCGACCTCGCAGGAGCGCACCAGGTGCGTCGTGATGTCGCTGAATGTGCGCTTCAGCTCCTCGACGCCGCCCTCGGCCGACACGGCGTAGTAATCGGGCGGGGAGCCGGGGTTGGGCACGCCACCAGCGATGGCGAACGTGCTCAGGTACTCAGCGTAGGTCTCGGTGCCGGGGATGCCGATCACGAAGGTTGGTACCCCGATGTCGGCCAGCGCCTGGATCTTCTCCACGACCGCGGCGTCGTCGAGGCAGTAGCGGCCCTCGCCAGCGCAGCAGTTTTCCTCGCCCGCAGAGCAGTCTCCGTCGATGTTCGGCGTGCAGCGGTCGGCGGAGCACACCGTGTCGGCCCGCCCGCAGTTGGGCCCGCCGTCGGTCGCCAGCAGCACGAAGCGATCACCCTGCAACGACTGACCAGCGCCGGTCTTGAAGTAGGCGAGCGCGGCCTCGAGCGCGGCCGCTGTTGGCGTGCCACCGCCCGGGCCAGTGGCGTCGAGCGCGGCCATGACCCGGGAGGCGCTGCTGGTGCCGGGCTCGATGGCCACTTGGATGGCGGCGGAGCCCGTGGGTACATCGCAGCAATTCTCGTCGTAACAGAGCAGTGGAATGTCGTCTTGGGCGCCGTACGGATACATCAGCAGGCCGAAGGTCATCTCGCTCTCGACGGCCGAGAGCGCGGGCTCGAGGGCGGCCTTCAGCGCGTCCCATTTCTTCAGCTCGAAGCCCTCGGGCTGGTCGTCCATGCTGCTCGACTTGTCGATCACGAGCAGCACGTTGGCTTTGCTGAAGGTGGCTTCGACCGAGGTGACTCCGCATTGATCGAGACCGTCGAAGCCATCGCATTCGGAGACGTCCGACCCTTCCGGCTCGCCGGCGCCGCCCGACATGTTGCCGGACGCGCTGCCGCTGCCGCCCGCTCCCAGGTTCAGGACCGTGCCACCGCCGGCCCCGGCCGTGCCGCCGCTCCCGCCGTTCTCGACTTCGGAATCAGCGCCCTTGCAGGCCCCGACGGGGCCGCACAAGAGCGCTGAAAGGGCAAGCAAGCACGCGGTGCGGAGCAGAGTCATGGTGATGTCGTCGAAGCGAGCCGGTGGTCGGGTCGGTTGGTCGAGGCCGTCAGTAGTTCGCGGGCACGCAGCTCTGACCTTCGTTCTTGATATCGGGCACGGTGCCTTCCGGGCAGCCGCCGTCGGTGGGCGGCGTATCGAAGCAGTTGCCGCCTTCCTCGATGATGCTCGGCGGGCAGTAGGGCGTGTCCCAATCGGGCGGGCAGGGATCGGGCTCGACGTCGATGGTGTTGGTGCTGGCCATCGACGGAGAAGCGTGGACCGACGGAATGTAGGCGCCCCCGAAGCCGAGGCCTTTGAAGACCGAGAAATCGACCCACACCTCGTAGATCACGCGGTAATCCCAGTCGGGGGCGCTCGGGTCGATGGCGAAGTTTTCGTCGGTCGCCGGCGAGTCTTCGAGCATGCAGTACCCGCAGCCGTTCAAGTTGCGGTCGATCGACGTGCCCACGGCCACGATGGCCGAGGCGTCGCCGGTGATCATTTTACCTTCGCCGCCGCTGACGCCGAGCGTGCCGTAGCCGCAGGGCGCGTCGGGCTTTTCCGAAACGTAGTCGACCTTGAAGTCGAGCACGGTGTTGCCCTGGCCGTCGGCCAACACGAGCTCGACATGATCGCTGCCGACCAGGTCATCGAAGGTGTGGGCCGCCTTGCCGGCCATCGGATCTTTACCGCCCATGGGGTCTTTGCCGCCCATGGGGTCTTTGCCGCCCATCGGAGCCATGCCCTTGGGCATCGCCATCATGCGGTTGGCCCAGCCGGCCGAGGCGTTGGCTCCGTAGGTGTTGTCGACGAAGCGCGGATCGAACGTGACCCGCAGATGCAGGTACGTCTTGCCGTTGATGGTCTCGATGACCTGCTCGATGACGCCGCTGGGATCATCGGGGGTGAGGTCGCCCTCGCCCGAGTAGCAGATGGTCGCAGGCGGAGCGAGCACCGTGACGGGCTCACCGCCGGACATCTCGCAGGTGCCGCCGCATTGGGCCGACGTGTCTGGCCCGCAGCCGGTGGTGAGCGGGCGAGAGCTCGGCCCGCCGCCGATGAAGTGTGGCCCTGGCCCGGTGGCGGCGCTGCTCGGCCCGCTGGTGCACTTGCCGCTGTTGCACAGGCCGCTCGCACACTCGCCCGCGTTGTCACAGGAATTGCCGTTGGTGACTCCGGTTTGGCCGAGCGTGCCACTGTTGCCGTGGCCCGAGCCATGGGAGTTTCCTCCCTCGGAGTTGCCGCAAGCGGACGCGCAGACTAGTCCCATGGAGAGGGCGAGCGCCGCGAGCGTGGAATAACGAGAATGCAACATGTCGTGACCTTTCTGGCGAGGGCCCGTAAGAGCCGAGCTCACTTGACCAACACTTCTGTTTCGCAACCGACCGTGAATGCCAACCGTCCGCCGGGAGCAGTGACGCGATCACAGCTGGCGCCACACAGCTCGACGGAGGTGGGCGCGTCCGGATTGTCGTAGTACCAACCGCCGACATCTGCGTCGCAGCTGTCGGGATTGGGCACGTTGTAGATCGTGGAGACCGCGCAGCTCGAGTCTTGGTAAGCCACGTTGACGAGCCCGTAGTCGAGCGTGGTGCCGCCGCGGGGCTCGGGGAGCTTGAGCGAGCACGGGATGCTGGCCGCGTTGCGGATGGAGTTGAGCGCCTGCAGCACCTGCTGCTCGACGTCTACGTCGCCGATGAGGTAAGCGTGATCGGTACCGCCGGCTTGGGCGATTCGTTGAAGGTTGTCGAGGAAGGGGCCGACGCCGAGCACGTAAGTTTGGATACCTGGGTCGCTGCCTCGGCAATCGGCGGCGGCCTCGACCGCGTCGTCGAGCGTGGGGCAGCAGGGGCCCGAACCCCCGTTGCAGGTCATGGGGGCTTTGGGCTCACCGTCGGTCAGCAGGAGCAGCACGACGGAGTGATCGGTGTTGGATTTTTTCCAATCTTTGGCGTAGCTGCACGCTCCGCGAATGGCCGCGCCCGTCGGAGTTTCGCCGGTGGGCTCGCGCTCGGCGAGCGAGCTCAGCACGGCCTCGTGATCGAGCGATACGGGCACGCTGGGGCTCGCGAAGTCGTCGGGGGAGCACGACGTTTGCCCGATGGGCTGGTGGCCGAAGTAGCCGACGCCGACCCTGATTTCGGCGCTGGCTTGGTCCCGCAAGAACGTCTTCGTGGCGTTCTCGATCGCGTCTAGCCGCGTGATGCCGCCCACGTCGTTCAGCATCGAGCCCGACTGATCGAACATGATGTAAATGTCGAGCGGGATGGCTTCGCCCTCGTAGGCCTGGGCGGCGCACACGGCCTCGTCGGTCATGATGTCACAGCCGTTGGCCGTGATGCCCATGCCCGAGGCGTTCTTGCCGCCCCCCACGCCGGGAAGGTTGAGATCGATTCCGCTCTTGCCGGCGCTGGCGGCGCCCGGATCGTCTTGCTCTTTGCCGCCGGAGCACGCGCCGGCGAGGAGCAAGGCGCCGAAGCCGGCGGCGAGGGAGCGAAGAGCCGACATTGACCCAGGATTGCGCTGCACATGGGGTGATGGAGCCCCCCCGGACCTTTTCTGAATTGGGTCGAAAAAATCTGGGCAGGCGCGCGCATGGTCCCATCGCGTGGGGTTTCTGACGATTTCAGCTCGACTGACCCAACTCGATATTTTCGTGTGCGCTTGTTGCAGAGTCTCGGCCGAGCGCGTATCCAAGGTTCATGGCGAACGGGCTGGTGCCCCTGGCGGGGCTGTGCGCGCTGTATTTGGTGTGCGTGGGCTGCAGCTCCGATTCCGATCCCGATACCAGCTCCGCGGCAGGCGCAGCGGCGGGCGGGGCCGGGGCCCTGCCGGGAGCGGGGAGAGCGGGCGCCAGCGTCTCCGCCGGCGCGGATAGCTACGGGGGCAAGGCGGCGTCGAGCGGAGGCGCAGAGTCCGGCGGCAAGGCGGCAGGAGCCAACGCGTCCGCCGGGGCGAACGCCACTGCAGGCAGCGCCGGGAAGGCCAGCACGGGCAGCGGCGGGGTGCCGGCCGCGGTCGATGGCGGCTCTGTCTACGCGCTCGAGTGCCATGGCGAGTCGAAGGATTGCAACCTGGCCGCTGTGCCGTGCTTTGGTGTCGGCAGCCCGATGCCCGAGGTGCCCGCCGGCTGGGCCTGCGCCAATCGGTGCAACTCCAACGCCGATTGCTCGGACGCGCCGTCGGGCGCTGAGGCGCAAGCCGCTTGCGTCGCCTTCTCTTCGGCCAAGCACTGCATGCTGGTGTGTAAGAACGAGAGCGAGACGTTCACCTGCCCGGCGGGCATGTCGTGCTACGTGCTGGACAACGCTCCGTTGGGCTATTGCCTCTGGCAATAGTCAAGCAAATTCGGAGCTCTTGTTCGGCGAAATGGTGCGGGAAAACGCGCGGCTCTTATGAAATAGCGCCATCGGCCGCGTTGAGTCTGCGATGGGTGAAACCAAGCTGAGCGCGCCGCCGCCCGTGAAGGGCGACGTGGAGCTTTGTTACGAATCGGACATGGCGGTGTTGTACTTTCACCGCCGCACCAAGATGTTGCACCACCAGTTGCGAGGCTTCCTGCATGGCAAGGAGTTTCGCCAGCTGATGGAGGCGGGGCTGAGCACGCTCAAGACGCGCCGAGCGTGCAAGTGGCTGTCCGATGACCGCCTCAATGGGCCCATCACCGCGGCGGACGAAGAGTGGTCGAAGAAGAATTGGACCCCGCGCGCGATGCAGGCCGGTTGGAAGTACTGGGCCATCGTCTTTCCGGAGAAGGTGCTGGGTCAGATGAACATGCGGCGCTGGATCGAGGCGCACGTGGACAAAGGCCTGACCGCGCAGGGCTTTGCCGATCCGGATGAAGCGCGCCAATGGCTCGAGAAGCTGTGAACGCGTGGCCCCACGAGCCCCGGAGCGTACGCTACCTGGCCGGCGAGTGACGCGGACGCTGGTTGCGGCGCCGCGCCACGAGCAAGAGCCCCAGCGCTGCGGCCCAGCTTCCACCGGTGGTGGGGCCACGAAACGCGCAGCCTGCGGGGGGGGGCGAAGCGGGGAGCCCAGGGGCGCTTCCCGCGTTCGCGCTGCCGGCTGAGCTCCCCAACACAGCCGTGCCGGCGCTGGCGTTCGAAGCGCCCGCCGCGCTACTCGAGCTGCCGCCGGCTCCGTTCGCGCCCAGGCAGCGGCCTTCGACGCACGGCACGCTGGCGTCGCCGCACAAGGTGGCGTTGTCGTCCTCGTCGACCAGACCGTCGCAGTCGTCGTCGTAGCCGTTGCAGGTCTCGGGCAAGGGTGTTCCGGGCGTGCACTGGGTGCCGCAGCCAACTGCGAAGCGTGCACACAAGCCTACCCCGCAGGGTTGTCGCACGCCCTCGTCGACTTGGCCGTCGCAGTCGTTGTCGCGCGAGTCGCAGATCTCGACGGCTCCGGGAAAGAACATCGGGTCACGGTCGTCGCAGTCACCGCTGCAGTCTCCGAAGCCCACGCTCGGCTTGCAGTCGACTTTCGTCGCTCCGCCCAGCACGCCGTGGCCGTCGCCGTCTTGATCCTCGCAGTAGCTCTGTTCGATGACGTCGTCGTCGACCTTGCCGTTGCAGTCGTTGTCGCGCATGTCGCACTGCTCGGGCGCGTCCGGGTGAATCGAGGCGCGGAAGTCGTCGCAGTCACCGGGCTTCGACGCGTAGCCGGCCGGCTGCTGGCAATCGCGACGCGTTGGATAGGCGGGATCGGTCGTGCCGTAGCCGTCGCCGTCTTGATCCAGGTAGTAGGTGGCGCCGGTGCAGCCGACGGTGAGCTCCACGTGGGCCGCCCCGGCTCCGTCGCCCTGATTGCGCTTGTCGCCGTTGGCCGAGAGCGCGAACAGATCGAACGCTACGCCCGTGGCGCTCGTTGCCGTCCACTGGGCCTTGAACGTCGTCGTGCCGCCGCTGCCCGTGCGCGGCATGGTGTGCATGACCTGCGACGAGCTGGCGGCGGTGCCGGATTCGAGGGCTTTGAAAGCGCCAGGCGCTTCGAAGGCGGTGGTGAGGTAGAAGCCCGCCGTGGGTCCATTGGCCTGCGACACGCCGATGGTCAGCGTGATCGGCTCGCCGACGGCGGGGTTGGCTGGGTCCACCATGAGCGTGACCGTCGGGGCTTTGCCGCCGCTGTGGCAACCCTCGCAGCCCAACGCCACGATGCCCGCCGAACGAGCTCGAGCCGCTCCGGTCGTGGCCACGAAGGCGGCCAGGACGGCCACTGCCACGCGCGCGCTCCTGCCTTTAGTCATCGAGGTGGTGGTGGCAAAGCTTGGCGGCTCCCAGCGGAAATTCGACAAGTTTTTGCGGCACGCGCTGCGAAAGCGACTCTCTCATCTCGCTTCAAAATTCGCGCGTGCTCGTCGCGGGCGATTCGCGTGAATAATCTGGCCGTACTGCAGCCGGTGACGCGCGGCGCGCGCGCGCCGTCTGGATTACAAATGTTGATGCTCGCTGTTCCAATAGCGGCCCGAACGGGCGCACGAGCGCATTTTTCTGATCCAAGACCGCGCCCACGGCCCACTATTTTGCATGGCATCTGCACGTCAGTTGGTTGAGGGCGTCAATGGGACTCAAGGGCGGCGCCTCATGGCTTCGGTGGGGCTTGCGGCCGTGCTTTCGCTGGTGCCGCGGCTCAGCCTCGCGACCGATCCGGCGGGTTTGCCGGTTCCGCCCAGCGGATTCGACGCCAAGAACAACGACATTCCGCACGGCAAGGTCGACCAGTCTGTCAGCTACCCGACGACCGACTACGGCACGCAGAAGGTGACCGTCTACACCCCGCCCGGCTACAGCACCAACCAGAAGTACCCGGTGCTCTACCTTCATCACGGCATCGGCGGCAACGAGGTGTCGTGGATCGGCAAGGGCAGCAACGAGGGCAACGCCGACAACATCATGGACTATCTGTATTCGAAGCAGCTAGCCAAGCCGATGATCGTGGTCATGCCCAACGGTAAGATGGGCAGCACCGGGGACGACTTCACCAAGTTTGCCGCGTGGGAGAACGTGCTGCTGAAGGATCTCATCCCCTGGGTCGAGAAGACGTACTCGGCCGCGACGGACGCCGACCATCGCGCCATCTCGGGTTTGTCGATGGGCGGAGGCCAAACCTTCAACTTCGGCTTCCCCCACACCGACGTTTTTCACTACATCGGCCCGTATTCGGCCGCGCCCAACACCAAGCAACCGGCTCAGAACATCCCCAACGTCGCGACCGTCAAGCAGAACGTGAAGGTCATCTTCATCTCGTGCGGTGACCAAGACGGGCTGATCTCGAACAGCGAAAATTACCACAAATTTCTGGACCAAAACTCCGTCCCCCACGTTTGGCAAATCGAGCCCGGGCAGGCGCACACCAAGACGGTGTGGAACCGCAGCTTGTACAACTTTGCTCAGCGCATCTTCTTGGATGTGCCGACGGGCGGCGGGGGCGGCGGTAGCGGCGGTAGCGGCGGCGCTGGTACCGGAGGCAGCGGTGGAGTTGGCGGCGCCGGCACGGCAGGAGGCGTGGCTGGAGTTGGCGGCGCAGGGCCCAGCGCCGGTAGCGCCAATGGTGGCGCGGCTGGTGAAAGCACGAGCCCGAGCACGGGAGGCACGGTAGGCGCGGGCGGTAGCTCCGCGACCGCCGGCACGCCTTCGAACACCGCCGGTACGGCGCCGGGCAATCCGACGGCGGGCTCGACCACGACCGGACAAGCGGGCAGCAGCAGCGCGACCCCACCTCTTGGTGGCGATGACACGGCGACTGAAGACGGCGCTTGCGCTTGCAGGGCCGCCGGGCACGGCGGGGGCAGCGGAGCTTGGCTGGGGGTAGTAGCGCTCCTCGGCCTGCTCCGTCGCCGCCGCCACGACTGATTGCAGCGCCGCGAAAGTCATGCCCCGAGGGTGATGGCGCTCCGCGATGAAGCGTCGGTTACCCTCGTGGATTCGGCGGCTGGTTTGTGGCTTTCGCGGATCATTCTTCGTCCACTGCACGCCATCCGTTTCGTAGCTCATCGTCGTAGCTCATCGACGGGAACCCGAGGCGAGCCTGAGCTACAGTCTGCCTCGACATGGATGAGGCTCGATTTGCGCTCGCGGCCGCCGCGCTAACCACGTTGCTGGCTTGCTCCGAGCCCCCGCGCGAGCCAGCTACCAGCAGCCCAGACGCGTTGGCGGGTGGCGGCGCGGCACCAGCGGCTGCAGGAGGCGCCCTGGGCGGCGCGAGCCAAGGCGGCACCGCGGGAGGTGTCGTGATCGGTGGCAGCGGCGCCGTCGCTGGGGGCGGTGGCGGTCCGGGAACGAACACGAGCGGCGCCAACGGCACGGGCGGTGCTCCTCCTCTCGAGCAACCGGGCGCCATGCGTCCCTTCCCGCAGCACGGCTTCGGCACGTTCTGCACTTTCACGGCCCAGGCCGACGACCAAGCCGCGCGCGTGGCCTACCAGGCCTGGAAAGACGTCACCGTGACCGCGGACGGGGCGGGCGGCTTCTTGCGCGTGAAGAAGCCCGATTCCGGCGCCGTCATCGGCTCGACCGCGTCCGAGGGCATTGGCTACGGCATGATCCTCGCGGTCTATTTCGGAGATCAGGCGTTGTTCGACGGGCTGTGGCGCTACGAGCAGCTGCACCTCGATGACAACGGCCTGATGAACTGGGACATCGCGCCAGACGGCATGACGAGCAGCGGCGGCGCCGGCGCCGCTACCGACGGTGACGTCGACATGGCGTGGGCGCTCGTCATGGCCGATCGCCAATGGGGCGGGCAGGGCACGCTGGCGCAGTCGTACCTGGCTTACGCCAAAGATTTGATCGGGCGCATTTGGACGCACGAGGTCGACCACGGGCGCGGCGAGATGCTGAAGGCCGGCGACAAATGGGGTGACGTGGACGTGACCAACCCCTCGTACTTTGCGCCCGCCTACTTTCGCGTCTTCGGCAAAGTCACGGGCCAAACCGAAAATTGGAACAAGGTCATCGACGCCAACTACGCCATTTTGGCCAAGAGCCTCAACGCCCAGAGCGGCAACGCGAGTAACGGCCTCGCGCCGGCGTGGTGCGATTCGAGCGGTCGACCCGTAGAGGCCTTCTCCGGAGCGCCCACCCATTTTCAGAATGACGCCACGCGCGTGCCGTTCCGCGTCGGCCAAGACTATTGCTACTTCGGGGAGCCACGAGCCAAGCAGTACCTCTCGCTGATCGCGGCTTTTTACAGCGGCGTGGGCGTGCCCAACATCGTGGACGGCTACGATCTGGATGGCACGCCCCATCCCGAGCGCTCCGTCGGCGGCCTACAAGCGGCGTCCTTCGTTGGCCCCGCCGGGGTGGCCGGCATGAGCGATGCGTCGTTCAAGACGCTGGTCGATCAGGCCTACAGCGCCTTGGCCACGCAGGGGCTCACCGCCGGCACCATCTACTATCAGAAGTCGTGGACGGCGCTGTCTCTGCTCATGATGACCGGCAATTTCGTCGATTTCACGGCTGAGTGACGAGCGCTCGCGCTCGGCGCGGCCGCTACTGACAGCCGATCTGTTTGTCGCTCACGGCCACGTCGTCGAGCCAAATTTCGCCCGCGGATGGGCCGGCTTGGAAGCGCTGGTAGCCGATTTGTAGCGACTGCGCGTTGTTCACGCTCCAACCGGTGGGCGTGGCGTCGGTGAGCTGCTTGCCGTCCAGGTACACCGCGGCCGAGGTCGCGGTCACGTGCCACTCGTAGCAAAACCATTTTTCCATGGGAACGGTGGTGCTGGAGGGGAAAAATTTGTCGCCGTTCTGCTCGTTCAGCTGAATCTTGTCACTCCCCAGGGTGTTGAGCAGTCGAAACTGATCGCCGCCTTGCACTAAGACGGCGATGAACATCTGATGGCCGCCGCTGGCGGCTTTGAAGCGCATGTACGCTCTTCCCCAAGAATCAGCGGCGGGGAAGGTCGACGTTTCGCGCAGTACGCCCGAGCCTGCGCCGGTGGGCGCCGAAATGTGCACGGCGTGGGTACCGCCGTGGGCCTGCGTGGTGTCGACGACCACGCTGTAGCCGTTGCCCTGCGTCACCTTCCACGGACTCTTGCCCATGCCCGGCGCGTCACCCTCGAAGCCGTCGCACAGCGCGAGGGTCGAACAGTCTGTCCCGGCGCCGCCCGCGCCGCTGCTGCCGCCGGGGCTGCCGCTGCCGGCAACGCCGCCGCTGCCGCCCGCGCCGCCGTTGCCGCCGCCCGCGCTCGCGCCGCCCGCGCCGCCGGAGGACGCGCCGCCGCCGCCCGCGCTCGCGCCGCCAGCGCTGAAACCGCCGCCTCCGCCGCCCGCGCCTGCGTTTGCGGACAGCGAGCCACCGGCGGCGGTGCCGGCGCTGCCGAGCGACCCGCTACCCGCCACGGGGTTCGAGGCCGCCGTGCCCGCGACGCTGCTCGAGCCGCTCGTGCTCGTCGATGCTCCCGCCACGCCGAGCGGAGTGTCGTCGGGATCGCTCACGCAGCCGAAGGCGCCGAGGGCGATGGCCGCGCCGCTCCAAAGAGCCGCTTGAATGAACGACGGGCATAGCCGCGAATTCTTGGACATGAGCTCATCCTTCCGCAGGTCGGCGTCGGTTTCGCGAGCGAGACCTGCGCGCGAGCCGCACGTAACTTTCGTAGAGCACGCTGGGAGTGGGCGTCGCGCCCAATCATCGGGAGCGCGCCAGCGCAGCTTAATCGTTCATAGCGCCTCGGCGGAAACTCGCCGTGGTCGATGGCGTTCAGCGCTTGTGTCGAGCGATCTTCGCGGCGACGCGCTCTGAAAGTTTCTTTTGGTCGTCGTTCACGCGCACGCTCTGTGCGGCTCTTTCCTGGGCGCTTCGCCGCGGAGACGAAAGAAACTTCAAGTCGGCGCGCTCTTCACCAGCTCCGCCACGAGCTGGGCGACTTCGTTCTCGAACCTGGGCCCGCGCGCTATGGGCTCGCCGCCGACGATGCGCGCGCTGACGGCGCCGAGCGTGTCGCGTAGCGCGTTGAGCCCGCGTTGGCCGCGCTCTTTGGCTGGTACGGCCGCCGTGATGGCCACGAGCTTGCTTTCCAGCTCGCCGGAACCGATGAGCCAATCGATGGCGTTCTTGAGCGAGCCGGGCAAGCTGTGCCCGTACTCGGGCGAGGCGATGAGCAGAGCGTCGCTCTCGGCGATGGCCTGGCGCAGGGCGGCCACGGGCGCGGGGGCGCCGCCTGCTCTTTCGATGTCGGGATCGAAGGGCGGGAGCGCGCGGATGCCGTCGAAGATCTGCAGAGTGACGCCGGCCGGCAGCGAGGCCGCGGCCACCTCCAGCAGCATGGCGTTGCCGGAGTTGCGCTGCAGGCTGCCGCTGATGCCTAAAATTCGCACGGGTGCCTGCTCCTGGATGCGGCCGACGGCAGTGAAGGTTTCGCCCCGCGGGTGCTCGGCCTCAAGGCGGTGGGCTCGGGAGGCGCATGGGCAGGCGCACCACGGCTTCCGTTCCGCCCGCGTCGCGCGGGAGCAGCTCCACGGTGCCGCCGTGTTTCTTGATGATCGAATAGGTGACCGAGAGACCGAGCCCGGTGCCTTGGCCCGGGGGTTTGGTCGTGAAAAAAGGCTCGAAGATGCGCTCGCGTACCTCGGCCGATACGCCTGCCCCGCTGTCGGCTATGCGAATGGTGAGCGTGTCGGCGTCGGTGGTAGCAGTGATGGTGATGGTGCCGCGCCCGTCGATCGCGTCGATGGCGTTGGCGAGCAGGTTCACGAGGGCCTGGTTCAACAGGCTCGCGTAGCACTCCAGCTCGTCGACCCCGCTGAAGACCGTAGAAATCTCGATTCGCTCCTCGAAGCGGTGCCGTAAGATGGTGAGCGCGGCGTCGACGCTCTCGCGGAGGCTGATCCGTTTCAGCTCGCCCTCGTCGAGGCGCGAAAACACGCGCAGCTTTTGCACCAGCTCTTGGATGCGCGAAAGGCCCAGGTCCATCTCTTTGGCTCGTTCGCGAGCGCGGTGCAGCTGTTTGGCCACCGGCGTTTCGTCGCCCTCGCGCTCCACGACGAGCGCGACCTCGCTCAGAGCTTTGCCAATCGTGTTCAGGTGGCCGAGCAAGAAGGCCAGCGGGTTGTTGATCTCGTGGGCGATGCCGGCCACCAACTGGCCGAGCGACGCCATTTTGGCGGCTTGAATCAGCTGGGCTTGGGTCTCGGTCAGCTCGCGGTACGAAGCCTGCAGCTCGCGGTTGGCCTGCTCGAGCTCGGCCACCAGCCGGGCGCGGGTCTCGGCCAAGGTGCGGGCGGCGATGGCGGCGGTCTCGCGCACCCGCGCGACCTCCAATTGGGTGCGCACGCGGGCCAGCAGCTCGCGCGCCGCGAAGGGCTTGACCAGGTAGTCGTCGGCGCCGGTCTCCAGCCCCACCATGCGCGCCTCTTCGCCGGCCCGCGCCGAGAGCAAGATCACCGGGACGGTGCGGGTGGCTTCGTGGGCCCGCAGTGCGGCGAGCAGCTGCACGCCGTCCATTTCTGGCATCATGACGTCGCTGAGCACCAGGTCTGGGCGCTCCACTATCGCGGCGTCGAGCGCGGCTCGGCCGTTGGCGGCTTCGCGCACGTCCCACTCGTTGGACAAAAGCCGCACGATGTAGTCGCGCATGTCGGCGTTGTCGTCGGCCACCAGCAGCTTACGCCGTGGTGCCGCTCCGACCGCGGGCGCGGGGGAGCGACGCTCGCCGGGCTCTCTCTCCAACGCGGGCGCCCCCGAGCTCGCCCGCAGCCACTGGCGCGCCTCGAGCAAATGGCTGTCGAGCAGCTCGTTGTCGTCGCTCGTGCCGCCATGCTCCAGCACCCGCTCGGGCGGCAGATGCGCGCTGCCCGCCGGGATCGAGACTACGAACGTCGACCCGACCCCGACCACGCTCTTGACGGCAACCGAGCCGCCGTGGAGCTTTGCCAGCTCGGACACCAGCGACAGGCCGATTCCGGTGCCCTCGAAGCTGCGCCCCTTGGCGCCCTCCACGCGCCGGAAGCGCTCGAAGATGTGGGGCAGCTCGTGCTCGGGAATGCCCGTTCCGGTGTCGCGCACGCTGAGCTCGACGTGATCGCCGCACCACTTCTGCCGCACCTCGATCTCACCGCTGAACGTGAACTTGAAGGCGTTCGAAATCAGGTTGAGGACGATCTTTTCCCACTGCGCGCCGTCCACGTAGACGGGCGCGGGCAGGGGAGGGCAGCTCACGAGCAAGCGCAGCCCGGCGTCGTCGAGCAGCGACTGAAACGAGCCAGCCAGCCCGGCGGTGAGCGACGCGAGCTCGGTGGGGGCGAAGCGCACGTCGACGTGGCCGGCCTCGAGGCGCGAGAAGTCCAAGAGGCTGTTCACGAGGCGCAGCAGGCGCAGCGCGTTGCGGTGCACCGCTCCGAGATCGGCTCGTGACAGCCCACCCTCGGGGTTGATGAGCGCGGACTCTAGCGGCCCGAGCAGCAGCGTGAGCGGTGTGCGAAACTCGTGGCTGACGTTGCTGAAGAACGCCGTCTTGGCCGCGCCCAGCTCGCCGAGCTTCGTGTTGGCGTCGCGCAGGCTCTGGTTTGCTTCAGCCAGCTCGCGGCTTCGTCGTACGACCTCCAGCTCCATCGTGCGGGTGCGGTCGCGTAGCGCTTCGCCCAACTCGCTGGCCTGCACCAGCTCGGTCACGTCCTCGACGCGGTGCAAGATGTATGAAATCTCGCCTCGGGCAGAGAGCACGGGCACGTTCTTCGGGCTCCAGTACTTTTGCTGGAAGCTGCCGTCGGGGCCGCGGATGTCGTACTTTTGCACGGCCATCGTGTCCGGCTCGCGCGTCGCCAGCACCCGCATCAGTGAGTCGCGTAGGTTGCTGGTGCCCGAGGCTTCCGGATCGTCAGGGTTGTCCGGAAAGACCTCGAACAAACCCTTGCCCAGCGTCTCGCGGCCGGTGTGCGTGGCCGCGAAGCGCGCTTCCGTTGCCGCTACCATCGTGAAGCGTGGCGCGTCCGGGAGCAGCACGAGCACCACTTCGGCCGACGCTTCGAACAAGACTTGGAAGTCCTGGCTCGTCAGCGCACTTGTCATGTCACGTTCCGACATCGTCGCCCGCTCGTGCGGAGACCGCAGAGCCTAGCCCCGGCCCCTTCCGAGTAGCAATCGCTGGTGTTCGAAGCTCGCAACAAAAGCCGGGCGGCCGCAACTTGGCTTCCTCGAGCGGTTGCGGCAACCTCGAGCTCGCAGCTGCGGCATTTTCCGATGCTCCCCGCCCGGTGAACCCATGAGCTTATCCCGCTTCCTACCTGTTTTGATGCTCGCTACGGCTCCTCTGGCGCTCGCCAATTGCGGAACCGAGGCGGACAACCCGCCCCAGGGTTCAGCCGGATCCGGTGGCGGCGCGGGGACCATGAGCGCGGCGGCCGGCTCGATGAGCGCGGGCGGTTCTACGGCGGGCACGGCCACGACCGGTGGCTCCGCGACGGCGGGCTCGGCCGGGCTAGCCGGTAGCGGTAGCGGTGGCGGCGGTAGCGGCGGCGTTGCCACGGCCGGCAGCGGCGGGGTGGGCAACGGCGGTACTGCTGGCGCGGGCGGCGCCGGCGGCTCGGGCGGTGCCGGCCAAGGCGGCGTCGGGGGTAGCAACGCCGGCGCGGCGGGCCAAGCTGGCAGCGGGCAGGGCGGAGGGGGAAGCCTCGCGCTCGAGAGCTCCAAGCTTGCTGGCGGTAGCATGTTCGCTTCGGACTTCACGTGCGCGGGCGACAACCACTCGCCGCCTCTGTCTTGGAAGGGCGCGCCGGCAGCAACGCTCAGCTACGCCATGGTGTTGAAAGACACGAGTAACATGATGGTGCATTGGGTGATGTGGGACATCGCGCCCGGCACGACTCAGCTGAGCGAAGACACGCCCACGGGCTCCGAGCCCACCATGCCAGCTGGCGCCAAGCAGCGCGCCGGGTTTGGCAATACGCCGGGTTACCAAGGGCCTTGCCCCAACGGCATTTCGCACACGTACGTCTTCACGGTGTATGCCCTCGACGTGGCCACCCTGCCCAACGTCACCACGACCACGTCGGTCGGGGATCTGGTGACGGCCATCATGGGGCACGATCTGGCCAGCGCGTCGCTCGCGGCCATGTCCGACGCCAAGCGCCCGTGACGAGCGCGTGGGCCTCCGCGGCGTGGTCCGCCGCCGAACGCGGCCAGCACCAAGTTTCCTGCCGGTCGTGAGATATTTTTCAAACCGGTGACCTCCTCCCAGCGCGAATGCACACTGGCTCTTCTAGCGCGCAGGCATGGTCAGACTGGTCCACAAGCAAGGCGAGCCGGCCACACGGCTGGACGGCAAGCCCGCCGATGAGCTGCTCGGCCTGGCGAAGGCGGCCGGGCGGGGCGAGCGGAGCGCCGCCCACGCGCTGCTCGTAGCGCTCGCGCCGCATCTGCTGTGCACGGTGCGCAGCGTGCTCGGTCGCGGCAGCAGTGACATCGAAGATATCGCGCAGGAGGCCGCGTTGGTCGTGTTGCGCGCGCTGGGCGACTTTCGCGGTGAGAGCAGCGTCGTGCATTTTGCCAAGCGCACGGCGGTGCTGGTGGCGATGAACGCTCGCCGCAAGCGAGCGGCAAGCAAACGCGGCTCGGGCCAAGCGGCATGGACAAGCGATGTCGATGAGCTCCACGCCGGAACCGGAGATCCCGAGCGGCGCCTGGGCCAAGCAAAGCTTGCCGAAGCGGTGCGCGAGCTACTGCAGACTCTGCCCGCCGCGCAAGCCAACGCGCTCGCCCTGCACTGCATGGCCGGCTGTTCACTCGCCGAGATTGCTACCGCGAGCGGCGCCCCCGTCGAGACGGTGAAGAGCCGGCTCCGCTTGGCCCGCCAAGCCCTGCGTCAACGCATCGAGCGCAAGCCGGTGCTCATGGAGCTTTTGGAGTCCGAGCCATGACCCGAGCCGCGGAAGACCTTTTGACGCGCGCGCGCCGCGGAGAGCTGAGCGAAGACGAAGCTCGGCGCTTCGAGATTGTCGTCGGAAGCTCGCGCGAGCTCGAGCTTTTGTACGAGGCAGGCGTCCAGTTCGACGCGCAAGCGCAGCTCTTGCCCGGCGACGAAGAGCGGATGAGCGCGCTCGTTGCTGGCGCGTTGGCCGAGCTCGAGCATGCTCCGCCGAGGGCGGCCACGTCTGGCGTTCGACGCGCGCCGCGCCGTCACGCCCCCGCTTGGCGCTTCGCCGGCAGCGTCGGCTTGGGGGTGCTGCTCTCGGTCGCGCTCGCGGGCGCCTGGCAGCTGGCCGAGCGACATCACCTGCTCGGTGCAGCGCCGCCCGCAGCCCCGGCCCCGGCGCGCGCAGAGTTGGACCGGTCACCGGTGCCGGCCGCGCACCGCGCAGCGCCCGTAGTGAGCAGCTCCGTCTCGGCGACGCCCGTCGAAGGGCGGCGGCGCGTTGGGGTTGCAGGCGCCGCGCCTTCGAGTCGGGCCACGGTGGTGGCGGCCGAGCCCCAATCGACCCCGGCCTCGCCGAACGAGCTGTTCGTGCGCGCCAACGAGGCACGCCGCAGCGGCGAGCGCGCGGCCGCGATTGCCCTGTACCAAGAGCTGATCGATCGCTACCCCAGCGCGGTCGAGGCAGAAGACGCTCGGGTGCTTTTGGGCAACCTTCAGCTCGGCCAGCGCGCGCCCGGCGCGGCGCTCGGTGAGTTCGAGCGCTACGGCGACGGCGCGCTCACACCCGAAGCGCTGTGGGGGCAGGCGCGCGCGCTACGCAGCCTGCAAAGCCCCGACGAGCGGGTCGTGCTGGAGCACATCGTGCGCGACTATCCAGACTCGCCCTACGCCAAGAGCGCGCGCCAGCGCCTACTACGACTCGCGCCGTGAGCGTCATGCGAGCTTGGCACGGTCTGCTCCGCGTGGCGCTCGCGCTCTTGGCCGCGATGCCGGCGCACGCGGCCCCGCCCGATACCGGTCTGGATGAGCGCTTGCCCAGGCCCAGCCCAGCGCCGACACGGCTGGTGATTACGGTGGTAACCGGCGAGCCCGCGCTGCCTACGTTCGAGCAGCGCGTTAGCTCGTGGTTCAGCGATGGCACGCAAGTGACGGTGAGCTTGGCCCGCGCCGTCGCGCCCGAGCTGCTGTTGGCGACGCCTCCGGGCGAGGTTCGCGTCTACGTCGTGCCGCGCGGCACGACCCGGGCGCTCGTCACTTTCGCGACGCCGGACGCCGCGAGCTCCCGTCATTTGCTGCGCGACGTACACCTGCGGGATGGCTTCGACGAAATTGGCCTGGAGCGTCTGGCCTCGGTCATCCACACGGCGTGCCTGGCGCTGCGCGAGGGGGTGGAGGGCGCCGGACGCGCCGCCGCGGAGCGCGAGCTGGTGGAGGTTGGGCTCATCGAGCCAAAAATAGCCACCCCGGCCCCAGCCTTGGTGCCGAGCCTGCCGTCGCGCGCCGAAACCGCGCCGCCGCCGCGCGCGCCGCGTGGGCTTGCCTGGCTCATCGGCGCCCAATACGGCGCTCGCGCTCGAGGAGGCGAAGGCTGGGGGCAGGGTCCGGGCGCGCTTCTTGGGCTGCAGTTGCCGTCTGCGCGCGGGGCCATCGACGTCTTGCTGAGCGCGCAAGTGTTGCTGCCCTCGGCGTTCGACGCGGGCCCGCTCCGCGTTTCGTTGCAAACCACCGCGCTCCGCGCCGAGCTGGGCATCGAGCCCGCCCTGAGCGGCACCGTCTTCTTGCAAGCGGTGCTCGGCGGAGGCGTGGACGTCGCGCGCATTCGCCCGAGCGAGCGGAGCGTCTCCGGCCAGCAGCTGCGGGTGGACGCGCGGGAGCCAGGATCGCAGTGGCGTGGGGTCGGTGAGCTGGCCCTGGGGGTGTTCGAGCGCACCGGCCCGTTCGAGCTGGGCGTCGTTGCCCGCTGCTCGTTCTTGCTGGGCGACGTCCACTACACCCTCGTGCGAAGCTCGGACGACGAACGATTGGTCACGCCATGGCCGGTTCAGCCCTCACTGGCTTTGCAGGCTCGATTCGGAGGGCCGCTGTGACCCGCTCGTCTGGCAAAGGCACACTGAGCAGGCGTATGACGAGCACGCCTCGGCCGAGCTACAATCGCCCACTCTCTGCGCCGTGGTCCGCGCGACGCGCGTATCTGCTGGTGGCGCTGGCCGCCTTCGGCTGCGACGGCCGTTACCGGCTTGGCCGCGTGCCCGACGCCGATTCGTCGGCAAGCGGCGGGCAAGGGGAAGCTGGAGCGCACGCCGGTGCCGCCGCTGGCTCGCCGGCTGCCGGCGGCGCTGGCGTTGCGGGCAAAGCGGGGGCGCCCGGGGTCGGTGACGGCGCGGCGGGCGCCGACGAGCCCGAGGCCTCGGGTGGAACGGGCGCGGGTGAGGGTGGCGGTCCTGGCAATGAAGCAGGAGCCGCCGGTGAATCGCCGGAGCCGAGGCCGCTCGAGCGTGTCCGTTGGTTGGCGGTGCAAGCCTTTCCGTCGAGCGCGTCTTCTCAGACGCAGCTGCTGCTCGTCGATCTGCAGAAGGCCGATTGGTCTGGTGTCACGGTGGAGTCCGTGTCGGTCACGAACGCGCTGCTTTCGCCGGACCAGCGCTGGGTGCTCTACGCTTCCTATCGCAAATCGGAGACGCTCGGCGGCGTCTACGACTACTACGTGGTGAACACGGCAGGTAAAGAGCCGGGCAAGCGCCAGCTGGTGCTGTCGGACGAGCCGTCGTGGTCGGCCTGCCAGTGGGCCCCGGATGGACGTCGCATCGCCTGCCTGCGGTACCGCGCGGACGTAGGCTCCGACGCACCTCGTCTCGCCTTGTTCAACACGAGCGCCTCGAGCATCGGCCCCGAGGTGGACCTCGGACCACTGCATGGCTCGCCCACGTTCCTGGGGGGGAGCTCGCTCATGTACCTCGACCTGCAGCAGGAGATGGTCCGCCTCGATTTCGGCCTCGACGCGCCCGCTACGCCGGCACATCTGGGCATCACGGCCGACTCGTTCATCGTCTCGGCGGACGGCACGCGCGCATTGGCTGGTACCCACGAGCCCTCCACCGAGACTCTGGTCGACGTTCGCACCGGTGAGAGCGAGCTGCTCGCTCCGCCGGGGAGCGTAACCGTGACGGGCAGCTTCGAAGCGGCGCTCAGCGTGGCCGACAGCGCCGACGGCGCCGACGGCGCCGACGGCGTGACGCGGAGCTTTACGTTTTACGCCGTGAACGGCCTGCACCTTTCGGCGGCTGGGCAGGCGCAGAGCACGCCGCCGTTGCCGCCGTTGCCGCCGTTGCAACTGTACGGGCGCTCGGTGGTTCATGTCGATGGCGATGGCCTGACGTTCACGTACGTACCGCCCAGCGGCGAAGCCATCCCCCGAGCCGTTCCTGGTGTGCACGCCAGCCTGCAAGATTACCGGCTCGATCCGACCGGTCGCTTCCTCTACTTTAGCGTGGGTGAGGTCGAAAATGGGAGGCCGGTACCCACCACCATCGAGACGTGGGTGAGCCGGCTCGGACTCACGGGCGCGGGGGAGCCGGAGCTGCTGACACGAGGCTTCCAACCGGCGACGGTCGCCTTTTCTCCAGACGGCACGCGGCTACTGGTGGCGGACGACACGTTTTACGACGACGACCCACAGCCTGCGGCCATGCATCTTTTCACGTTGTCCTCGTCCGAGGCGCCTCATGATCGAGCTTTGCTGCTGCCGCTCAATTGGGTCACTCCGAAGTTTTCGCGAGACTCGAGCTACTTGACCCTGCTTGGTGGCTCGTTGAGCGGCGGCGCTCGCGAGCTTTACGCGCTCGACCTGCTCGATACGGACGCTGCGCCCCGGCTCGTGCTGCGCTGCACCTCCAACCCCGCTCCTCTGCCGGGGTGCCCCAGCTCCACGACCTTCTAGTTGAGGGCGGGCGACGCGCCGGCGGGGGCGTTTGGGGCTGGTGATCAGCGCAGGCGTTTCCGCAAAATCTGGCCGGTCGTCGTGGCCGCCCACAGATCTTCGCGCGTTGCGCCGAGCGCGCTCACGCTAGAGATGGTGTTGGCCAGAGCCGCCTTGGTCCACGCCCTGCCGTCCCAGTGCACGAGGGCCGTGAGCCCGAGCCACACGTCCGCCGGAGCGCTGGTCCACCCACAAATGACGACGGCGTTGCCGTTCCAAGCAGGCTCGAGGTCGTCGACGACCATCTTGCCGTCCCAGCGCCCCAGCTCGGGATTGGCGCCTCCCGCTTTGTACGCGGACCAGTTGACGCGGCCGCCGAAGAATACGTTCGCGCCGTCGCCGAAGGCGGTCGTGTACTGCGGGGCTTGCAGGGGGTGGCTGGGCAGACGCGTCCACGCTCGGCCGTCGAAGTGAGCGCGGGCTTGCTCGCCCACGGCGACCACGTCGTCCGCGCGGTTGCCATACACGGCGGTGAGGGGACCGAAGCTCTCGCTCGGCCAACGCCTCCAGGCGCCGCCGTCGAAGCGAAGGAAAGCGCCGCCCGCGTCGACTGCCCAAATGTCTTCGGCACCGCTACCCCAGACGCCGTTGACGTCATCGCTGGTGGGGCTGGCGGCCTGCCGCCAGGTTCGTCCGTCGAAATGCATCAAAACGCCCAGCTTGCCTACCGCCCAGACGTCGTTTGCGGCGCTGCCCCATACCCCGCTCAGCTCGAGCCCCTCCAGGGCGTCGACCCGTGCCCAGCTCGTGCCGTCCCAGTGCACGGAGCCTTTGCCGACTGCCCACACGTCATCGGGAGCGGCGCCCCAAATGGCCTTGGGCGCGGATGCGCTGGGCTGGTTGCTCGTCCACTCTCCGCCTTTCAGCTCGAGGAACGTGCCGCGATCACCCACCGCGAAGTAGTGACCGTCGGCGCCCCAGATACCGCGCAGCGTGAGCTGCGTCGGGGATGGCTCGCGCAACCACGTCGTGCCGTTCCAACCCGCGAGCACGCCGTTGTCACCCACCGCCCACGCGTCGTCGGAGGAAGGCCCGCCCAGGGCATTGAAAGTGTAGCTCTCAGCCGCGAGGCTTTGGGCGGCCCAGCCCGCATCGGTCCAGCTCCCGACCGCGCCGGCTCGCCCCGCCGCGAGCGGAGCGCCAGCGCGAGAGCCCCATATGGATGTCCAGGAATACGTTGGTGGAGGCTCGTCTGGGTTCCAGGCAGGCGCCGCCGGAGTCCAGGACTCGCCGGAATCGCGACTGCGCCGCGGCAAGCCGTCACTCACTACCCAAATATCACCAGGGGTCGCCCACACCGAGGTGATGGGAACGCGCAAATCGCTGAGGATGGGCGACCAAGCGCCGTCGAAGTGAAACAAGCCGTAGCCCGCCGCCCAAACATCACTGGGCCCCGTGCCCCAAACCGCGTTCATTTTCGTCGGAGTCGACGTGGGCAGGAACGAGCGCGACCACCGCGTTCCATCGAAGTGGGCCGCGTACGCGGGGCTACCGACGACCCAGACGTCCTTGGACGAAGAGCCCCAAATCGAGGTGAGCTTCGCCGGTGCGTTTGGCACATCGACCTTCGTCCACTCCAGGCCATCCCAATGGAGCAGGGTCGAACTTTCGACCCCGCTACGCTCCGGGGGCTGCTCGTTCTCGACGTAATTCGTGGCTATCCAGATATCGAAGAGAGAGCTTCCCCAAATTGCCGTGTAATCTCCCAGCGAGCCGCACCAACCGTCCGCAGTGCACAGGGTTGGTGGCGTGAGGCGCGCGTCGGGCGCGGCGAGGGCTACCGTGGCGCTTCCTCCTCCGCCCAAGCCAGTTGGACCGGAGCCTGCCGTGCTGGCGGGTACGCCTCCGCTGCCCGCTGCGGGACTCGAAGCGTTGCCTGCCGCGCCTTGTCGTTTTGGAGCGTCGCCGCGTGGGTTCCCGAGCTCCAGCGCGGAGCGCGAGCCACACGCCGGGCTCGCAAGCACGAGGAGGGCGACGCTCGCCGCGCACGTGGCTCTTCGCAAGCTGACGTCCCCTGCAATCGACATGGTAACTCCGAGCCTACGGGCGGCGACGCAGCGCGCGTCGTCGTAGGGCGAGCGAGAGTGCCATCGCCAGCCCCGTCAGCCAAGCCCCCGCGCTTGGTCGCAGCGCACGTATCGCGCAAGAGCTGTCGTCAGGGGCGGCGGTCGCAGCGGCTCCGGACGCGGCCGGCGCGCCGCCCGAGCCAGCAGAGCTGGTAGCGGGGGCACCGCCTCGACCAGCCAGAGGGTCCGCACCGCTACCGCCCGAGCCCGGTTCCATTGCCGTTCCGCCCACGCCAACGCCTCCGGCGCTTGCGCCCGCTTCGCTAGCGCTGCCCCCAACGCCCGCCGTGCTGCTGCCGCCCGCGCTGCTGCCGCCTGCGCTACTGCCGCCCGCGCTGCCGCCGCCCGCGCTGCCGCCGCCTGCTCCGCCCGGCACGCTGCCGAGCACGTCGTCGAGCGTTGCCCCCGCGCGCGCGTCGTCGACGTACATGACCTCGGTCTTGGCGATCGTATCGCGCAAGATGCCGAGCTGGGTGAATGCAGGGTTGTCGCCGTAGGTCGGGACAGCTGCTTTTACCTTGTGCACGCCGTCCCACCACAGCTCCACGCTAGCGGTGGCGGCGTCCGTCGACCACACGATGTGCCAGACGACGCGGTGCCATTGGCCGGGGGTCAGCAGTCCGTCTTCCGACCACTTCTCTTGATAGCTGGGCTTCTGCGTGCGCAGGGCGACCTTGCTGCCAAAGGCCGCGACGTGGAAAAGTTGCTGGTAGCTGACCGTCGTCTCCCAGTATCCAATCTGGTGGCTCTCTTGAGTTAGCAGCTCCGGAACGTACAAGCTCCAGCCGAAGTACACCTCGCTGCCGGTCTTGGTGTAGGCAGCGGGCGGCGCATACTGCAGCTCCACGCGGTTCAGCCCGTTGGACCACAAGTCGTCCGCGCTGATCTCGATTTTTACCGCGTTCTTCCCGTCCGCCACCGGCGTGGACACGACGGACAAGCCGTCGTCGTTCGGGTTCAGCAAATAGCTCCACTGCTTCAAGTCACCGGTTTCGAAGTCACCCTTCCAGAACGGCGTGGCCGAGGCGACGCCGGGGCACAAACACGCGAGCAAGCAGCAGGGCAGTAGCGCCAGAGAGCGACCGAACGGCATACGCTCGACGATACTCGCGTGGGCGACCCAGGCAAGCGGCAAGCGCCGCTAAGGCGCGGGGGCGTTGCAGCTCAGGTCTTCGAGGTGGCGGTCGGTGAGCTCTGCGCACTCGCCTGCGGTGCAGGTCAAACCTTGGCGGCAAATCTGGGCGTTGCCGTCGCAGCTCTCGCCCAGGAGGCGCGGCGTGGCGCAGCGTGGCTCGGTGCAAGCGGCGTCAGGGCACAAGCACTCGAGCCCTTCCAAGCACAAGTACAGCTCGCGCCCGAAGGCCGTGGAGCGCATGCACGGCGTGCCAGGCGGAAGCGAACCAGAGCCCGCTCCGCTCGCTTTGGCGCAGACGTCGGCCAGACACGCCAAGCCCGTCAGGCATTGCTGCGTGTTGCTGCACGACTCGCCGAGCTGGCGCGCCTCCGTGCAGGCGCCGGCCGCACACGCCTCGTCGGCGCACAGGCAGTTGAACCCCTCCGCGCAGGCGGCGTTGCCCTGGTCGGAGCTATCGTAGTCGCAGAACGCGCCGGCCTTGCCGCGCTCGTAGCAGGTGTGCGTGGGCAGATTGTTGTCGTAGCCGTAAACGTTGCAGTAAGCCCCGGCCACGCATTGCGTGTAGCCGCAGGCCTTGCCCACCTCCACGAGCGGCACGCAGTCGCCGGTGGGGCGCCCGGTGCAGGTGCCGCCTTCTACACAAATGCCGACGACGTCGAAGGTCGGCAGGCACGGCTGGCCGATGGCGGGCAGGGGATTGCAAACCCCCTCCGGCTGCTCATCGACGGTGTTCGAGACGGGCGGGATTTGACAGCCGAGCCCCGCTTGGCACTTCGTTTCTCGCGAGCAGGCTTCGCCCAACGCCCGCCGCGGGACGCACTTGCCCTGATTGCACGTCTGCTCCTCCGGACATTCGATGGCGTAACAGCGGGTCTCTACGGCGACCGGAGTCGGTAGGTCGGCGCAGGTGCCGGCTTCGCACGACTGGCCCGCCGGGCAAACGCGGGTCTCCGAGCAGGCGCCATGCGAAGGGGCCACGTCGCCGCAGACGCCACAGGTGGGCTGATAATTGGGCACGACACCGCCGATGCAGCGCCCGGCCTGACATTGCGCGTCGAACACGCATTTTTCGCCGAAGGGGCGAGCTCCCGGCACCTGGCTGCACGCAGGGCCCTGGTCGGTCATGAGCGCGTCGCACGAGTGGGTCTTCCAGTCTTCGGTGCAGGAGGCTACCTCGGCGAGCGTCCAGCTGCTGCCGTCCGCGAACAAGATGTCGGGGCAAGCGTCGATGGGGCTCTCGCAGGGGCGGAACTTGGGGGCGCCGCACTCGCGGATGCGCGCGCAGACAGCGCTGAAGTATTGGCGACAAGCCTCCGCTTCGTCGAGGGTCGTGGGGTTGGGGTTGCCGTGGCCGCCCGCGCTGCACTCGGCGCCCTGGCACTCCTCGCGGCCTCCCGCGGTACTCGCCGTACCTCCCGTGCTCGCGGCTTGGCCGCCCGCGCCGGCGTTACCGGGAGCAGCCTTCTTGGAGCTGCCGCAACCAACCACCAAGAGCACCAAGCCCACCAGGCTCGCGCTCACCAGCTGCCCTAGCCCCCTGAATCGAGCTCCCATGTCCACGACACCCTAGCAAAGCGCGCGCTTGAGGTCGCGCAGTTTACTGCGTCCGCGCTGGCGCCAGGGATTTAGGGCGCCCTTAGCGGCGAGCCCCGATTGCGTCGTCAGGGTTTCGTTTGGGGGCAGAGGGCGAAGTCCCTGGGGGCGCTGCAATCCCCGGGGTATGAGTTGCGCGTGCAAATTCAAGTTGGCTACGAGCTCACCTACGAGTTTCCGCAGCCCACCCCGCTGATCCTCGCGCTGAACGTTCATTTTAGCCGAGCCTCCGACCTGGTCGTAGCGGACCACATGCGCTGCGACCCCTCGGTACCCATTTTTAGTTACCGAGACGGTTTCGGTAATTGGATCAACCGCCTCGTGGCGCCGGCCGGGCGCTGCGTGCTCTCCGCGCGCGGTGTCGTTCGCGATCTGGGCTTGCCCGATCCTGCCTGGCACCCGGGCGAGCAGCACCAGGTGCAGCTGCTGCCGGAGGAGACCTTGGTCTTCTTGCTCGGCAGCCGCTATTGCGAGACCGACCGGCTCTCGGAAGCGGCGTGGAAGCTGTTTGGCCACACGCCGCTCGGTTGGGCGCGCGTTCAGGCCATTTGTGACTTCGTGCACGATCGCATCACGTTTGGTCACGAGTTTGCTAGCGCTACCAAGACCGCGTGGGAGGTGTACAACGAGCCGCGCGGCGTCTGCCGCGACTTCGCCCATTTGGCGGTGGCGTTCTGTCGAGCGCTGAACATTCCGGCGCGTTACTGCACGGGCTATCTGAGCGACATTGGCGTTCCCCCGCCGTACGCCGCGATGGACTTTGCCGCGTGGTTCGAGGTGTTCTTGGGCGGGCAATGGCACACGTTCGATCCTAGGAACAACGAGCCGCGTATCGGACGCATCTTGCTCGCGCGCGGCCGTGACGCCGCGGACGTGGCCATTGCGACCACCTTTGGCCCCAACAAGCTGGAGAAATTTCAGGTAATAACCGAGGAGCTGCCCGCCGCCTGAGCCTCGCGCGCGGCCGGGCCATCAGGGTGTTTTTGGCGACTCGCCAACGCCATGGGTCGAGCGCAGGCGCGAGCGGCGAGCTTCGAAGAACGCGCTGCTACTGGGCGTAGAGCGCCTTCAAAGAGTCATAGGCGGGGCGCGGGTTCCGCTCGATATCTACGACGCCCCAGTACTCTTCGTTGAAGGTCGCGTCCGGGTAGGGGCCGCCGCCGGGGGCAACGCCGCCGACCTCTTGCGTGTCGGGCGAGCCGGCCTTCCACCACTCGTCCGCCCACTCGAACACGAAGCCGCCCAAGGCGACCGAGCCGGCGCCAGGGCCCACGTAGTGATCGATGAGCTCTTGGGTGAGCTTGGTGGTGGCTTCCGCCTGACTGGCAAGGTCGACTTTACCTGCGCCGCGGCTGTCGTAGGCGTCGGCGCCGTATTCACCCAAGTACAGCGGCTTCGTGCTGACGCCCTCGAAGCGCTCGAACAGATCGCCGAAGCTGATGCCGCGGTAAGCGTTGATGCCCCAGATGTCGATATCGGGCATGGCTGCGACGCTCTCCGCCAGACCCTCGAATTCGCCGTAAATGGTGGAGACGGGGTGGAGCGGGTCTGCCTGTTTGATGGCGGCGGCGGCGCTGTTCAGCCGACCGCGCGTCTCGGCGAGCGTGAGCGGCGGTTCTTTCGAGCCCTGGCTATACAGGCGGTTGTAGTTCCATTCGTTTCCGATCACCCAGGCCAAAATGGCAGGGTGAGCTTTGACGGCGTCGACCCGAGCCACGACGACCATCGGGTCGTCTTCCCACCAGCCGTAGACGGTGCTGAATACGCGGATGCCCGCCGCCTGCAATTTGTCGAGCACCGCCGGATCCTCCAGGCGCTCGTAGGTACGCACCGCGTTGATGCCGGCCGCCTTCATGAGGGCGATGTCGCGATCGGCGAAGCCCGCAAAGTCCAAGCCGGTGGGGTGCGTCTTGCCTTTCGCGACGGGGTTCCAGTTCACGCCGCGGATGCGAAAGGGCGCGCCGTTCACCACCAGCTCTCGGCCGTCGATGCTGATGCTCGAGCCGGTGCCTGCATTTCCGCCGCCCGCGTCGCGCCCGCCGCTGGAGCTGGCGCTGCCAGCCGCGCTAGCGCCTCCCAGGCTCCCGCCGACGGCCGCGTCGCTGCCGCCTTGGCCGCCCTGGCTCGCCCCGCCGGCTTTGCCGCCACCGGTGTCGGCCGCGCCGTTGCTCGTGGTCGCGCCGCTCGGGCCGCCCGAGCTGTGGGGCGCCGCCGGCCCGCCCGCGCAGCCGCTCAGCGCGGCCAGGGTGCACCACGCCAACACTCCCGGGTACGTCGCCAGCGGTGCGGGCAGCATCTGGAGGCTGAGTCTAACCGCACCCGATGGGCGTGTCCGGACTCGCGAGGGCGCTTCACGGATGGATAGCGCTGGGGCCGGGCGGGCGACAAGCAAACGCCCATTGGCTCGCCGGGAGATGCGTGACAAATTGGCGGGTCGTGACCGTGAGCCCCAGCGATCCGTTTCCGACACCGCTGCAGCGCGTGCTCGACGAGGCGGCGAGCGAGCTCGGGGCGGAGTGGGTCGGGGTTGCCGAGCTCGGTCTGGATCGTACCCCCATCGCTCCGCGGTGGGTCGCGATCAGCGGCGGCGTGCCGCCTGCAACGGCTCCGCCGCGCGAGTGGTTCGAGCGCTCGAGCCCGGGAAGCACGCTCGTGCCTTCGGAGCTCATCCAGCCCCCGTGGCCCAGCGACTCGGAACGGGCCAGCTGCGTCGTCGTGGCTCGACGTGACTCCGCCGCTGACCCATCACCCCGACGCGTGCTTGATCATGTCGCCAGCAGCTTGCTTGCAGCAGCAGCGGCTCGCCGAGATTCGCGTGGAGGTCGAACGGCTCCTCTCGCAGGAGCGCGCGCTGCGGCTGGCGTCGGTCGTGCTCGCCGCCATCGAGCAAGCGGCCGACCCCATCGAGCTGAGCGATCGGGATGGGCGCCTCTTTTACGTGAACCGCGCCTGGGAGCGCTTCACCGGATACGCCCGGGGAGCAGCGCTCGGCTCGACGGCGGCGCGGCTATTCAGAGATCCGGAGAGCACCAACCACGACCCGCATTTCTATCGCTTCGCGATGTCCGAGCTCCACGCCGGCCGCCCCTGGCTGGGCGCGATCAGCGGCCGAGTCAACGAGGAGCGGCGCGTCTTCTACGAAGCGCACGTGGCGCCGTTCGATACGTCGCCCGGCGCCATGCAAGGTCACATCGCCATCCGCCGTGACCTGACCCAGCGCTCGTCACGCGATCTGGCGCTGCTGGCGGCCCATCGAGAATTTCGTGACGTGCTGGCTGCCATCACCGATGGCGTGTGCGTGCTGCGCGGCGGCCTCGTGTACTTCACGAACGGCGCTTTCGCCCGCATCCTGTCTCGCCCCGAAGATTCGCTCAGCGGGCAGCCTTTCGCGCAGCTATTGCACGAGGATGATCGGGGGCAGTTCGAGCAAGCTCAGGGCGCGGAAGTTTCACGCGTGCGCGGAGCGCGCCCCGACGGCTCGCACCGCTTGCTCGAGGTCTCGAGGGCGGGCGAAGTGTCGTTCGAAGGGCTGCCCGCGACGATCTTGCTCGTGCGCGACACCACCGACTACCAGATGGCCCAAGAGGAGCTGGCCCGGTCGGAGAAGCTCTCCGCCCTCGGCTCGCTCGCGGCTGGCGTCGCTCACGAGATCAACAACCCGCTCGCCTACGTTGCCCTGAACCTCGAGCTGCTGCGCGAGAGCTGCGGTGCTGTGCTCACTCCCCAAGAGCTCGAAGCGCTGGAAGAAGCCATCGGCGGCGTCGCGCGCATGCGTGACATCGCCGGCGAGCTGCACGCCTTCTCGGGACGAGATCCGCCCGGGCCTCCAGTGCCGGTCGACGTTTCGCGCGCGGTGAGCTCTGCGCTGAACCTGGTCAACAATGAAATTCGCCAGCGCGCCACGCTGCGGCGCGACTTGGAGCCGGGCGCGTTCGCGCTGGCCCGGGAAGGCCAGCTCGTCCAAGTGTGCGTCAACTTGCTCGTGAACGCCGTCCACGCCATCCCGACCCCCAGCGATCGCGAGCACGTGATCGACGTGACGAGCCGAGTGGGGGAGGGCACGGTGGAGATCGTGATCAGCGATACGGGCGTAGGCATCGCCCAGCCGGCCCTGCAGCGCCTGTTCGATCCCTTCGCCACGTCGAAGCGGCGCGGCGAAGGGGCTGGGCTCGGGCTGGCGATTTGCAAGCGAATCATCGACGATCTCGGCGGCTCGATCCGCGTGGACAGCGCGCTGGGCGTCGGTACCCAGGTGTGCGTCCGCTTGCCGGAGGCCCCCATACCGTCGGCGCCGGAGGCGTCGCCGGCTCCGCTGCGAAAGCGTGCGCGCACGGCGCGGCTACGCATATTGGTCGTCGAAGACGAGCTGCCCATCGCGCGGGCGCTCGAGAAGCTGCTGCACGCGCACGAGTTGGTCGTCGCCAGCGACGGCAACGCGGCCCTGGCGCTGCTCGAGGCCAACGCTCGTTACGATTGCATCTTGTGCGACCTGATGATGCCGCGTCTGTCCGGCGCTGCGTTCTATGCGGCGCTGGCGGATCGCTGGCCACAGCTGACGGCCCGCGTAGCGATCATGACGGGCGGCGCCATCACCCCCGATTGTCGAGAATTTCTCGAGCGCTTCAAGGGTGAAGTGTTGCGGAAGCCGTTCAGCTTGGATGCCGCGCAGCAATGCATCGCGCGCGTGGTAGCGAGCGGGGGGGAGCCGAGCATTCCTCCCGCCCCCGTCGTCATGGATACCAACGAATCGAAAGGGACACGAACATGAAGCTGGCTGCGTCATTTCTCATCGTGCTGTGCGTCGGCTGCGGAGCTGCCCCCGAAGCGGGCGAGGAACGGCTGGGCGCCACCCGGCAGGCGGCGTCGAACAAGGACTTCGACGTCGACCTCGCGGATTGCTCGGAGTTTGCCGGTATCGGCCTCGTCCCTGCTGCCAATGCGCAAGCCCTGGTGCCGGCCGGGTACACGCCGGTCGCGATCGGAGCGCAGGCCATGGTGGTCGTGCGCGTCGCCAAATGCGCGAGCGCCGTGATCGACGGAAAAGGTGTAGGCGAGACGAGCACGGCGCAAGTCGGCGTCTCGCTACAAGGGCCGGACGCGAGCGCGGACATCAACAACTACACCGTGTTTTATGCCACCAACCAGGCGCGCCTGCATGCTCGCCTTCAGGCCGCCGGGCTGCGCGCCGACAACTCCAACGACCTCGCGCTGTCGCTCGCTGAGGGCTCGCTCCTCGCCACGTCTGCGTCTCCCCACAGCTCGAGTTATCAGGTGAGCGGCAGCGCGCAAACGCCGAGCGCCGCGCCCGTCCAGTTCGTGGCGAGCTGGTGGGCCGACGGCGTCCACGGCGCCGTGCAGTCGCGCACGGTATTTCCGAGCATTGTCTTCTTCACCGGGGCGTCGACCACGCTCACCACGGCCGCTGGAACGGAGCTCGCGTCGCTCATCGGCGGTACGAGCCTCTCGTTCGCCATCCTCGACAGCTACAACACCTTTCCCAGCGCTCACCTGGAGGTGCGCGACACGGATTGAGCGACCGCGTCGTGGGGGACCTGTGAGCTGGCGCACGGCCGTTGAAGGGCTGACTTGGCCATTCGCGGCCCCTTAGCGGAGCCCACGCGCTGCGAGCAAAGATGCCATCGTCAGAAAGCACGCCACTTGAAGCAGGAAGAAGACGAAGCGCACCAGCACCGCGCGGTTACGGCCGCTCCAGATGTGGACGCTGCTTTGCAGCACGCGCGCTGGTAGCACCGCGAAAGCGGCGGCCTGAAACTGCCAGCCGGTCATGGCGTGGGCGCTGCCGAGGAGCACTAGCGCGGCGAAGATGGGCAGGTTCTCGACGCAGTTCACGTGCGCCCGCATGCTGCGCTGGTAGCGCTCGCTGCCGTGGGGCACGCTCGGGTTGAATGAGTTGGCGCGCGCCTGCTTGGTGATGATCTGCGTGATGCGGGTCACGCCGATGCCCACTACGACCAGCGCGATCGTCCAGACCACGAAGCCCAGCAGCGCCCACTCCGAAAGCAACATGCCCGCATGCTAGCGGATTCTTCCCGTGAACGGCCTACGCTGCGACGCTTCCAGCCGTGATGCGCGGTCCACGGCGGGTGCCCGCCCTGCTGCTAGTTCAGGCGACGGGTGACCCAGAGAACGCCGTTGAGGAGCAGCCGCTTGAATCCGTCCTCGGCGTAGACCGTCTTGTTGTGGCCGCGCTCGGTGTAGAACATCCGGCCACGGCTCACGTCTTTGATCCAAGTCACGGGTCGGTTGTCCGGCAGCTTTTGGACGACGTTGAAGCCGGGCAGGGTTTCGATGTCTCGGCTCAGCGTGTACCACTCGTCTGCGGCGCTCCACGGGTTAGGCACACCCTTCACGACGGGGTGGCTGGTGAATGCGCCCGGCACCGTCACGTTCCACCCCACTCCGTCCGCTGAGTGGCTGGCCATGTACGCGCCCGTCAGAATGTTGGTGAACCAGGGAAAATCGCCGGTGCTCTCGAAGTCCAAGGCAGCGTGGACGCCAGCCCAAGCGCCGCCGCCCTCGACGAACTTTTGTAGCGCCGCCATGCCAACGGCTCCATTGGGACCATCGCTGAATACGTTGCCGGTCGGGCTGCAGGAAAAAACCAAGCCGTAGCTTGCCAGGCCGGCGTCGGTGAACTCGGACAAATTGTCGTTGGCGATGGTGACGGTGAATTGACTGCCGGCTTTGGTGCCGGGCGGCATCGCCGCGTCAGCCGTCTTACCGAGCTCGCTCAGGAGGTTCTCGCAAAAGGGGATGGACTCGTGGCGAAATCCGAGGGTCTTTTCGAGCACCAAGATCTTGAACGGGCCAACGTAATGATCCGGTTCACTGCTCTCGCCTCCCGCGCCAGCGCTGCCGCTTTGGTCGGACCCACTCGTTCCGTCGCCTCCCGCGCCGCCGCTGCCGCCTTGCTCGGAGCCGCTCGATCCATCGCCGCCGTGGCCTGGGTCCGCGTCGGCCTTGCCGGCCGAGCCTGCCGTGGGGTTGCCGGAGCCCCCCGCTCCGCCGGGGCTGCCGGACACGTTGCTCTGTCCGCTCGCGTTGGGGATCGCTCCGCCTGGCTCGCCGTTGTCGCCCCCGAGGGGTTCGTTTCCGCCCGAGCTGCCGTCGCCGGCTGCTCCGCCGCTGCCCGCGCTACTCCCGCTGCTCGGGTCGAGGTCCTCGAGCGTGCAGGCGCCCGGCAACGACAGAGCGGTCAACGACAGCAGCGAAAGAAGCAGCGTGCCAGAGGACGTGACGCGCCGCCGGCGTTGACTATGGCTCATCATTTCAAGGCTCCAGACGTACACCCGAGCGAGGTTGCCCGCGGGCATTCGAGCCTAAAAACCAGACCCCGATTCCCGCGAACCACCTCGATAGCTCTACCGTCGAGACTCTCGGGCAAAATGGCCGCCTCGTCTAGGGGAAGCGCAAATTTCAGAGAGACCGCTGCAACCGAGCCCGGCAACCGAGACGGCCTATCCGGGTACTCGTAGGGCTTGGGGCGCCAAAGCATCTAGCGCAGACTGTCCGCTCGAGACCGCGAGCGTGTACGCTGGTCAGGCCATGCGAGGAGCCGCCTTCATCGTTCTGGTCGTGCTCGTGTCGATGCTCACGTCGGTCGCGACCTTGCTGGGCGTCCAGCGCCTGAAGCTGTTCGCCCCGTCGCCCGCGCATGCCCCGGCCAAGGTGGGCGTACCTAGCCTGAAGGGCCTGTCCGAAAGCGATGCACGCCAGAACCTGCAAGCGCTCGGCTTGGTATTCTTGGTGAGCGAGCGAAAAGCTGCGCCCGGAGCCGCGCCGGGCTCCGTTGTCGAGCAAACGCCGCCTGCCGGGCAACAGCTCGAGCCGCGCGGCGCGGTGACGGTGGCGTTGGCGCGTGAGCTGCCCAAGGTGCCGAGCGTGCTCGGTCGCACGCTTGCCGAGGCCACGGCCCTGCTAGCGCAGGCTGGCTACAAGGTCCAACAAGGCGAGCCGATCGCCGATGCTCACGTCGCCAAAGGCAGCGTCGTGGGGCAGCTGCCAGAAGCCGATAAGTTGCATGACACCGACGTGCCAATCGTCGTGCGCCTCTCGAGCGGCCCCGCCGAAATCGAGCTGCCGAGGCTGCTCGGCCAAAACATCGAAAAGGTCAAGGCCCAAGCCAAAGAAGCCGGCTACACGCTGAAGATCGTGTGGACTGCAATGGGCGAAACCGACGCATACGTCGTGCTGAATCAGAGTCCAGCGCCCGGTACGAAGCTCAAGCCGGGCGACGCCGTCACGGTTACGGTCAATCACTGAGCCGTGCGCCATGTAGGAAAAGGTAGACCACGCCGATCGATCCCCAATAGCCAGGAAGGCGAACGCTCGAGCCTCGCATAAAGACGGCGAGCCGCGGTTCCTCAGGCTAACTTAAGAGCATTCGCATGAAGTCGGGTCCAATCGTCGGATTGAGCGTGCTGGGGCTTGGGCTCCTGAACTGTGGTGGCAACCCGGAGCTGAAGAGCGGCGGGTCCACCCTTGAGGGTGGTCGCGCTACGGGCGGCGGCGGCGGTACCATGAGCCGCGCCGGCAGCACCAACACCGGCGCAGGGCCCATCATCGGCTTGGGTGGCGAGCCGGACAGCGGGGGCGCTCCGACCGAATGCGCTGGTGGCGCGGGCAGTTGTCCGCTCGACCCCGAGCCCGCGTGCGGTGACGGTGTCATCAACGTCGACGGTGAAGAGTGCGACGACGGCAACGGAGATTCAGGTGACGGCTGCACCGCGACCTGCACCTTGGAGGCAGACTCAGCCTGTCCCACTCCCGGCGAGCCCTGTGTCTCGACCGTCGAGTGCGGCGACGGCAAGGTGACGGGGCCAGAGACCTGCGACGACGGCAATCTGAAGAACGATGATGGCTGTAGCGGCGCGTGTGCGCTCGAAGATGGCTGGGCCTGCCCGGTGCCTGGTCTGCGCTGCGAGGCGGCAGAATGCGGGGATGGAAAGCTCGCGGGGGTCGAGGAGTGCGACTTCGCGACCCCAACCGTTGGCTGCACCGATTGCAAAATCGACGACCTTTATGCGTGTGACAGCGACGGTTGCCACAAGACCGTGTGCGGCGACGGCACGATCGAGCGCGGCGAGCAATGTGAGGACGGCAACGGCCGACCCTTCGACGGTTGTTACCAGTGTCGAGCCGAGCCGAGTTGCAAAAATGGCGTTTGCAAAGCCGTGTGTGGAGACGGCCAGCGCTTCGAGACCGAAGCGTGCGACGACGGGAACGCGCGCGACGGAGATGGCTGCTCTGCGGACTGCAAGCTCGAAGAGGGCTACGACTGTACGGACGCGACCGGTACGCCGCCCGGGCAAATCCAGCTCCCCATCATCTATCGTGACTTCATCGGCAAGGGGAACAGCAACCGCAATACGGCTACCTGCTACAACCCGATTACCGAGGCGCCCACCGCGCTGAAAACCAGGCCCTGCTTCCACATCGACTTCAACGGCTTGAATGGCGGCGGCGTGAATGGGGTCGTGGAGCTCGAGCTCGGCGCCGACGGCAGGCCCGTCTACGTTTGCCCCAGCGGCAACTGCGACCAGAACCCCGGCCACCTGTTCGTCGGCGACGCGGGCGACGGGCGCCCCAATTTCAACGGCAAAGCGGCCTTCGGCGAGTGGTTCGATTCGACGTCGGCCAACGTCAAGGAAATCGTGGGCCCGTTGACGCTCACCTACCAGGCGGCGGCCGGCACTTACGTGTTCGACGCCACCAACAACTTCTATCCGATCGACGGCAAAGGCTGGGTTGAGCAAGGCGACGAGAAAGCGGTCTGCACCGGGCACAACCTCTCTTTCACGACCGAGACGCACTTCTGGTTCGAGTACCAAGGCGGCGAGTCCTTCGAGTTCAAGGGCGATGATGACCAATGGGTGTTCGTCAACGGGCGCTTGGCCCTGGATTTGGGCGGCCTGCACGTAAGCCAGCTCGCCAGCCTGGTGCTCGACGCCGATACCGACGGCGACGGCGCCGACACGGCCGACGGCACCGCGAAGACGGTCGCGCGCGGCGTGACGAAGAACGGCGTCGACTTGGGGCTCACGCTCGGCGGTATTTACGAGATCGTGATGTTTCAGGCAGAGCGCAACGCCTGCGGCTCGAACTTCAAGGTCACGCTCAAGAACTTCAACAAGCCGAAATCGGTGTGCCAGTCTACTTGCGGGGACGGCATCGTCGCGAGCGACGAGCTGTGCGACGACGGGCCGGAGGGCAACCAGGGCGAATACGGCAAGTGCGGGCCCGACTGCAAGAGCCGGGGCCCGTTCTGCGGCGACGGCGACGTGCAAGACGCGGAAGGTGAAGAGTGCGACGACGGCGTCAACCTCAGCACCTACGGTGAGGGCTGCGCGCCCGGTTGCTTGAAGGCGCCCTCGTGCGGAGATGGCATCGTGCAAGCCCCCTTCGAGCAATGCGACGACGGGGAAAACAGCGGCGAATACGGCAAGTGCGCACCGAAATGCCTCACGGGTCCGCGCTGCGGCGACGGCAAGGTGCAAGCGGACGCGGGCGAGCAATGTGACGACGGCAACCGGGCCAACCGCGACGGCTGCAACGTGAGCTGCAAAGACGAAGAGGTCCGCTGACCCTCCGCTAGCGTCGTCCGATGCTATTCGACAGAAACGTCACGCCTGCCTGACGGGCGGCGAGCAACGGTTGCCGCAGCCGCGCCTCGGTTGACGGCACCTGCGCCGCTCGGCTCTGGGCCGGAGGGCGCCTCATGAAGCCGCGCCACGCTGGCGCAGGATAACTTCAATGGGAACGGGAGGACAGAAACGCCTCCTCCAACTGGGCCGTGGCGCGGCGTATGGTCCGGGCGTCACGGTCTCGCCAGGTCGAGCGGACCTGACGCTAGGGACGCGCTGCCGTCGTCCCCGCTTTTAGGATGACACCATGCGCTCCACCGCTGCCCCCAGTCGCTACCCGAGCTCCCGCAACCCTTCGCCGCAGCTCACGCGCTTCGTTTGCCGCTTCTTGGTGTGCGCTGGCGCCTTTGGTCTGAGCGGCTGCGGTGAGGCCAATGGCGGCGCGGGCGACATGCCGCAAAGCGGCGCGCCGCAGAGCGGTGGAAGCGGACCTCAAACCGCCGGTGGACCGAGCGGGCTCGGCGGGGCGCCGGGCAGCGGCGGTACGCAGGGCGGAATGAGCCCCGGCGGGAGCGTGGGCACCGAGGGAGGAGCAGGCGCTGGCACAACGGGTGGCATCACTGCCTCGGGCGGGGCGGGAGGCACGGGCGGCTCCGCCAGCGGCGGCACGAGCGGAGGCAGCAACGGCGCTGCAGGCAGCGCGGGCAGCGCGGGCAGTGCAGGCAGCAGCGCGGGCGGAGGAAGCGGTGAGGCGACGATCGTGCCCGACCCGTCTTGGACTTGCGGAATGCCCGACGGCATTCCGGCGCCCAGCAGTGGCACGCCGGTGTTCAGCGTCTCGCTCAATGTGAGCGCGACCCACAATGTCGGAAATACCCAGTTCGGCAAGCGACGTCAGCTCGACGTGTCGGGGGGAAGCATCACGGGCGACAAGCTCAAGGGTACGGTGCTCACCGGCGGCCTCGACTACGAGCTCACCCTGTCCACGGGCGCGATGGAGCTGGAAGAAATCCTCATCTACAAGACTAGCGACAACACCAGCATCTTCGTCCGAAACTGCGGCGTTGCCGCGCCTGGCGATTCGGTCGTGCGCATCGTCCCCGATATCGAGGCGCCCACCGGCGGTTCGTACGCGTGGCTCAACACGACCAAGCTCGTGGGCACCCGCACGGTCACGGGCGACAAGATTACGCTCGACATTTACGACGTATCGAAAGCAAACGCGAGCACCACCAAGGTGCAGCTCAAAGATCCGGCGGGCGTGCCCAACAATTCGTGGGACTGCGTGAGCGGGAACGGCACCAAAGGCGACTCCGTGTTCACCGAGAACGTCACGCTCGGCTCCACCTTTGGCGTCAGCAACGCCAAGCGTGGCAGCCGGAACATCATCCCCATCACCGGTGGCACGACCACCGGCAAAGTTGCGGGCAAGATCCTCGACGGGGGTGCGGACTACCAGCTCGCGGGCTCGGCAGGCACCACGCTGGACGCCAGGTACACGCTGGCACCCGCCGACGGCGCCTTCATCATCGTCCGCAATTGTGGACCCGGCACCAGCCTCGTGCCCGCGTTCGAGGCCGCCGTCGACGGGCCCTACAAATTCTTGAACGACGGCAAATTCCTGAGCTCGGCCCCGGGCGCCGGTGCGGGCGGGGTCAGCATCACGTTCTACGAGCGCAAGTAACGAGGCTCGGGCGGCCCCGCCGAGGCGCCAACCTCGACCGGCTCAACGCTTGTAGACGATGCCACACGAGCGGTCCTCGGCGGGGGCCCCTAGCAGCGAATCGTCGCAGCAGGGGCAGCAGACAATCGAGGCCGGGTAGTCGCGCGAGCTGCTGGCGCCGCGCACGTTGTAGTGCTTACCCACGCCCGGGCAGGGCCCGCCCGTGGCCAGTCTCTCGGTCTGGATCCGCAGGCCCGAATCGTTCAATTCTCGCTTGAGCTCGGCGAGCGCCTCGCGCTCGCTGCCGTACCGGTACCAATGGGGGAGCTGGCTGCACAGCTTGAGGTTCGGATAGACGCTCGCACACTCCGGCACGGCCTCTCTCGGCCCGTGACTGTCGCCTGGAGAAGGGGGCAGCTCCGGGCGCGAAGAGCCGAGGAGCGCGGAAAGATCTGGGATCTCGCCGGGCGTACAGGGTGTCCCCGGTGTCACGGCGGTGCTGACCTCACAAACGGCCAGCGCGACCGCTTGGTAGAACTTGCCCCAGGCGAGCACGGTAGCGGCCGTGATCACCCCGCCCACGGCGATGGAAGGAACGTGCTTGACGATTCGGTCGAGGGCCACGCCCATTTGAGGCGCGCCCTCTGCAAGCGCCACGCCGCCGCGTCCAAGCGATTTTTTCGCACAAAGCCGCGTGTGTACGCAGAGGGCGCGTGACGCGCGTGACGCACCCACGACCATGGGGCGAGCCCTACGTGACGCAGATCTCGTTGCCGGTGATGGTCGATTGAGCACCGAAGGACAGCACCTCGCAATAGCGTTGCGGCCGAGGGCGGCGCTGGAGATCGCTCCCCCCGCTGAAAGCCCGATGGTTGCCGAGCCGGTGCTCGAAGGCGCGATGACGCTGGTATTGTAGACGGCGCCACCCAGCCCAGACGCCGTGTTGCCCGAAATCGAAGACGGAGCTGCGCTCTAGCAGCGCGCTCGCGATGTGACGCTGTCATGACGAGCGGCCGCATACCGTCGGCTGACGGGGATGCCGCTCGTCTTCACACTCTTTCAGGTCGCCTGGTCCATCGCGTGGGGCACGCTGCACGTCCGGATTCGACGAGGCCGTCGCTACGCACGAGGGCGCGCAGCCTCTGGCGTTCGAGATGGCTGGTACCGGCGCCTCAACCCTCTCTTCTTCGTCGCCCAGCTCGCGCTCAGCGTGGCCTGCTTCTGGAGTGACGCGGACGTGCTCCTGGAGCTTCATGACAGCGCGGCGGTGCGGTTGCTGGGCGCCGCCATGCTGTCCGTTGCCCTCGCGCTGACCCACACCGCGCTCGCCCACCTTGGCCCGCACTACGCTCCTTGCTACGACGCCCATGTTCCGCGTCAGCTCATCCGCTCCGGTCCCTACTCGCTGATTCGGCACCCGATGTATGCCGCGAAGCTGGTCGCGGGTGTCGGCGCGCTTCTGCTCAGCGGCTCGCTCTGGCTCGCGCCGAGCACGGTCTACTTGTTCGTCGTCACCTGGCGCGCTTTACGAAATGAAGAGGCCGAGCTCCGCGTTCAGCTGGAGGGGTACGAGCAATACTCGGCTCGCACGACCAAGCTCATCCCCTATGTTTTTCTGAGGCTCTCTGCGTGTCGTCGCCGAAGGGCGAGTCTGGCGGACGGGCAAGGGATTAGTGCAGTCCTCATTCTTCGGGCAATTCTCGGCGCGGTCGCTAGCCCGCCCAGCTGGGCGGGGCCGCCACGTACGAGACCGGGCCTACCCCATCCGCTTTCCGCGGCCGACTTTTGCTAGGCTCGAGGCGCATGAGACAACGGGCTTCGGCGGAGGAGGGGCGCGGGCAACGTCATGGATTGTGGCTGGCCGTGCTAGCCAGCGTGATCGCGTGCGCTTGTGGTGCGAACGTGGAGGCGCCGACGACGCCGCGCGCGAAGGCGGCGGCCAGGGCGCCCGCCGCGCCCAGCAGCGTGCCTCCGGCCCGTGACCCTATCCGGCTGGCGTTCGTCACGAACAATCCGAGCGTGTTCTGGCGGCGCGCGGAAGCCGGGCTCCATGCCTACGAGAATGAGGCCCACGTCCGGATCGACATGAGGATGCCGCCGAACGGTACGGTCGAGGAACAGAATCGGATTCTGCAGGAGCTGAGCCGCCAGGGCTACGACGCGATCGCGGTCAACGTACTTTCTCCCGCGGACCAGCGGCCGGTGCTCGACCGTGTGGCGGAGCAGACCAACCTCATCACGTTCGACTCGGACGCCGAGCAATCCAAGCGCTTGCTGCACATTGGCACCGACAACTTCGAGGCTGGCAGGGTGCTCGGTGAACCGCGTGACCCAGCTTCTGCCCCAGGGCGGCAAAATAGCGGTCTTCGTGGGCGCGTTCGCCAGCCCCAACGCGGCGCAGCGCCTGGCCGGAATCGTCGCCGCCACTGGAGACCATGGCATCGAGATCGTCGACAAGCGCGAAGACAACACCGATCGCGCCCGGGCCCTCGCCAATGTCAAAGAGGTGATAGCCGCGCACAAGGATCTGAGCCTAGTGGTCGGTCTGTGGAACTACAACGGCCCGGCCATCGCTGCCGCGCTCGAGAGCTCGGGCAAGCACGGCAAGATTCTCGCCGTCGTGTTCGACGACGACGACAAGACGCTGGCGGCCATCGAGCGCGGTACCATTCAGGCCGCGGTCGTGGACAAGCCGTTCGAGTTTGGGTACGTCTCGGCCAAGTGGATGCACCAGCTGGCAACGGGCGGCGAACGCGCCAGGCAGTCCATTCCGGCCGGCGCCAAGATCGATACGGGCGTAACGGTGGTCGACGCGAGCAACATCGCCGCCTTCGAGAGCCGCACGGAAGAAGAGATGAGCTCACCGGCAGTGTGCGCCCAACTCGTCGCCAAGCTCTGCGCCGATCTGCCGGTCGGATCCGAGGTCTGCGAGATGATCCGAGAGAAGACGCCTTCCTTCCCCGCGGCGCGCTGCAGGGAGATGCTGCAGCGCTACGATGAAGTCTTGAACGAGCTCGAGAAGCAGGAGCCAGGCCGCGCAAGAAGGTGATGGCCTTCAGCCCTCGCTCACGGATAGCCCGTACGGTGCGCGTCAGGCGGAGGCCCGGAAGTTATCTCGCCCGTAGCGACGATGCTCGCGATCCGGTCGGCGACGGCCTGGAGCCCTCGCTTGGGTGCTTGGTCCACCCAGCCTTTCACCGTGCCCTGGATCACGGGCTTCCCGTCCGGGCCGACGGCTTCGACGCTGACGTCAATCTCTCCTTCGCCGAGCCCGCCGAGCTTGAACAGTGAGAGGAACCGCCGCCCGCCTTCGGAACCGGGAGCCCATTTTTCGATCACGACGCGCAGGGTGGGTTGGGCATTCTCGTCATCGAGCGGCGTCGCGTGAATGTCGCGTTCCCCCAGCTCATCGACGAGCGCCATCTCCAGCGTCATGACGTCGCCGTGCGCCGTTGCGTCAGTCACTTTCAGCGTTATCGTGCGCGGCGGCTGGTAGCTCGGAGCGACGTTCAGCGTCGCCCAGGAAGCGCTGCTGGGGCACCCGGCCAGCGCGAGAGTCAGCAGGGGCCAACCGCGATTCAAGAAACGCACGGAGCTCGAGCTCATGGCCGGCACCTTAGCAAACACGGGCGTGACATGAGCGACCAATAGCGAGCGCTGGCCGCGGTGAACGAGGCCGCCCGCTCTTCAGCGCCCGACCGTGTGCCGGGGAAACTCGACCATTTCGTGCACGTTGCCGGAGAAGGGGCGCGCGGAGCGCTCGAAGTGGCCGTCTGCAGGCTGCACGCGCATGATCAGCGGTTGCTTGGTGCATAGGACCATTTCGGCGAAGCGGTCTATCTGGTTCGTCGCAAGCTCCAGGCGAAAGCGCTGCAGAACGAGCGCGAGCACGATCTTCATCTCGATTTGCGCGAACATCGCGCCAATGCACGTGCGCGGGCCCGCGCTGAACGGCGAGTACTGGTACGGGGTAGGGTGGATGCGCTCCCAGCGCTCGGGCTCGAAGGCGTAAGGCCGCTCGTAGATCGGATCTGTGCGGTGGGTCTCGTACAGGCTGAAGAGCACCTCGCTGCCGGCAGGAATGGTGTACCCGTCGAGCTCGACCTGCTCGGTCAAGACCCGGCCATTCCAGGGGGCAGGGGTGAACAAACGCAGGCTCTCCTTCACTACCCAGCCTAGATACACGAGCTGATCCAAGCGTTCGAAGCTCGGCTCGGCCCCGCCCAGCACGCGCTCCAGCTCTTCTTGCACCTTCGCGGCCACTCGCGGAAAAGAGGCCAACAAGAGCAAGGTCCAGCTGAGCCCGTGCGCGGTCGTTTCGTGGCCCGCGGCAAAGAACACGCTCACGTGGCCCAAGATCTCTTGGTCGCTCAGCTTGGCCCCGCTCTCTTCGTCCCGCGCGTGCAAGAAAGCGCTCAGCATGTCGTCGGACTCGACTCCCGACTGCTTCTTGGCGGCCAGCAGAGCTTGCACGTGCCGTTCCAGCTCGGTAGCCGCGTCGAGGTAGTGCCGGTAAGGCAGACCCGGCAGGTCGAAGGTGAACAGCCGGGTGAGGGGCTTGCCCATCAGGTCGAGGGTTTTCTTGAGCGCGCGGCTGGCTGCGTCTACCGACAGCTGCGCGTCGTTGCCGAACAAGGTCCGCGTCACCACGCGCGCCGTGAGCAAGCGCATGTCACCCGAGATGTCGCGCTGCTGACCCGGCCGCCAGTCGCCGAGAGCATCTTGCGTCACGGCGAGCATCTGCTGGCCGTATTGCGCCAGGCGACGGCGCGAAAATACGGGTGCTAGCAAGCGACGATGCAAGCGGTGCTCGTCGCCGTTCACGCTGAATAAGCCGGCTCCAAAGCTGAGCAGCGGGCGCTTGCGGGGTGATGGCGCTGGGCCGGGATGCAGCGCCCCGCTCAGGAAGCTCTTGCTGTACACCTCGTGAGCGCTGGTAATCTTTTGGTTCAGATCGGCGCCGTGGCACAGCACGGTGCCGGGGCAGTCTTGGCTGTATGCAATGTGGCGAGTCCCACCCCCGCGCACGAGCGCGACCACGCGGCCGTATTCACGAAACAGCTTCGAGGCATGCCCCAGCGAATCGTCCGCCCACGGTAAAAGAGCCCCGGCGGTGGCCAAGTAGCGGCCCGGTGGAGGGCCGGGAATGTCGAGAGGCAACCCGGGGCGCGACGTGAACAGCGCCGGCGCGATACGGTGCAGCATCCGGTGGGTCAGCATGACGGCGCGCATGTTAGCGTGCCGCCCGGTGAAAACCCAAACCCAACGCCTGCGCCCGCCCGGCGCCTTGCACGAGCAAGCGGCCCAGGTCGTCAGCTGCACGCGACAAGCCGAGCTAGAAGAGCTGTTCGCCGAGGCCCGGCGAGAGCGACGACGCCTCACGTTGATCGGCGGGCGGCGCTCGTTTGGGGGGCATTTCTTGCCGACCGACGCCAGCGTGGGCGTGGACATTTCGGCGCTCGAGCGGGGGGCGGTGGTCAAGCAATCGTTCGCCGACGGGCGCGTGCTGGCGCGCGTCGGAGGTGGAACCCGCTTCGAAGACTTGCACGCCGCGTTCCCTCGGCATCGGGTGCGTTGCGTGCCGACGAGTGATCGCATCACCGTGGCTGGAGCCTTGGCCGCTTGCGCCCATAGCTCAGCGGGCTATTTCGCCGACTCCGTCAAGGCTTTTACTTTGCTCACGGTGCAGGGCGAAGCAATCGAGTGCTCGGCTGACGCGCAGGGCCGGGGCCGGCTGCTCTTCGACGTAGTACCAGGGAGCTTTGGGGCGCTCGGCGTGACCACGTTCTTCGATATCTTGCTCGAGCCCATCGAAGCGGAGCAGCTGTTCGGGGTGCACGCCGAGTACGCGGCGCCCCAGCTGGAGGACGGCTTCTTTGCCGCGCTCGATGCCGTCAAGGACGATCCGCGGTTCGACGAGGGTCTGGGCGGTGTGATCTACGGCAACCGCGGGCGTACTCTGATCCTGGCCGACGCGCGGCTGGCGCCAGGGTATGCGGCCGAGAAGAACCGGCAAGCGCTGCTCACCGACGACGACGTCGAAGGGCATGCGTTCTCTCAAGGCCTCGCCAACCGCTTTCCCCGCTTCGCCGAGGCCACGGTCAGCAAGACCTATCCGCGAGGCATCGTTCGCTGGGCCCCGTGGTACGGGTTTCAGTTCTACCAGCGCGGGTACGACCGAGCGCCCGAGGTACTGGGCGGCAAAGGCCTGAAATCTGCCCTGGCGCGGCTGCTGGGGGTGGACGCTCGCGTGCCCGTGGCGCACCAAGGTTGGTTCTTTCCGCGCAACCTGACCCGCCAGGTCATGGACGTGTATTTCGAGGTACTCGACGACTTCCCAGGCATCGAGAAGCAGGTGGAGCAGCAAGACATCGTGCTGCTCGGACCCTGTCCGTACCCCGCTCACTCGCTCGGGCGGACGGAGTCAGACGTGGGCGTGCTCACGTCGAGCTATTCTTTGGCGACCCTGCCGCCGGCGCGCCAGGCGACCATCATCCAATTCTTCGCGCGCGTCAGCCAGCAGCTCTACGCGAAGCTCCCTCAGACCCGCGTCTCTCTTTGCAAGCAAGTACATTGTGATCGCGAGCTCTTGCGGCGCATGCATCGCCCTTGGCTCGATCTCATACTCCCGCTCAAGGCCGAGCTGGACCCGAAGCAACTGCTGACCTCCCGCCACTTGGAGCTATTGCTCGGGCCCTGAAGCCGCTCTTGGTCGTCGCATCACGCCCGACGGCGAGAGGCCGCGTGCGCGTGTGTCGTATCGCGACAGGCCGTGGAGGCCGTGGCAATCAGTAAAGGTTTGAGCTCAAACGAAAGCGGGGGCATAGTGCGCGTGCGGTCGCATTGTGCCTGTGGCACGGCGGCGACGAGCGAGTCCGCGGCGTAGAAGAGGAGCGCGATGGCTGGGCATAAATCTCGCAACCACTCGTTGAGGTCGTTGAGGTGACGATGCCATTCACGTCGAACATCGAGCTGGCGGGCGGTCGCATTTGAGTGTTCCCATCGAGGACTACGCTTTGATTGGCGATTGCGAGAGCTGCGCGCTCGTCAATCGGCACGGGTCAATCGACTGGTTGTGCTGGCCCCGCTTCGATTCCGCGGCTTGTTTCGCGGCGTTGCTGGGCACGGAGGACAACGGGCGCTGGTTGCTCGCGCCGCTCTCGGAACCGCGGCGGCTCGAGCGCCACTACCGGCAAGACACGCTGGTGCTCGAAACCGAGTACGAAACAGCGGAGGGGGCGGTCACCGTCATCGATTTCATGCCCGTGCGGGACCAGACTTCCAACCTGGTCCGCGTCGTGATGGGCCGGCGCGGAAAGGTCCCCTTGACCACGGAGCTTTCGCTACGGTTCGACTACGGCAAGGTCGTCCCTTGGGTGGCCAAGGCCGACGACGGCATGCTGCGCGCCATCGCCGGGCCCAACAAGGTCATGCTGCGGAGCAGCGTCGCTTTGCACGGCGAAGGACTGCAGACGGTCGGACAGTTCTACGTGGAGGCGGGCCAAGTCGAGACCTTCGTCTTGAGCTTCACGGCGTCCCACTTGCCAGATGTAGCGGCACGCGACCCGCTCGCGCTACTCGACGAGACGGAAGAGTTCTGGCGCTCGTGGTGCCGGCGCTGCAAATACGACGGCGATTGGCCAGAGGCGGTGAAGCGCTCGCTCATCACGCTGAAGGCGATGACCTACGCGCCAACGGGCGGGCTGGTGGCGGCCGGCACCACCTCGCTCCCAGAATTCATTGGCGGCGAGCGAAACTGGGACTACCGCTACTGCTGGTTGCGCGACGCGACTCTGACCTTGTTGGCGTTGGTGGACGCCGGCTACTTCGAAGAAGCCGATGCTTGGCGGCAGTGGTTGTTGCGTGCCGTCGCGGGTAGCCCCGATCAAGTCCAAATCATGTATGGCATCGCGGGAGAGCGGCGGTTGACAGAGTGGGAGCTGGATTGGCTGCCTGGCTACTCGGGCTCACGGCCCGTGCGAGTAGGCAACGACGCATCTTCCCAGCTTCAGCTCGACGTCTTCGGAGAGGTAATGGACGCGCTCTACCAGGCCCGGCACGCGGGGGTGGCCGCGAGCGAGCCCGGGTGGGCGCTCGAGCTCTCACTGCTGAATCACCTGGCGACCATTTGGCAGCAGCCCGACCGGGGCATTTGGGAGGTCCGCGGCGGCCTACGCCATTTTACCCATTCGAAGGTCATGGCCTGGGTCGCGTTCGATAGAGCCATCCGGTCCGCGGAGGAGTTCGGGCTGGACGGCCCAGTGGAGCGTTGGCGGGCAATCCGCGAAGAGATTCACCGCGATGTCTGCGCGCGAGGGTTCGACGACCAGCTGCAAGCCTTCGTGCAATCGTATGGGTCGAAGCTATTGGACGCCAGCCTGCTTCTGTTGCCTTTGGTCGGCTTCTTACCAGCGGATGACCCGCGGGTAGTCGGCACGGTGGCCGCCATCGAGCGCTCCCTCGTCTCGAACGGGCTGGTGCTGCGCTACCAGACGGCCGCCGCGGATGACGGACTGCCACCCGGCGAAGGCGCGTTTTTGGCATGCAGCTTCTGGCTCGTCGACTGCCTCGTGCTGCAAGGGCGGCGCAGCGAAGCTCGCGCGTTGTTCGAGCGTTTGCTGACCATCCGTAACGACGTCGGGTTGCTGGCCGAAGAGTACGATCCGCGCGCCAAGCGCCAGCTCGGAAACTTCCCGCAGGCGCTTTCTCACCTCTCGCTCGTCACCACGGCGCTCAATCTTGCGCGCGGAGCGAAGCCAATGGAGCAACGACCCGCCGCGCCTTGACGGTCCGCGTCGGCCTCGAGCAGGAACTGACCGTCAGCAGAGAGTAGCGATCCCGGCAATGAGCACCCCCCAAACATCCGACGCGTTCGTCTTCTTCGGCGCCACCGGCGACCTCGCGTACAAGAAAATCTTCCCCGCGCTGGCGGCGCTCATCCGCAAAGAGCAGTTCTCCCTGCCGATCATCGGCGTGGCCAAGGCGGACTGGTCCCTCGAACAGCTGCGCGAGCGCGCCCGCGCCAGCCTCGCCGAGCACGGCGGTGGGGTGGACGAGGCGGTCTTTGCCAGGATGAACGAGCTCTTGCGCTACGTCGACGGCGACTACCGCGATATTGAGACGTTTCACGAGCTGCGCCGGCAGTTGGGCGCCGCCAAGCGCCCGCTTCACTACCTCGCCATCCCTCCGAGCTTGTTCGCCACCGTCGTCGAGAATTTGGCGCAGAGCGGCTGTGCAGAGCAGGCCCGAGTCGTCGTAGAGAAGCCCTTCGGCCGAGACCTTGCGTCTGCCAAGCTGCTGAACCGCACGCTGCTCGAGGTATTCAAGGAGCCAGCCATCTTCAGGATCGATCACTACCTGGGGAAGGAGACGGTTCAGAACCTGTTGGTGTTCCGCTTCGCGAACACGTTCCTCGAGCCGCTCTGGAATCGAAATTACGTAGCCAGCGTGCAGATCACGATGGCGGAGACCTTCGGCGTTCAGGGGCGTGGCGCCTTCTACGAGCAGGCAGGCGCCATTCGCGACGTCGTTCAAAACCACCTGCTGCAGGTCGTGGGTTTTCTGGCCATGGAGCACCCCGCGAGCACCTACCAAGAGGCGGTTAGGGACGAGCTGGTGAAGGTGTTTCGTCAAATTCGCCCGCTCGACGGCGGTAACGTGGTGCGAGGTCAGTTCCGTGGCTACCGCAGCGAACCCGGCGTCGCCGAGGCGTCCAACGTGGAAACGTACGCCGCCGTGCGGCTCGAGATCGACTCCTGGCGCTGGGATGGCGTGCCTTTCTTCATTCGCGCGGGCAAGTGCCTGGCCGCCACGGCAACCGAGGTGAACGTCGAGCTCAAGCGCCCGCCGCTGGCTGCGCTCTCGGCCGGTCGCGGCAACTACCTGCGCTTCCGCCTGACGCCGCAGCTCGATATCGACCTCGGCGCGCAGGTGAAGGTGCGCGGCCAGGGGTTGCGCTCGGAGCCGACCGAGCTGTCTCTCCTCCGCGAGCCGAGCGGCGACGAGATGAGCGCCTACGAGCGGTTGATCGGCGACGCGCTCCGCGGAGACTCCACCTTGTTCGCTCGCGCCGACGCGGTGAAGGCCGCGTGGCGGGTAGTGGAGCCCGTACTCGGTGACGCTACGCCGCTCCATTTTTACGAGCCCGGCAGCTGGGGGCCTGCCGAGGCAGAGCGGCTGACGGCGGATTGGGGCGGGTGGGCGCCGTGCGACGCGGCGCCTCCGGTGTACGTCAAGGCCGAATCCTAGGCTCTCGCGTGCCGGCCCCCGCTGAAGCGCCGAAGGCCCGATGGAGCGACACGGCGTCCGGCCAGCGCCGTCATAGTCGGCAAGCTTCGCCAGGTTTTCACCTCGCGTTCCTCTCGATTTTTTGAAGCTCGTGAAGTACGGCTCGAGGGGCTGAATGCACGCCGGTGGGGTGCCGCATCGAAAGAACGTGGCACGTCGATCGTCGAAGCTGATGCGCGAAGGTGCGGCGGCGTATGTCCCGGTGAACGTCGAGCCGACGCGAGTGGGTCGTCTACGACGCGATCGCGTTGGCAGGGGGAGTGTGCCAGGTTGAGTCACGCCGCGTTCGCGCGGACGCTTCGGGCGCACGAAATGGGGGGGGCGCGGTGGCATGCGCCCTGCAGAGGGGGGGCATGCGCATCGCACTTCGAGTTTTAGGGGTTGGGCTGCTGGTGGTCACAGGCTGCAGCGAGTCGCGGGAGGAGCCCGCTCAGGAAGCTCGAGGAGGCGCGGGCGGTACCGAGAATGGGGAAGCCGGCGGAGGCGACGAGGGTGGCGCGGGCGCGGCGGGCGAGGGTGGCGCGGGCGCGGCGGGCGCGGCGGGCGCGACGCAGCTGTGCGACGGGGCGCCGCTGGATTGCGACGACTGTCCAACGCTCGCCCAGCTGCGTGAGGGCTGCGCCGATGCGTCGTCGACCGACTGTGGCGGCACGATGGTGGGGCCCCTCCGATCGGGGCCGACCGCCTTCACGTATTGCTACGACGGCGCAGGCGAGCTGATCGGTCGAATCGTGGTGGATACCGACGTCGGCTCGCGCAGCGTCGAAGGCTCCGATTGCGTCGCAGAGGGGACGAGCGAGCCCCTGTGCGACGGCGGTCCGCGCAGCATCATCGGAGCCGAGAGTGAGGCCATCGCGATCAGTCAATTCAATTTCTTCAGCGGCGGCTATCTCTTCGAGCGGCGGCTCGATCAGCTCTCGATCGAGCAGCTCGAGCTGGCCGAGGCCATCCGGGTCGTCCCGCCAACGGGCGACTGCTGGTCAGACGCGACCGGAATGTCGATCACGGTGACAGCCGGCGACGAGCAGCAGCTGTATGAGGCCAACGAGTTCACGGGCACTTGCGGGGGCGAGCAGACACTCGTCGATTTCGAAGCGGTGAGCGCGCTGCTAGCCACCGCGCACTGTCTTTCCTCCAAAGGCTACGACTCGAGCTCAGCCGAGAAAGCGCCGAGCATCGAGCCGGACAGCGGCTGCTGGCACGGCTTGTTCAATAGTCATGGCGACGCACCCAGCTGGTGGTTCATCGCTGACATACCTTCGGCGGGCGACTACCAAGTCACGATCGCCGACTGCGGCGATCGCACCCTGCAGCTCGACCTGTTCGAGGAAGACGCCACCACCGAGCTTGCCAGCACTACCGGCGAGAATGAGTGCCCAGTCCTTGCGTACACGTTCGCCGCGCCAGGCCGCTACCCCCTGCGGCTGGAAATGCTCTCCGGCAGCTACGCCGGCGATTTCTACCTTGGTCTCGATTCTGTGCCGCCTCCCTAGCGGGCGGCGCTCGGCGAGGGGGAGCGGCGTCTGACGCAAAATCGAGCTCGACCGCGGGAATTCTGCGAGAGTTCAGGGGCGTGACCTTGCCCGATGGGGGCAGCGGCGCCGCCGCCGGGCATGTACGTCCGCACACTCTAAAGATAGGGTCGGGCCTCACGTGCCCTTACCGGACGGCCTTCTGAAGTCGCTGCTGCGTGCGCCCACGCTGGCTAGTGACGACGTTACGCGCAGGGCCCAGCTGCTGTATCGACTGCTGGGCGCCATGGCCGGGCTGGCGGTGCTGGGCACGGTGTCGGCGCTGTTCGAGACCCGGAACGACTGGCGTGTCACTGCGTTCTTCTACGGTGTGGTCGGGGTCTGGCTGCTCGGTATGGCGTTTTTGGTGCGACGTGGGCGGGTGGTGCTGGCCGCCTGGATCCTATCCGTGCTGTTTTGGTTGCTGATCGCGCTGGTCACCGTGCTGTTCGGGGGCATGCGCGGCGGCGCGGCGGCAGCGTTCACGGTTTCCATCTTGCTGCTGGGGGCAGTGGTGAGCGGGCGCGCAGCCATTTTCATGGCTTTGGTGTCTTGCGTCTGGTGCGCTTTGATCGCTTGGCTGGAGCGCAGCGGCCGCTTGCCAACGCCACTTCAGCCATACAGCCCCGTGAACGCCTGGGGTGGCATCGCCGTGACGCTGCTGCTCACCTCGGTGCTGCTCCGCACGTCCATCGAATCGCTCGAGCAGATGCACGCAAGAGCCACGCAAGCGGCGCGCGAGCGGGATGAAGCCCTGCGCCGCTCGATTCAAGGCCAAAAAATGGAGCTGGTGGGCAACCTCACCAGCGGCATTGCCCACGACTTGAACAACTTGCTCACCGTCATGCGCAACGTGTCGGAGCTGCTGCGCGCGGAGCTGCCGGCGCCGGGTTCCGACGTGACCGGGCTGCTCGACGACCTGAACGACGCCACGTCGCGAGCCGCGCTGATGACGAGCCAGCTCTTGACGTTTGGCCGGGGCTCCGCCCAAGGCGCCGAGCTTTTGGATTTGGGAGCCGCCGTCCGGGATCTGGAGCGTATGCTGCCGCGCTTGCTGGGCGCGAGCGTGACGGTCGACGTGGACGCGCCCGTTGGCGGCACCGTGAAGGTGTCGCGCGCCGCCATCGAGCAGGTGCTGCTGAACCTGGCCCTGAACGCGAAGGAAGCCATGCCGAGCGGCGGCCGGCTGCGCATTTCGGTGCAGGTCGAAGACGAGCGCGTCTTGCTGCTCACCGAAGACACGGGGTTGGGCATGGACGCGGTCACGCGCGAGCGCGCCTTCGAGCCATTCTTCACGACAAAAGCCAGCGGCACCGGGCTCGGGCTCGCGACCGTACACGAGCTGGTTACTCAGTTCGGGGGGAGCGTGACCTTGCGCAGCGCCCCCGGGCAGGGCACCCGCTTCGAAATTGCGTTTCCGCGCGAGCAGCAGCTGCCGCTGCCCGTCGAGAGCGGCCCGCCGGAATCGGCGCGCGCTCCTGGACCAACTCCGCGGCTCTTGCTGGTCGAGGACGACCAGCTCGTGCGTCGTAGCCTGGCGCGCTGGCTGGGCGCCGAAGGCTTCGAGGTGCTGGCCGTGGCCGACGGAGAAGAGGCGTTGTCGGTGCTGGCGTCGGCGACCGAGATAGCCTGCGTGGTCTCCGACATCGCCATGCCGCGCGTGGATGGCGAGGCCCTGGCCCGGGCGTTGATCGAGACGCGGCCGGGGCTGCCGCTGGTGCTGATGAGCGGCAATCGCTCGCCCGATGGCGCGCTCGTTGGTTCTGCGACGCGCGCCTTCGTGCCCAAGCCGCTGACCCAGCACGAGCTACGGCTGGCCATCACGCGGGTGATGAAGGCCGCCCACGAAGCTTCGGCGGCTCCAGGCCGCGTCGCCGGAAGCCTATTTGGCCACCCGCACCAGCGTTGACTGTCCAAAGCCGGCGCCGGCGGCGAAATACACGAATTTGTCGTCGACGTGAAAGATCAAGGTGGCTTGGGCGTCGTGCGCCGGAACGACCGGTGAGAGCTGCTCGGGCGTGCCGCCGCAAAGCGGCACGCGATACAAGGCGTCGAGCTGCTTGAAATAGGCGTACTTCGAGTCGGTGACGAGGCCTTCAGGCAAGTTCAGGCCGGTCGCGACATCTTCGATCTCACTCACGGGGGCGTCGGACTTGAGCCGGCGGAGCTTGCCGTTGGGGGCAGCCACCTTGTGCGTCCAGTAGACGTAGTCGCCCCGCCGCTGCATGTACGCGCCAGGGGCCGCCACGGCGATGAGCTCGGTGTCGGCGCCAACGGCCCCCGCGATGGGCGCGCGATACACGCTCGTCACGCTCTGCTGCGTGCGTTGCTCGAGCCACAGCAGATGCTCGTCGAAGACGCGCAAGTTGTAGCTCAGGCCGAGGCCGCTGACCAAGACGGTCGAGGTCAGCTCCGCCTTGCTGCGTTTTTCGATCGTGGAGGGCTGGATGTTGCCGGGCGTGGTGTGGGTGTTGTGATTCCACCAAAAGGTGTCGCCAATCAGCTGCAAATCGTCGAACCGCTGGTTGTTTTCGAAGGTGTAGCCAACGCTCACGTCCTCGGGGCCGTCCGCGTCTAGTGGGAATTTGTAGAGGTGGGACGGGCTCTCCTGCAGGCCGAACAGCACGTCGTTGCCGTCGAGCAAGACGCCGCGCATGGCTACGACCGATACGTTGTTGTAGCTCTTGATGCCGGTTCCGAGCACGCTCGCTCCGGGCTCCAGCGGAGCGCTACGAACCTCGGACAAGTCGCTGTTGCCCCAGCACGTGATCATGTAAGTGGTCGTGGCCGTAAACGCTCCGCCACACCAGTTGGACGACACGTTGGGGTCTAGGAGCACGGTGGCGGCACACAAGCCATTCGTACAGGCAGCCGTGCCGCCGCAGGCGCGCGCGCAACGACCACAATTTTCGACATCGTTGGTCGTGTTGGTCTCACAATCGCTGGGATCGTCGTCGCAATCTGCGCTTCCGGCTGGGCACAGCGTGCCAGGCGCGTCCGCGAGGCATGCGTCGCTCGCGCCGCCCGCGCCGGCGCGGGCCTCCCAACCGCCAGCTCCCGCGGACGGATTTCCTCCGCCCACGCCACCTTCACCACTACTCGTGCTGCCGGCGCCCGCATTCCCGCTGGCGCCGGGAGTTTCCGCGCCACCCTCACTGCCGCCGCCTTCCGGCGAGGCCGCGACCCCGCCGTTCGCCGCGGCGCCGTCCTGACTCGCGCCGCCGTCGCCGGCGCCGCTGTCCCCGCCGTGTGCGCGCGGCAACTTCTTGGTCTCGTCACTCGAGCCGCAGGCGCTCATGGCAGCCGAGACCGCAAACCCAAGGAGCCAACTGGTTCGTAGCACCGCCGCCGTGCGCATCACCGCAGTATCACCGCCGCAGGCCCGTCACTCCATAGGCCGATCGGCCTACGGAGCCGGGCGGCCGCGCAGCGCCACCAGCTGCGTGCGGTTTGCCGCCTTCGTCTTGGTCAAGATCGCCGAAACCTGATTTTTAACGGTGCGCGGCGACGAGCCAAGGTGCGCGGCGATCCGGGCGTTGGTCCAGCCGAGCGACAGCAACGCCAGCACCTGCTGCTCGCGCGCCGTGAGGGCAGGCTGGTGGGGCGGGGCGACGGGGGCCTCGTTCGTCTCGCTCTGGTGCAAGATTTCTCCGAGCGAAAGAGCCGGGAGCGCGCGACGCAGCAGCGCAAGCTCGCAGCCGAAGCGCACGCCGAGCGAGGCTCTTCCCAGAAAGACGCAACCCAGCACCTGACCCCGCACACGTAGCAGGCCTACGGCGGTAGCCCGGATGCCGTGCCCAGCCACGACCTCCCGATAGAACGGCATGCGCTGCTGGGTTTGGTACGTCAGCACGTCGTGATCGGCGATGACACCACCCGCCGTCGCCGCTGCCGTTGTCAAAGTCAGCCGATCTTGCCAGTAGCGATCTGCGTGGGCCTCGCACCGTGCGACCGCAGCCGCCCTGACGCCCGTCGTCACCGGCGTCAACGCCTGCACGGGCGTCGCCGCCCCAAAGTACGAAGCGTCGAACCCTACCGCGCGCGCCAACCACTCCAGCCGCATGGCTTGGTACTCGGCCCGACTGCTGCACTCCGTCGTCCTGCCGACGAGCTCCTCGACCGGATGGGCGCCAAGCTGCATGCCCGGAATGGTGCCCGAGCCGCGCGGCCGGCTCAAGCCAGTCGGACGGTGGCGGCCAAGGCCCAGCTCGGGTTGCGGACCCCGGCCGTGGCGTCCTCAGCCCTTCGGCTTCCACCCGGGCGAGGGCCGCACGTTGACCATCCAGGGGATGCCGAACTTGTCCGTGAGGCTGCCGTAGCCGGGTGACCAGAACGTTTCGGCGAAGGGCATGCCGACCTTGCCGCCCGCGCTCAGAGCCTCGAACCAACGGCGACCCTCCTCTGCGTCGTCCGTGTGCAGCGTGACATCGAACCCGTTCTTGGGTTTGTCGATGTTGGGGGCAAACTCCGGCAAAAGGTCCGCGCCCATGATCGCTTCGTCTCCCACCTTGAGCCAGCAGTGCATCAGCCACTCCTTGTAGGCGGGGTTGACCGGCATGCCGGGAGGCCCATCGCCGTAAGGAAATGCAGCTGTAATCTCTCCGCCTAGGACGCTCGCATAGAACTCGAACGCCTCGCGGCACTGACCTTTGAAGCTCAGGCTGGTGGTGATTTGCATCTTGCTGGTTACCCTAGTTCAAGGTCCGAAGGGCCTTCAACCGTTCATTCGGCGCTACGGCGTCGCTGCCATGCGCGCGCACGTTCACGCGCATGGGGGGCCGCTCACTCGGTGCAGTAGTGCACGGTCATCGTCACCGAGTCCACTTCGGGCGCGGCCGCGCCGGTGCTGCTGGCGTGCGCCACGGTGAGCTCCGCTCCGAGAGCTCCCGAGCTCACGTCGTCGGCGTTCAGCGGCGCGCCCCAACGGTCGTTCGGACCGCCGTAGCTGGCCACGGCGCTGCCGATCGGCCAAAGCGCGCGCTGCGCGCGATTGAGACCGGAGGTGGCGGCCCCCTTTCTCAGAAAAACCGCCGTGTCTTGTAGCTGCTCAGCGGCGGTTGCGCTCCGTTTCACGTCCAACGTGATGCCGCTGATGGCGGCGCCCGCCGGCACGGCTCCCGCAAAGCCCGTCAGCACGAGGCTGCCACTAGCTCGCTGATCGCTGAGCAGCGTGGTGGTCGCGACCGCGCCGTCGTCGCCGATTGCGTTGCTCGCGTTGGACCAGTTGACCTCGTTCGCCGTCGTTTCCAGGGCCGTTGCCGCTCGCTGCTCGTCGGCCTCCTCGGAGCCAAAGTACACGCGCAGCCGGACGGCATCGACTTGAATGCTGCCGGCCGAGGGCACGGCTTGGCCCATCACTTGGAGCTGTGCGCCGAACGCCGCCGAGAGCACTTGCTCACGGGTGAGCCCCCACATGGCTCCGGGGCCTCCATAGGAGACGTACCCCAGCGTGGCGGGCAGCTGAGTCGCCGTCTCCGTGGTCGTGCCAACCTTGATGCTGGAGCTCACGAGCAGCCCGGCGGTAGCGGCCTGACGCGCTTCCAGGGCAAAGCCACTCGGAGCTGCACCCTCCGGTAGCGTGGCGCCGAAGCCGCCGAACGTCAGCACCTGGGACATGGCGGGGGCGTTGCCCGTCGGTACGTTCAAGGTGGCGGCCGCGCCGTTGTCATTCACCGCCGCTGCCGGGTTGACCCAACTCGAGCCGGCGGCGCCCGCCGAGACGGTGGTCGCGTCGAAGATACCGGAGTCGAAAGCCGCGTAATACACGACGACTTCTGCGTTCTCGATGCTGGCGTCTACGGCCTCTTCGCCGGCATTTTCTACGGCGAGGGCCAAGCGGAGCTGCGAGCTGTTCACCACGGCCGTGGAGATCGCTTGGCCCCAGGTGTCGGTCGGACCGCCATACACGGACGTGACGCTGCCCGCCGTCCAGTACTCACTCTCCGGCGCCTTGGTGCGGGCCGCCGGCGCGTAGAGCGCCACGCGTTGGTCGCGAACCGCGAGCGGGCGGCTCGCGCGTCGAGTGATGCGCACTTCGATGCCCTGGACCTGGCTCTCCGGCAGCGCGTAGCCAAACCCGTGCGATACGAAGAGCGCGCTGCGCTTGGCCGGTCCGATGGCCTTCGCGGTCGCGGCGAAGCCGCCTGCGGTGAAGCTCCAGTTGACGCCGCTCGCCACGCTCTTGGCCGACGCGGCAGGTAGGGGCTCGCTCGCGAGCGGCTCGGCGCACGTGACTTCATTCGTCTCTTCGCTGCTGGCGCTGAAGCTCTCGTCGTCGCTGGCGACCGTCTCCACGACCCTGAGCCGCGCCCCGAGATCTGCGATCGTTGGCGTGTACGACGTCTCCGTCGCGCCCGCGATGTCCTCGCAATCACCGGTTGCGCAGCGCTGCCATTGATAGCTCGGCGTCAGCTCGCGATCGCTGAGCCAGGCTCCGGCCGTCACGGCCAGGGCACGGAAGACGAACGCCTCGCCCAGCGCTGGCGGTTCTTGGTTGACGACCGCGCCGGCCGCGATGACTTCGTTGGTTGATGGCGAAACGGCCTGAGTGACGCCTTCGTCGTCGGTGGCGGTCACCTTGAGTCGCATGCGGTAGCCCACGTCGGCCGCGCGCAAGGTGTAGTCGCCGCCATCCTCGGCGTCGGCTGCTTCTTGGCAGCTTCCGTTGGCGCAGCGCTGCCAGACTCCTTCGAGGGCCGCCCCTGCACTGTATTTGCCGAAGGAGCCCGTCAGCGTCGCTCCCTCGATGGCGTCGCCCGCGATGCTCGGGGCCGAGCGGACCTCTGGCCCCGCGTCGCCGTCCGGATCCATCAGGTCGTCTTCGTCTTCGTGCTCTCGTCCGCCAGCGCCGTCTTCTCGCCCACCGGCGCCGGCCGAGCTGGGGTCGGGCCGCATCGCCGAAGATGGATCACCCGAGCTGCACGCGACCAAAAGGAACGGAAGCCAACAGCGCATCCTTACCAATGAAGCACGACCGGCTCACGGCCGGCAACACTCCATGCAGTGCGGCCAAGAGGGTGAAGGCCTGGCCGAAAGCGAGCCGCTCACTTCGCTGCCTTGGTCCATGTCGGTCTTCGATCAGGTCACCAACGGAGCTGGCGATGGGGGCCGCGGGTGCAGGCTACGGCGGGAGCTGCCGCGGGCCTGCGCCCGCTGAATGATGCCGGGCGATTCAGGGAGTCTGTGCCGGCCGGCCGTCTCCCGCGTCTGCTGGGCGTCAGCAGCGGTGATTGCCGCAAAAAACCGCGATGGGGTCGCTACGTGGCGTCGTCCGCAGATTTTTTACAATCGTTCCAGGCGGAGCGAAGATTCGAACGTGGTGGGCACTCTAAGTCGGGAATGAGGGCGTCCCTTCGTTTACCCAGGCGGGCAGATGGGGCGCGCGTCGATGTCGAGTAGACCACGGCGGTCGCGCGGGGCGCCGGCTCTCGACGTCCGGTCGGGGATCATCATGAGGAAGAACGAAATGCGATCATGCACGTCAAACCGCGCGCCCGTCAGCTCTCGGTCGCGCAAGCTCTCGCGAGCTCTTGCGGCGGCCGTGGCCATGCTGTCGGGCGCCTTGACCCTCACCGCGTGCGGAGGCGAGGCGAGCGAATCGGTCGGCACCGTGAGCGAAGCACTGTCGCAATGGCGAGTCGAAGCCGAAGCGTTCAACCGCTACTTCGACTCTGACACCGCCCACAGTGGAAACTGCGGCAGCGGGCCGGTGGATGCGGAGACGACGACCGACCCGAAGGGTGGAACGTGCCATATCGGTTGGACGGCAGCCGGTGAATGGTTGGAGTACGACATCAACGTGCCGCAGGCCGGCAATTACGACGTGGTGCTGCGCTTGGCCAGCGCGCAAGCCGGTCGAACGGTGCACGTCGACGTCGACGGCATCAATCGCTCCGGCGTGATCACGGCCCCGTCGTCGGGCTTTCAGGCGTTCGCGGATCGGAAGTTCAACATCCCGCTCACCGCGGGCTCGCATGTCCTTCGCGTCGCGTTCGAGACCGGCTCCGTCAACCTCAACTTTCTGGAGTTGATTCAGACTACCGCGCCGGAGGTCATCCTGAGCGCGAATTTTGCCACCGGCGAAGACAACTTCTTCTATAGCGACATCAGCCCCGACAACACGGTGGATGGCGTCGCCGCCAACGGTCGTTTGCAGATGACGCTGGGCGGCACCGACAACACCGCCGTGCAGAACATGCGCGGTGGCTTCACCCGAATGTTCTGGGTCTCTACCTATCAGGAAGTGACCCTCAGCTTCGACTACATCCTCGAGCAGAGCTGCTCGTACGAGACGGACGAGGCCAGCGAGCTCCTCGCAACGATGGACACCGTCCCGCTCACCGGCACGACGCCCCACGTTGCCCGCATTCTAGGCAATGGAAACGCTTGCCCCGGCGTCTCGACCAGCGGCAACTACAAGAAGACGTTCGTGCTCGCTCCAGGAAAACACCACCTTCAATTGGTGGGGGCCAACAGTCAAAAGACCGACAGCACGGAGCTGACGACGCTGAAGCTCGACAACGTGCTCATCACCGGTTCCAGCACGGCGTGCACGGCCTCGCAATCGGAGACCTACACCAACCTGTGTACGGCGTGCGACGGTCTGCTCAATTGCCAGGGCAGCTGCACCGTGAGCTTTCCCTCCAATGTCGGCGCGCCGTGCGGCGCTTGTGGCGGGGTCGTCAAGTGCGATGGCACCTGCAGCGAGCCGCAGAGCGCGCCTTGCGGAGCGCCGCCGACACCGGAAGAGCGCTTGCGCGCTTGCGACAAGGATCCGCGCGTCGTCGCTGGCCTGGTCTCGAGGGACATCTGCACCGGCGCGGACGTGTTCTTCCGCGAGACCTTCGGTGGCAATGGCCGCACCTGCGCCAGCTGCCACCCGGTCGCGAACAACTACACGATCGACCCGGCCTTCGTCGCCGAGCTCCAGGCGAGCAACCCGAACGACCCGCTGTTCGTGGCCAAGGCCGGCACCGTCCTCGAGCACCTCGAGACGCCCGATCTCACGTCGAACGCGCTGATTTTGGAGAATGTCGACGGCTTTCAAGACCCAGCGAACCGCTTCGTGACGCGCTCGGTGCCCCACCTGTTCTCCCTCGCCATCACGATGGCTCGGGATCCGGCGGACGGCTCGAGCTCTGCGGTGGTAGACCGCACCGGTTGGGGAGGGGACGGCGCACCGGGTGACGGCTCGCTGCGCTCTTTCCTCGACGGCGCGATCAATCAGCACTTCACCAAGCGACTGAATCGCGTCCCCGGCGTCGATTTCCGACCTGCAACCGATTTAGAGCGCGACGTCGTCGAGGCGTTCCAGCGAGCGCTCGGACGTCAGAACGAGCTGAACCTCGCGAGCGTCACTTTCACCAACGCCAGCGCCCAGGAAGGGAAGAGCAACTTCCTCGATCCGGCGCGGGGCCGCTGTGGCGTGTGCCACTCCAACGCGGGGGCGACCTTCGTCACGTCCGGCCTCAACCGTAACTTCGACAACGGCATCTCAGGACAGCAAACCCTGGGCCGGCTCGTCGACTACTTTGGGCCCGGTCAAGATCTCGTCTTGGGCGACGGGGGCTTCGGCGGGGCGGAGTTGACGGAGCCGAACATCGACTCCAGCGGCATCGGCTTCTTCGATGCCTTCGGCGACAACAACTTCAACCCACCCCCGTTGGTCGAAGCCGCTGATACAGCGCCGTTTTTTCACAACAACGCCGAGGTTGGCAGCGTCTTTCAAACCACGCTGGGACGCGTAATGTTCTTCTACGGCACGGGCTTTCAATTCTCGAGCGGCGCGGCGTTCCTCGACACCCAGTTCGGGCCCGGCAACATCGCGGCTGAGACGACCAGTGGCATTGCGCCGATGCTCGTCGTGCTCAACGCCGTGTTCAACATCGATCTCGCGCGCCAGCGCCTGCAAGCCGCAGAGAAGCTGGCGACGGACCTGAAGACCATCCGAGCCGACGTCCAGGTGCAGCTGATGCTCTTGGCCGGTGAAGAGATCGAAGACGCGATCCGCGTCCTCACGGACGAGAACGTTCACCCGAGCGAGCGGAATACTCTCCAAAACGTCCTGAGCCAAGTCCGGACCGCCACCACCGGCATGGCATGGAACACGCGGCGCACGTTGATCACGACCGCGCTCGCCAATCTGAACGGCGTGCGTCCGCTATTCGGTAGTAACTTCAACTACCAGCTGGGCGCCGGCACCCTGATGTACTGAGCAGCGCGCGGCGATGAGCCCGCGTGATCTCGCGCGAGGGACCCCCGAGGGCGTCAGGCTTTGGGGGGCTCTCGCATCGAGTCGCCGAGCGCGCTGGCTCGCTACTGCGGACCAGGGCTCGTTCTTTTCATCTACTCGACCACGGCCAGGACCACCGGCGTGTCGGTAATGTCCTCCTCGCTCTGCCCGCTGCCGTTAGCGGGGAACAGCGATGTCACGTCCAGCTCGCCGTAGAGCTCGTCGCCTGTCTCGCTCCGGGAGTTGACCTCGATCACGTACGACTTGTTGCAGCCAGCAGCGGTGAAGACACCGTCCGAATTGAGCAGGAAGAACCCGGCCTCGTTGGCAGAGGCTTCGGCCAAGATGGCCCCCACCAGGATCGCGCGGTCGCGCAGCACGACGTGACCGATGTGCGGTCGGCCCCGAGGGTCGAGCACCTTGCCCGTGATGTTCATGCTCATGACGACCCGAAGGTCACAGTCAGGGTCCGGATCGCCGGACGGCAGCGGCTCGGCCACCACCTGTGCGTGCGAGAAGCTCGAGATGAGCCCGCTGATCGTCGCGCCGGACACCACGGCGTCGGCCACCGGCGCCCAACCCGCCTGGCTGGCGGTGGTCTTGTACAGCGCCGGTCGTGTGCCGGCGGGCAGCGCATTTGCAGGGAAGGGCAGCGTCAGCAACGCCGGCTTGGCGAAGGTGGTGCCGTGGGGCGTGAGCTCGAACATGGCGCCGAGCGGGGCGAGGCCCTCGGGCAGCGCCGGGGCACCATCGCTGCCCTCCTCGATGGCGAGCGCGGTCGGGGCCGACTGCGCGCCCGGCGGAACCTCGACTTTGGCATCTGCAGCGCTTTCATCGCTGCCTCGGGGCGTCACCGTGCCGCCCGCCGGGCCGATCATGTCGGGGGCGGCTGCTTCGGCGCCGCCCTGGGCGCCCTCGTCGGCTGCGGCCGCTTCGGTGCCGCCCTGTCCGCCCTCGTTGGCTGTCGCCGCTTCGGTGCCGCCCTGTCCGCCCTCGTTGGCTGTCGCCGTTTCGGTGCCGCCCTGTCCGCCCTCGTCGGCTGCGGGCGGTGGGGTGCCGTCCTCGTTGGACGAGCCGTTGCATCCCGCGGCCAGGGTGACGAGCAGCACCGTGAACAGGGTCGACCAAGCGTGGGTGAGCGCTCGCTGGGAAAGTGCACATGGATTCATGGGAAATCTCTCGGAAAATGCTGGTGGGCAGCGTCGGCGATGCCCTACCAATTCGCTGCGATGGGTGCCGAAATACCAGCCGAAGATGCTGTCGAATCGCAGCAGAAAGGCGCGCAGGAGGGCCTCAGGGCTCAGCGAGGCCTGCAGCGTGCCGCGGCCATGGGAGCTCGCCCGGCTACCGTGTCTCGTTGTCCCAGAGCGCCTGGGCAACACGCTCGAGGCCAGCCGCCAGCTGGTAGCGGTAGGTGCCGAACGGCAGGCCCAGCTTCTCGGCCGCCAGCTCCTGCGAACCGGCGGGGTGCAGATAGGTCGAGTCGAGCGCGCGCCAGAACTTGAGGTCGCGCGGCCGATCTTTCAGCGTGGCTGCGGCGTCGAGCAGCAGCCGGCGCAGCGTGTCGCCGGCCGATTCGCCGTCACGGCGATTTGTCGCGACGATGGACGAGGCCGTCAAGGGGCTTGCGGCGAGCGCAGGACGCTCGTGCAGCACCCGCATCGCGTCGCGCACCGCGCGTTCGAACTCCGGGCGCGCGAGCCGCGCGGCCGCGGACGACACGTGTAGGTCGTCCATCTTCCGCTCGTGCCCGAGTGAACGATCGGCGTTCATTTCGAGCCAGCGGGTCAACGGACAAGCGCGAAAGTCGTGGAAGTAACAGCCGAGCGGCACATCGTCGATGACGTGATCGCACGCCGGCAGCCGCATGAAGCCGATGTGCCCCATCATCGGTAGCCAGTGGTCCGGATAGTCAATGCTGATCACGTAGGCCCCCAGATCGCGCATGGTGAGCCACTGGAAATAATACGCCATCTCAATCCCGTTCATCGCGGCCGAGGGGCGAAGCTGGCCACCCACCACCACGCTCCATCGCCCCAACATCTGGCGGTCACCGGGCGCTGGCGCAGTCACGTCGTGCAGGGCCTGCCACACCGAGCTCATCACGGGGTCGGTGCCGCGCTCTGCATCGTCGAGCGCGGCGAGATCGACCGCGATCGTGGCGCCGACTAGCCGCCCCGCGCTAGGCCGCACGACCCACGTCGTGCAAGCGCGGTGGGTCCACCAACGCACAATCGGGTCCCGCTGCGCCGGCGGCGCCTCAGCGTCCAGGAGCTGGGCCAGTTGTGGCAGATCGCTTGGCGTTCCCCGTTCGAAGTAGACGCTGCCCAGCTTCCGGAAATCGACGAATTGCTGCATCGATGGGGAGCGACGGTGGGTGTAGAGGACGTCGAACGTGGAGTCGCCCGCAAGCGGTGCCTCACGAACCCGGTTGACGAAGTGGTTGTGCACGGCGACGTGAACGTCGCGGTACCGATCCGGATGGCGCCAGCGCAATTCGTCGTCGATCGCGTCGCGCACTAGGTCGTGCGGGAACAGGCCGGTTTCGGCGCTCTCGACCAGGCTGAGCGTGGCCAACCACTCGAACAGCTCGCGGGAGCGCGCCGCGTCGACCGCGTCGGCCAGCAGCGACTCGGTGGTCAGACGCGCGTGCGCGCACACCTCGAGCGCGCGCCGGTGCAGCTCGCTCGGCGCCTGAGCGGTGAACCGGGCGGAAAGCTGGCGCACCACGTCGTGATCGAGCTGCGCCGGAACCTCGCCAGTCGACGCCACCACATCCGCCACGAGGGTCAGCGCAAGGGGATGGCCATGGCTCAACCGCACGATCGCCTCGTGGTGCTTGGCCGCAATCGAGCGTGCGTCGAGGTAGCGGGCGCAGTCGTCGTCGGCCAGGTTGCGCAGCGCCACGGTGCGCGTGGCCTCGCGCCACAGCGGATCGGTACGCCAGACCGAATCTGGCACCTCCCGCGTGGCGATCAGCACACCCAGCATGGGCGGCACATTCGTGAGGAAGTTGTCGCGCAGCCAACCCGCCAGGTGCGCCAGGTGCTCGAACGAATCGATCACGAGCATCCGCCGCGGCCTGGAGCCGCTGGCTTCGATGACGCGCCCCAGGTCGGCGTCACCCTCGCGGGCACCGAGCGCAACACCTAGCGCGCGCGCGAGTCCGGCGGCCGTGGGCTCCACGTTGCGGGCGTCGATGCGTATGGAATCGATGCCGCGGTCGGCCGCCAGCGCGCGTGCCCGTTCCAGCAGACAGCTCTTGCCGATACCGCCCGGCCCGTGCACCAGGAAGATGGGCACCGCGGGAGAATCCGAGGCAAAGGACTGATCCAGCAGCGCCAGCTCGGCATCACGCCCGACGAATGTCCTCGCCATGCGGGCACGCATTCTGTCCGCCAGACGCTGCATGGCCGAATCATTGATCGCTTCGGGCGCCATCGTCGAGCCCGCGGGCGTGCGTCCGCGACCGAAGGCGTCTTGCTCATCCCGCTTCGAAGCGCGCCTTCAGAGCCAGACCGTCGCGGCCATGTGCCAGCGGCTCACCCCCGCAGCTTGATCTCGGGCACCAGCAAGGCATCGCGCACCGTTTTGAAGCGCGACGTTTCGATCGCCGACTTGCGCCAGACCAGCCGTACCGGGTTCTGAGGCACCTGCTTGCGCGCGCCGAGCCGCAGCAGCTTGCCGCGGCTCACCAGCTCCGCGACCAAGTAGTTTGGTAGCACCGCGACGCCCGCGCCCTGCTCCACCAAGTACAGCATCTCGTCCAAGCTCGCGATCGAGCAGACGACGCGCGGCGGTGCAGCGCGGCGCCCCATCATGCTGCGCCACCAAGCGTCGTGCATCGGACGGCTGTCGTCGTACACGACGTAGCGCTGCTGCTCGAGCTCCTTCGCTGTCGAAGGCGGCGCTCTGCCCTGCAGGTAGCCGGGCGCGCAAACGGCCCAAAATTCCTCGACGAACACGTTGCGCGACGCCAAAAGCGGCGACTGAACGTCTTCGGCCATCAACGCAAGATCCAACGAGCCCGACTGCAGCTTGGGCACCAGCGCGGACGGCGGACCAAAACTGACCGCCAGCTGCAGCTCCGGGTGGCTGCGCATCAACGGCACGAGCCGCGGCCGCAGCCAGCGTCGCGAGAACGGCAGCACGCCACCGACCCTCACGACGCCCCGCACCGTCTTACCGTCGTCGAGCAGGGCGTCGAGCGCATCGTCGATAGGCGACAGGTGCTGGCCGATCACGGTGGCCAGGCGCTGCGCCTCGGGTGTCAGCTTTGCGCGCCGCCCCACCCGTTCGAACAGTCGAAAGCCGAGCTGCGCCTCGAGCGCGCGCATTTGGTGGCTGATCGCGGACGGTGTCAGCCGCAGCCGCGCCGCCGCCTCGGCGAAGGTGCGCCCGGAAGCTAGCTCACAAAGCGTCGGTAGCAGTCCGTAATTGATGAGCATGGCTCATGTTTAGCACGAGGATATTTCAATTGTTTCATCTCTTGGGAAGCCGCACATTCACGGCATGGCAACGCCCAAACGCATTTTGATGATCGTGACCAGCCACGAAAAGCTCGGCAGCACCGCCACCAAGACGGGGTTCTGGCTCGAAGAGCTGGCGGCTCCGTACCTCGAGTTCAAGCAGCACGGCATCGAGCTCGACATCGCCTCGCCAGCCGGTGGCAAGCCGCCCGCCGATCCGAAGAGCGCGGGCGACCCGACCCCCGTCGTGCGCGCGTTTCTCGAAGACGTGGAAGCCACGGCAAAGCTCGCGAACACGCTGCGCCTGGCTGACGTGACCGCACGGTACGACGCCTACTTCGTGGTCGGCGGCCACGGCGTGATGTGGGACCTATCACAAGACGCCGCCCTGAGCGCGCTCTTGGCCGACGCCTACGAGCGAGGCAACGTCGTCGCCGCCGTATGTCACGGCCCCGCTGCGCTCGTGAACGTGAAGCTCAGCGACGGCTCATATTTGGTCGACGGCAAGCGCGTAGCGGCTTTCACCAATGCCGAAGAGGCCGCCGTCGGGCTCAGCGGCGTTGTTCCGTTTCCGCTCGAGTCCAAGCTCAAAGAGCGCGGCGCGCTGCACCATGCTGCCCCCATGTGGTCCCCCTTCGCAATCCGCGACGGCAACCTGGTCACCGGCCAGAACCCAGCGTCGAGCGTTGCCGTTGCCCGCGCCACGCTGGAGGCGCTGGGCTAGGCGTCCTCCACGTAGCGCCCGCGCCCCAACGTCCGGTGCCGATGGGTCGGTGTTGGCCAGAGCGGCCCGTGCCCTCAGAACTGCTTCACGAAGTTCCACACTTCTGCGGGCACCCACGACTTGCTCTGGCCCGCGTCGATGGCCGCTGGCGTGTGGCCGTCGTCATAATCACACCAGCGAGTGGGGTGACCCGCCGAGCAACCCTTGTAGTCGGAACAAGCGTGACCCTTGCTCGGAGGGGGAGGGAAGGTCTCCAGGGTGCAGCCGTTCGTCTTGGCAAAGAAGTCACTGCTCATGGTTTGTCCGTCGCCATCGTTGCCGAGCGCGGAGAAGAACGGGATCGGTTGGCAGGTGGTGGGTATCGGCAAGCCGCCGCCCGAGTGCACGACCGCGACGTTGAACGTCCCGGGCAGGGCGCACGCCAGAGTCCAAACCATGGCTCCGCCGTGACTGAAGCCTTCGATCGCGATGCGAGAGGTGTCGATGCACAGGTCATCCTCCAAGACCTTGAGCAGATCCTCCATCAGTGGGACGTCGCTAGCGGGCACCCAGACGGTGGGCTTACCGGGTTCGGTAGGCGTGAGCGCGTCCGGAGCAACGAAGATGGTGCTGCCCTCCGACAGGTCCCACAGCCCAAAGTACGACGGCGCGACCTCGGCGCTGGTACCCCCCGCTCCGTGGAAGCCGAGTATCAACCGATAGGGATGAGTATTGTCGTAGTTGGTGGGAGCTCGCAGCGCGTACGAGCGCTGCTTGCCCCCGCTCATCACCATGTGTTTGCCATCTTGAAGCGTGCGCATCTTGCCGCACCCGCCCGACTTTTCGCCGCTAGCTCCGCCGCCGGAGCCGCCGCCACCGCCGGTCGTCGAGCCTCCCGCGCTGCTGCCGCCCTTTCCACCGCTGCCGTCGCTGCCCGCCGTGCCACCGCTACCGGCGGTGCTGCCGCTACCGGCGGTGCTGCCGCTACCCGCCGTGCTGCCCGTGCCGCCGCTTCCGCTCGTGCCAGCGGTGCTGCTCGAGCCTGCCGTCGTGGGGGTGCCTCCTTCGCCAGCCTTGGATGCCCCGGCTGCCCCTGACAGGCTCGACGCGCCAGCCGCGCTCCCGCCAGCGCCGCCGATCGGAGTGCCGCCGTCAGGCTCTGTGCCGCCGCAGCCCCACATGCACACCACGCCCGCCCCGAGCGCGACCAGTGGCAAGAGGCGCGGGAAGGCGCGGACGAGCGAGGGCTGATATCGAGACGACGCGGAGGCGACTTTGGAAGCCATGGACCATTCCTGTTGAGAGCTCGGGAGGGGCAATGCCGAGACGAGCGCACGCCCACTTTATGCTGAGTGACGGCTCGAGGCGGTCCCTGTCAGAAAAATCCGAGCTCTACCCTCGAGACGCTCCTGCCCGGCTGAAGAGATCCAGCACGGGCGTTGCCCCGCCCGAGGCGTTAGAACTTTGCGTTACTCGTCCCCAGGTAGAACTGGTCGTAGTAGCCGGTACCGACAAAGCCGGCGCAATAGATTGGATGCCGCCAGTTCCAACGGGAGACCACCAGCTGGTGCTAGCGGTAACCCAGGTGTTTCCATCGGTGATCTCTCACATCCCGGCTGGCGGCACGGCGCGCAATCGGGGCTGCCAGCCTTGCAGCCGAACTTGCACGCGACCGGCGTCGGGCTCACGCAGCTGCCTTGCCCGTTGCAGGAGGGTGCGCCCTGCGTCTTGCCGTTCGAGCAAGACGCCGTACCGCACGAGGTCGCCGACGTCGGGTAGACGCAGGCCGACCCAGCCCCGTTTGCATGAGCCCGCGCAAGCGCCGGTGTCAGCGCAAGTCGTCTGACAGCAGACGTTCTTGACGCAATGGCTCGTCAAGCATTGCGAGTCGCCATTGCATTGCTCGCCGTTGACTTTCCAGCAGCACACACTGCGCACTTGCTGTTGACGCAAAAGCCGGTGGTGCACTCCGAATTCTTGGAGCAGGCATCACCCACCCCATTGTACTGGCTTGCGGTTCCGAACCGGTACCTCCAGATAGTGTTTCTGGACCAAACTCCGCATAATAACTCTCGCAAAACGGCAGCTGGAGTGACAGGCTCGCACGCCTGCATGACAAACGTGGGACTAGGTCGCGGGTGGGCTGTCTGCGCGCTCAGCTTGAGCGTCGTCTATCAAAGCGGCTGCTTGGCGCCCCAACGCGGGGCCGAAGCGGGTGGCGAGGCGCAGTCAGAGCCCACGTTGCCGGCGCGCATCCAGCCGCCGAACGGAGTGGCTCCGGTCAGCACACCCGCACAAGTGCAGACGTTGGTCAAAGAGCTGAAGCACACGGGGCTGGCGACTGATATCGCGTACCTGGCTCCGGAGCAGATCGTGGCCATGGCCGCCACCGAGCTAGAGCAAGCCCATCCGTGGGACTCAGCGCTGCTCTTGAACATTGCCAGCTACCGCTACCAACAAGAGCAGGAGCTTGCGTGGCGGTTCAGTATGGAGGAGCTGAAGTATCCGCTCGGCGGCAGCTCCGCCGTGGTCCGTTGGCGAGACCTCGAGCGCCGCATGCTCGACACCGACTTGATCCGCGAGGTCTTGGCGCTGAGAGCGCGTTTGCGTGTCCTGCCAGCGGCCGGGGCCCTGCCGCCCGCATCCGAGCCTAGTCCCGGGAGCCCGATGGACCAATCCAAGGGTGACGACGACCCGTACCGGCTAGGCAGCGCGGACGAGCACCTCGCGCACCCCGAGCTGGCGGAGGCTTTCCTGAACCGTTTGCTATCGGACCGCGGCAAGGGGGCCCGGTCCAGGTCCATCCTGGAGACCACGCCGCTCGTGAGTTTTCGCCGCGTCGCGCTGACGGGAATGAAGGATTTTCAGGCTTACGGGCTGATGCCCGACACGCAGTCGCAATACGCCGCGCTGCGTCCTGATCTGCTCGCTGCCCTTCGGAGCCCACAGCCTCCCAATCGCGCCGCCGCCGCGTTCGTTCTCGGCGCCGTCAAAGACGCCACCGCGACGGATGCCTTGCAGGCGGCCCTGGGCAGCGAACGAGATCCGCGCGTACAAATTTCGCTACGGGTCGCGCTGGCGCGCTTGGGTGATGACTCGCAACTGGCAAGCCTCGAGCAAACAGCGCAAGTGCCCGACTCGGTGCTGAGCGAGCATACCCTGAGCCTGATGGACGGCTTGCCGAAACACCTCCTGGCTCGCGTGCAACCCGGGCTGGTGCCGCGCGTGCTTCTCAATACGAAGGCGCCTTCCGCGGTGCGGGCGAACGCGGCCAGGCTGCTGAAAGCCGTGGCCGAGGCGCGCCCCCTGTCAGAGCCAGAGCTCGCCGCGCTGCTTCAAGTGTGCGGCGAGGGTACGGCGTATCAGGCGGAGGTGGCGTGTCGGACGCTCGGCGGTTTGAAACAGTTGAGTCGGACCGAAGTGCTGCGGCTCCTCGGTCAATCTCCGCGCGCCACGCCGGGTCTAGTCCAGCGCTGGGCCGAGGTTTCCGAACGCGATGATCTCGCGGCCATCGAGGGACAGTTTGCGGCTGCAAACTCGAACGCCAAGCGGCGGAATGAGTGCAAGTTTTGGGTCAAAGCTGTGGCTCGGATCGAGGGCAGTGCCGCCACCAAGACGCTGAGCGACTGGTACGTTGAAACGGACGATCAGCTCACGGCGCTGCTCATCGCGGCCGAGTGGAGTCGCCGCGCCGACGTCACCCCCGCCGCTCGGGAAGCCCTCCGTGCGCGCGTTGCCTCACCGAAGCGGCTCTTTCTGAGCATTGCCGCCGGCGACCCCCGCACCGAAGAAGACGCTGCGCCGCTGATGGCAAGACGCGCCGTCAAAGAGCTGTTCGGGGCCGCCTACTTGGCCGGCTTCGACCAGGTCCCGGGCGCGCTTGCGGCGCCCCTGCTGTGGAAGCTGGCAAGCTACCAGCACCCCGACGCCTACCCGCTGGACATCGGCCTGCGCGCCCAAGCCGTCACGACCCTGGCGCACCTTGCGATCAACAAGCTACCAGCGCCCCCCGAGCCTTGATACCAAAGACAGGCGAGGGTCAGGCCTCGCGGTGCCGCTTGCCCACGGAGCTTGACGCTCGGTGTTTCACGTCGATGACCTGCCCTGACTCCACGTTCACCGACACTTTTGTACCCCGTAGTGCAACGCCCGAACCCCGACTAGAATGCCTCCCGTGAAGCCCTCCTTAGCTCGTAGCCGTGGCATGAGTTACCGCGGCCCCAGCCGGAGGGCAAACCCGGGAGCAGAAAGCCGGCGCGCGCACGTGCACGTGGTCGTTCAAGGCGGCGCTGGCGCTGTCGCAAAGCGCCCCCAGCGTCACGCCGCTGATCGGCTTGCGCTACGTGGTGGTTGCGGGTTGGTTTTGAGCGCGTAGGGGCCGAATGGGAAATGAGAAAGTAGAGCTAAAGCCCGTCGGCTACTCGAAAACGACAGCCGGGGCACCGACGTCGACAGCGCGACGGGCTGCCATCGCGGTGGGCAACAGCGAACGGCGGCTTGCGGATCCCGCGCCGGATCCGACCGATCCACGCGTCGTCGGCCGCTACGAGCGCGACGACGCGCTGGCAACCCTGCAGGTCAATCAAGCCGGAAGCTTCATTGTTTGTTGGCACGTCGATTACACGACCAAGGTTTTGACGAAGTTCGAAGGCGACCGAATCAGCAACCAAGCTTTCCAGCTACGGCCCGAATTTCAAAAAAACAAGGTGGGGCAACTGTCCTCGGTTTTGGATGGCGAGCTGATTTTTGCTCTTGGTGGCAACACGACGCTGTTCAAACGAGTCGGGACGAGCACCACGCTGTCCGAAAGCACCCTGAGCTTGGTGCCGGCAGAGTCGCGCGAGCTAGCACGCCGCCATCAGCACTTTCCCTTATCGAGCGTCGACCGGCGCCGCATTTTGGCGGCACTCGATCCGGCCGTCGTGGGGCCGATGGTCAACGCAGTGTTGGATGCGCCCAACGCACCGGGCGCGGTAGAAAATTTCAAACGCGGCCAGCTCGCGGAGGTCGTAGACAACCACATCGGGAAGCTCTTTGCGAGCTTGAACCCTGCCGACCATCCGCTCGCAGAGCAGATGGCACAACAACAGCTGCTCACCACCACCCTGACGCGCGATGGCGACACCAAGCCAATCCTAGAATGGATGCAGAGCTTCACGACTCGTGTCGAGGGCGAGCGACTCGGCACGGTTGGCCAAATGGAGCAACTGGAGCAGCACCTCAAGCTCAAGCCGATTCCGACAACCGACCACGTCTACGCGTTCGATCTCAGCATACTCGGGGCGAGCGTGGACGTAGTTATTGGGGCGGGTGCCTTCATTGGCTCACTGGACATCAAAGAAGTCGACCCCAAAGACAAAACGCGCGTTTTGCGCTTCATCGGCAGCTTCTCGTTGGCCTTTCTGCAGGCAAGCGGCGGACCGAGCTTTGGTGTCAACGTCGCGTCCTCGACGAGCGGCGAAGCGTCATCCCCTTATCTATGGCAAGCCAGCAATTTCCCGGGCCTCATGACGCTCGTGGACGTGGGTGGAGGGGTCAGCATCCCTGTACCGATCGCGAAGACTGGCTTCAGCGTGACCGAGCAGATGTTCATCCGTGGCAACGGTGAATTTCCGGAGATGAGAGTCGACTTCTCTGGCGCCTCTCAGCAGGTGGGCATTGGTATCGGTGCCGCGCTCACCGAAGCGGTCGGTTACATCAGTACGGACCCCAACGCGGGAAAGCGCCCTCCCGTTGGTAGCCATAGATTCGAGCAGGATTACACGCTCGTCGGCAAGTTCCAAAACGACATTCACTTCAAGTTCGGGAGCGCCGTCCTCACGGAAGATGCTCGGCAACTGCTGCGCATCCTTTGCGGCAACGAGCTCGCGGCCATGCGATCGCCGCAGAGTCAGCTGACGATTGAGTCTCATGCCGACCGCGTGGACACCGAGGAACGCAACCTCGAGCTTTCGAGGCTCCGGGCTGCCAATACGGCCCAAGCCATCAAAGATATTCTCGGCGCTGACTTCGGCATTCCCGACAAGCAAATCGTGCTCCGCGGCCTCGGCGAGCAAGGCGCAGTAGAGGCCGGCGATAAGGATCGCACTCAGAATCCGGTCCGCAGAAAGTCCGAGATCGTGATCAACGCTCGATTGCTCCTAACCTTGTTCGGGCGGCAGTGAGCGAGCATGCCGCGGCTGGTCGATTGGCTCATTAGGCGCTTTCCCGGGCAAGCCAACAAGCTTGCCGTGGCGGGCGCGGTGCTGGCAGCTTTGATGTTGCCGCTCTTCATCTACCGCTTGACGCAGATTCCTTGGACGCTGAAGCCTGGCGCACCGGTAGTGCAAAGCGT
>Ga0164241_10000469_pt1 | contig 74538 bp, 65 predicted proteins | sample OricomyardsoilBY_FD_108780 | JGI IMG/M metagenome (GOLD analysis project Ga0164241, IMG submission 108780) | Backyard soil microbial communities from Emeryville, California, USA - Original compost - Back yard soil (BY) | ecosystem: Environmental > Terrestrial > Soil > Unclassified | place: USA... | reverse complement strand
GGGCGGATCTTTTTGTGGTGATAGAGCTCGGTGATCTCTTCGCGCGAGAGCCGGCGCATGCCGTGGTAGCCACGATGCACCACCTTGTAGCGATCCATCTTGAGGATGTGGCCGTAGCGCTTGTCGATCAGGAGCCCGCGGATGGGGAAGCGCGTGTCGTAACGCAGCTTCTTCAAGTAGGCGGGGTAGCCTCGCTTGATCATGCGATCGATCATCAGCTCGACGCTGAGCGAGTCCATCTCTTGCTGGCGATAGATGGCCAGCGTGTAGTCCATGTCGAAGCCGACCCAATCGATGCCGGACAGCTTCAGATCGCGATTCACGAACACGCGTTCGGCACGCGGGATACCGCGCCCGGCATTGGCTGCAGGACCGCCGCCGGGTAACGGAAGGAGCAGCTGGCGAGGATCCACGAGAACGCTGGCGGTCAATTGGGGTGCCGACCGGCTGCGCTCACGAACGCAGGCCGTCGTTAATTTTTCACTCCCCGGCGCCTGCTGTCAAACCGGCCGTCGACTCTGGGCATCGCTAGGCAGTTATTTAAGCGGGGCTGGCCGAGAGCGCGGGGAGACGCCGTGGCCGAGCGCGGCGTGGCTCAGCGTGAGGCTGGGACCGCGCTGTGCGAAGCCGCCGTCGAGGCGGTCGTCCTTCATGAACAGCGGCGTGTCGAGATCCAGCTCTTCGAAGCCGCCCAGGCCGCCGGCGATGCAGGCCGAGAAGGTCATGGCCAGGCGCGTCTCGACCATGCCGCCGAGCATCAGGCCGAAGCCGAGCCGGCGCGCTTCGGCGATCATCGTGAGCACGCGCGTGACGCCGCTCTTGGTTAGCTTGAAGTTGATCACGTCGGCGGCGCGCTCGGCGTGCAGCGTGGCCAGGTCTTCGAACGAGCGCGCGTCTTCGTCGGCGGCGACGCGTAGGCCGGCTTCGCGCACGCGCCGCGACCCCGCATAATCGCCGCGTAAACATGGCTGCTCGAACAGCACGACCTGTTTGTGACGCACGCCCAGCCCGCGCACGAGCTCGATGGCCTGGCCCGCCTCGAGACTCGCGTTCGCGTCGAGCAACAGCCGGGCCGCGGGCGCCGCGTCGGCGATGCGGCGCAATCGCTCGAGATCTTGGTCGAACGGTTTGCCGCCGACCTTCACTTTCAAGGTGCGAAAGCCTTGGCTCATGGCGCGTCGGGCGGCGTGAGCGGCCTCGTCGGCGCCGCCCGTGGGGATGGTGATGTCCGTCTCCAGCTGCGAAGAACGAGCGCCAAAATGCTGAAACAGCGACGTGCCGCGCTCTCGGCAGTCGGCGTCGAGCAGGGCCATCTCCACCGCCGCCAAGGCGCTGGGGGTCGCTTCGAGCCGGCCTCGCGCCGATGCCGAGAGCGCCTGCGCGTCGCGGCTGCCGTAGCCGACCAGCTCGCCTTCGACCGCATGCAGCGCCGCGAGGGCGTCGGCCTGGGTTTCGCCGTTGACGGCGGGGAACGGCGCGGCCTCACCCAGACCGCGTTGCCCGCCGCGCAGCTGCAGCTGAATCAGCACGTTTTGGGCCAGCACCTGCGCTCCGGTCGCGATGCCGAACGGCTCCGTCAGCTCGACGTCCCAAGCCTCGATTCGGACGCTTTCGATGCGCACGGCGGGACCGTACACCTTCTGCCCGAGCGCGAGCTATTCTCTACCGATGACGTCGGCGCCGCTCTGCATCCTCGTCACCGGTGACCCTGTTGCGAGGACGCAGACGCGCGTGGGCGGCTTCGCGCAATTGGTGCGCGCGGGCTTGGCGGGCGCCTGGGACGCCGGCTTCGTCGAGGTCGACGCGCGCACGACGGAGAGCTTGCCGCGCTCGGCTGGCTTTGCGGGCGTGATCGTGACGGGCTCGGCGTCGAGCGTGACCGAGCGCGCGCCGTGGATCTTGCGTACCGAGGAGTATCTGGCGGCGGCGGTGGCGCAACGACACCCGGTGTTGGGCATTTGCTTCGGTCATCAGCTGCTGGGTCAGGCGCTGGGCGGGCTGGTCGAAAGGAATCCGCGCGGACGCGAGATGGGGACCGTATCGTTCGACATCGTGACCGACGATCCGCTCCTCGATCGCAGCATCACGCCGCCGCTGGCCCACGCCACGCACGTTGATTCGGTCACGGTGCTGCCGAAAGGAGCGCAGGTCTTGGCCGCGACCGCGCTCGAGCCGAACGCGGCCGTGCGCTTTGGCGAGCGAGCCTGGGGTGTGCAGTTCCACCCCGAGTTCGACGAGCAGGTGATGCGCGAATACATCGAAACGCGCGCGCCGCTGCTCGCGGAAGAGGGCCGGGACCCGTCCGCGATGTTGGCCGGGGTCGGCGCGGCGCGGGCCGGAGCCTCGGTTTTGCGGCGATTCGTGGCGCATGGCCTAGCGCGGCGCTGAAGCGCGGCGTTGCCAATTGCGCTCGGGGCGGCCGGTGGTAAAAGGCCGCCCAACATGGGTTTTTCCTGCGGCATCGTCGGCCTGCCCAACGTCGGCAAGAGCACGCTCTTCAATTCGCTTTCGAGCGCCAAGGCCGAAGCGGCCAATTTCCCTTTTTGTACGATCGAGCCGAACGTCGGCATCGTCAGCGTGCCCGATCATCGCGTAACCGCCTTGTGTAAGATCATCGAGCCCGACAAGGAGGTGCTGACCACCATCCGCTTCGTCGACATCGCCGGCTTGGTGCGCGGCGCCTCGAAGGGCGAGGGCCTGGGTAACCAGTTTTTGAGTCACATCCGCGAGGTCGACGCGGTGGCGCACGTGGTGCGCTGCTTCGACGACGACAACGTGATCCACGTCGAGAACAAGGTCGACCCGATCGCCGACATTGCGACCATCAACACCGAGCTGTGTCTGAAGGACCTCGACACCGTGAGCAAGCGCGTAGACAAAGCGCGCAAGGCCGCCAAGGGTAACGATCCAATCGAGAAGCTGGCGTTGCCGCTGTGCGAGCGGCTGGTCGCACATCTGGACGAGGGCAAGCCGGTGCGCACGTTCGTGATCGGCAGCGACAACGAGAAAGAGCGCGCGATCATCGACGACATGCAGCTGCTCACCAGCAAGCGCATGTTTTACGTGGGCAACGTGGCCGAGGGCGCGCTCAGCAACCTGAGCGCCGACAAGCACTACAACAAGCTGGTCGAGTTCGCGAAATCCGAAGGCGCGCCGGTCGTGCCGATTTGCGCGGCCATCGAAGAGCAGATCGCGCAGCTGGAGCCGGCGGACCGCCCCGACTTTTTGGAGAGCGTGGGCTTGAAGGAGCCGGGCTTGAACTCGGTGATTCGCACCGGCTACGAGCTGCTGGGCCTCATCACCTACCTGACCGCCGGCAAGCAAGAGGTGCGCGCTTGGACGGTGCGCAAAGGCTCGACCGCTCCCCAGGCGGCGGGCGTGATTCACACCGATTTCGAGCGCGGCTTCATCAAAGCCGAGGTCATCTGGTGGGAAGACTTGATCAAGTACGGCAGCGAAGCCAAGTGCCGTGAAGCCGGCAAGCAAGCCATCGAAGGCCGCGACTACGTCGTGCGCGACGGCGACGTGATGCACTTCCGATTCAACGTGTGACGCGAGGCTAGCGGCAGTCGATGCCGAGCACTGCGTTGCTATGACACTGTGAAAAGTAGCCGGTGAAGACCAGGCAAGATCCGCTGCAGCACTCGCTGTCGGAGCGGCAGCGTGCTTTGAAGCAATGAGGTACTTCATTCGCTTCGAACGCGGGTAGGCAGATTTCGTCGCCCGCGCAATCGGCGTCGCTCGCGCACGTGGTGAAGCATTGGTTGGCGCGCGTCGGTTGCCCGCAAGCCGCGCCGAGCTCGAGGACGGCGTTTACGCAGACTTGCGGGCTCTTACAGCTCAGCCCGGCACATCCGCACGCGTCTTCGCCGAATTGAGGGGCTCCGCCTTGCGGCGGGTGCTCACAGGTCGTGGGCGGCGCTGGCGCCTCGATCGCGAGCGCGCGCAGCGCGGAAACCGGCGATCGCTTGGCGTTGGGGTCGTTGGGCGGCGAGCCGTCGGCCAGGCACTGGCTCGTGCCCCCGGAGGTGTGGCCGCCCCCGGGGGTCGCGCCGCCCGTGCTGTTGGTTCCGCTCGCGTTGGTAGGCTCCCCGCCGCTTCCGCCGGCGTTGCTCAGCTCACCAGCGTGGCCCGCTAGTGCAGCGCTCGCCCCGGCGGCGCCGACGTTGGGGGTAGATTCTCGCGTTGCGCCGCACGAGCACAACCAGCCAACGGACAACACCGCAAGCGAGAGGTGTCGCCGTTTCGGTCTCGGCGAGCGGCTCATCGTGCGATCCATTCTCGCATGGACGTGACGGGGACGGGGCCGCCGAAGAAGCCGGCGAAGCGGGCGAGCCAAACGCCGACGGTGAGCGCGAGCAAGATCGTTGCCAGCACGGTCGCGGCCCGGCCGTTCGAGAAGGCGGCGTGCGGGCGTGGTTGCGGGCTGGCACGACGGAGCAGGCTCCAGGTCGCCGCGGTCGCGACGGTTATGACCAAGGGCGTGAGTAATAATACCAAGGGGTGAAGGCGCAGGGCGCCGCGCACGTCGCCGTGCAGCAGCGCCAGCGTCGCGCGGGTCAAGCCGCAGCCGGGGCAGGGGATGCCGAAGCTGCCCGCGAGGGGACACAGCGGAAAATCGGTGTGCACGGCCAGCGCGAATGCGGCCGCGCCGACGGCCATGAACGCGACGCGCAGCAGCCGATTCACGCTGGCAGCCTAGCCACAAAACGCCGACGGCGCCGTGAGGCGCCGTCGATGTCGTCGAGCCGTCGGGCTCAGTACTGTTGCGGTTGGCCGCCGCCAGACGCAGCCCAGATCTCGTTGAGATCTTTGGCCATCGCCCAGTAGCCGACCAAAAAGTACAAGATGGGGCTGCCAACCTGCGGATTCGGGATGCCAGCCTGCTGTTTGGCCTCGAGCATCTTGGCGGGCATGCCCCAGCAGAAGACGATCCAGAGCAACGTGGCGACGATCGGGTTGATGTCGTCTTTGCCGCGGTACGCCTTCAGCTCGCCCAGCTCTTGAAAGACCTGAAAGAAGCCGTAGAAGCCGCAGAGCAAGCTGATCACCAACACCTGAGTGGCGTTGCGGGTCTGCCCAATGGGGCCGCGACCGCCGGCTTGCACCATAGGTGCGCCGCCGCCGGGCATGCCGTAGCCGGGCTGCGGAGCGCCATAGCCTGCACCAGCGGGGGGACCGCCGTAGCCCTGCGGAGCACCGCCCGGGGGAGGACCACCGTAGCCGCCACCCGGAGGAGGACCACCGTAGCCGCCACCCGGAGGAGGACCGCCGTAGCCACCACCCGGATCGGGAGCGCCGTAGCCACCACCGGGAGGAGGACCGCCGTAGCCACCACCGGGAGGAGGACCGCCGTAGCCACCACCGGGAGGAGGACCGCCGTAGCCACTTCCTCCTTGAGGGCCGCCCGCCGGAGCGCCGCCCGCCGGAGCGCCGCCCGCCGGAGGACCGCCGAAGCCGCCTTGCGGAGGTTGACCGTACGGATTGAACGCACCAGCGTCAGCGACCATCGTTCCGCCGAGCGGATTGACGGGTTGATCAACGATGCCGGGAGCGGGCGCGTGCGGGGCGCCAGGCGGAGGACCGTACGGATTGGCTGGAGCCGGCGGCGTTGCTCCATAGCCTGCGGGAGCCGGAGCACCCGGTGGTGGACCGCCGGCTTGGGGGCCGCCAGGCGGAGGACCGAAGCCACCCGGCGCCGGCCCGCCCGCGGGCGGAGGGCCGAAACCACCAGGAGCGGGACCGCCTGCGGGCGGAGGGCCGAAGCCACCCGGCGCCGCACCACCTTGAGGTTGCGGCGCTCCAAACGAAGGGGGCGCCACACCGAGCATGGTTCCTTTCAATTGAGCGCGCGGAGCTGCGGCCGGGGGCGGCGCGGCGGCCGGAGCCGGCGCTGCTGGGCCGGGAGCCGGAGCGCCTGGAGCTGGTGCTGGAGCGGCCGCCTTCAAGCCGGCGGGCGCATTCATCATCAGCATCGTGCCCTTGAACTTCGGGGCAGCGGCACCTTTCAGGCTGAACCCGCACTTCTTGCAGGTCGTCGCCGCTTCCTCATTCTCGGTCCCACAGTTCGGACAAAACACTCGAAGACCTCCCTCAGAGGTGTGATGGGGCCCCGAGCCTACTCTTGCTTCGCTCAATTTCTCAAGGGTCACGTGGGCCTATCGTCATCGACGTCCGTTACCGCCGGTCCCCGTAAACGTGCCCGTGCCCGATACTCTCGCTTCTCCTCTTCATTCCTGTCGGCCTCTCCTTCAGATCGTCAAGGTTTCCGGGCAGGGGCACCGGCACCGGCACGTTCACGGGGATCTGCCTTGACACCCCGCTTTGCGGATCACTACGGTTCGCCTCGCCGGCCCGGCCCCCGGGCAAATTCTTCAGAAAATTCATGCAACCAGAGCTCGGCTCACTCGCTCACTTTCTCGTGTGCGAGGCCCGAGACAAGCCCCGGAAACGTTAATGGCATTCGCTCTCAATGCAGAGCACGAGCGGCAGCTCGAAGACATCCTCTCGCGCTACCCGAACAAGATGGCCGCGTGCATTCCCGCGCTGCATCTTTGTCAGGAGGCCAACGAGAATTGGGTCTCGGAAGACGTGATCGCGTTCGTGGCAAAGCGACTCGATTTGTCGACCGCGCACGTTCAGGGCGTCGTCACGTTCTACACGCTCTTCAATCAGAAGAAGCCTGGGCGCCACCAGGTGTGGGTTTGCCACACGCTGTCGTGTGCTCTTCGCGGCGCCGAGGACCTGGTCAAGCACTGCGAGAAGCGCCTCGGCGTTCACGTCGGCGAGACCACCAAAGACGGTCGCATCACCCTGCGCACCGCCGAGTGCTTGGCCGCTTGCGGCACCGCCCCGGTGATGCAGGTCGACAAGCGCTACCACGAGAACCTGACGACCCAAGAAGTCGATCGCATCCTCGACCGCCTGATCGCGGGAGGTTGAGACGCTGCCATGATCAAGCTGACCAACTATCTGAGTCATTCCTACGGTAAGCCCGACAGCCACAAGCTTTCGGCTTACGAAGCTGCCGGCGGCTACCGCGGCGTCCGCAAGGCGCTCGGCATGTCGCGCGACCAGGTGATCGACGAAATGAAGAAGGCGCACGTCCGCGGACGCGGCGGCGCTGGCTTCGACTGCGGCACCAAGTGGAGCTTCATGCCCAAAGAGGTGAAGAAGCCGCACTACCTCGTGATCAACGCCGACGAGGGCGAGCCTGGCACCTTCAAAGATCGCTCGATCATGGAGCTGAACCCTCACTCCTTGGTCGAGGGTTGCATCATCGGCGCGTACGCGATCGGCGCGCATGCCGCGTACATCTACGTGCGCGACGAGCTGCACTTGTCGAAGGAGCGCCTGTGGGGCGCCATTCACGAGGCGCGCGCCAAGGGCTACCTGGGCAAGACGCCGTTCGGTAAAGACTACGAAGTGCAGGTGTACGTGCACACCGGCGCGGGCGCTTACATCTGCGGTGAAGAGACGGCGCTGCTCAACTCGCTCGAGGGCCGGCGCGGTGAGCCTCGGCTCAAGCCGCCGTTCCCGGCGCAGTACGGCGCGTTCGGCAACCCCAGCACCGTCAACAACGTCGAGACGATCGCGATCGCTCCGACCGTGTTCGAGGTCGGCGGTGACGAGTTCAGCAAGCTCAGCGCCCTGCACGGCTTGAACGACGGCGGCGCGCGGCTGTTCGGCGTCAGCGGTCACGTCAAAAAGCCGGGCCTGTACGAGGCCGCGGTCGGGCTCACGCTGCGCGACCTCATTTACGACCTGGGCGGCGGCATCTTGGGTGACCGCCAGCTGATGGCCGTCATTCCCGGCGGCTCGTCGTGCCCGGTGCACTTGGCGGACGAGATCGTCAATTCGACGGACCCGCGCCTGGAGCCGTACAACGGCAAACCCTTCTTGGACCTGCCGCTCGGCGTCGACACGTTCCGCAACGCCGGCAGCATGCTCGGCACCTGCTGCGCCACCGTAATGAGTGACGCGACCGACCCGGTGCTGGCGCTGCACAACGTGATGCGCTTCTACCGTCACGAATCGTGCGGTCAGTGCACGCCGTGCCGTGAAGGCTGCGGCTGGATCGAGCGCATCTTGAACAAGATCGTCGACGGCAAGGGCTCGATCGTCGAGCTCGACCAGATTTCCGAGATTGCCTCCGACATCACGGGCAACACCATTTGCGCCTTCGGCGACGGCGCGGCGCAGCCGGCGCTCGCCTTCGTGCGCAAGTTCAGAAAGCAGCTCGAGGACTACGTCCACACGGGCGGCAAATCGCAGACCGGAAGGCTCACGCTATGACCGCGGGTAACGTCTTTTTCGCCGTGTGCTCGATCGCGGCCCTGGTGGGCGCGATGTGCACGGTGCTGGCCAAAAACCCGATCCGCGGCGCGATGGGCCTGTTGCTGACGATCGTCGGCATCGCGGGCTTGTTCTTGAAGTTGAACGCGCAGTTTCTGTCCGCGATTCAGCTGATTGTGTACGCGGGCGCGGTCGTCGTGCTGTTCGTGTTCGTGATCATGCTGCTGGGTCCCGACGCCGGCGCCAACAAGGGCGATCGCGAGCCGAGCGCCAAGCTGGCGCGCCTGCTGGCGGGCGGTTTGATGGCGGTCGTTTCGGTCGTGACGCTGGTGTTGGTGCTGCGCACCGCCGGCGCGCCGCAACGCTTCGGCCACGTCAGCGACCAGCACGGCAGCGTCGAGGCGGTGGGGCAGCAGCTGTTCACCAAGGCGGTCGTGCCCTTCGAGCTCGCGACCGCCCTCTTGATCGTCGCCGTCGTCGGCGCCATCGCGGTGGCGCGCAGCCGGCATCAAGTCAGAAAAGAAAAGCAGAGCCCGAGCCCGACTCGGCGCTTCTTCCACGGTCCGCTGCATCCGCGCGATGCCGGGCGTCCCCTCACCGGGGAGGAGCTCTGATGAACATCTTAGGCAACGTCGTGGAGCACTACGTCCTGTTGTCGGCCGTGCTCTTCACCATCGGTGCGATCGGCTTTTTGGTCCGCCGCAACGTGCTCACGCAGCTCATGAGCATCGAGCTGATGCTCAACGCCGTGAACCTCACCTTGGTCGCCTTCAATCGCCGTTACATCGGTGACATGAACGGCCAGGTCTTCTCCTTCTTCATCATCGCCGTGGCCGCGGCCGAGGCCGCGGTGGGCTTGGCGATTGTGCTGTCGTTCTACCGTTTGAAGCAGACGGTGTTCAGCGACGAAGCGGATCAGCTCCGTCACTGAGGATTTGCAAATGCACGCTTTAGAAGAGCTTTTTCCCGCTCCCGACTTCACCCTCCTCGCTTTCATCGTGCTGTTGCCCTTGTTGGGCGCGGTCGTGAACGGCCTGTTCGGCAAGCGCCTCGGGCGCGAAGCCGTGACGCTGATGGGCCTCGGCTCGGTGCTGGTCTCGTTCCTGTTCTCGGTCGTGACCTTCTTCATCCTTCATCACCAAGGTGAAGAAGGCGCGACGAAGCTGGTGTGGCGCGGCTGGCAGTGGATGAGTCTTTCGCTGCACGGCGGCGGCGCCACCTCGCTGTGGGTCTCGCTATCGGTCGACGCGCTCAGCGGCACCATGGCCCTGATCGTCACCGGTATCGGTTTTCTCATCCACCTGTACTCGTCCAAGTACATGGAGGACGACCCGGGCTTTTACCGCTTCTTCACCTACCTGAACCTGTTCATCTTCTCGATGCTGGTGCTCATCTTGGGCGACAGCTTGCCGGTCTTGTTCGTCGGCTGGGAAGGCGTGGGCCTGTGCAGCTACTTGCTCATCGGCTTCTGGTTCGGCGAGGAAAAGAACGCGGCCGCGGGCAAAAAAGCCTTCATCACCAACCGCATCGGTGACTTCGGCCTGTTGGTCGCGATGGGGTTGCTCCTCTACTACTGCGGCGCGCTGGACTGGTCGGGCATCGAAGGCGCTCGCGGCGGCTTGCTGCAAGAGGTCACGATTTGGCCGCTGGGTGACCACGTGCCGCTCGCCAACGTGTTGCCGAACAGCATGGCGGTTTGGCTGAACACCCCGCGCACCGCCAGCGCCGCCACCTTGGTCTGCTTGTTCTTGTTCCTGGGCGCGGCGGGCAAGAGCGCCCAGCTGCCGCTTTACGTGTGGTTGCCGGACGCCATGGCCGGCCCGACCCCGGTCAGCGCGCTGATTCACGCCGCCACGATGGTGACGGCGGGCATCTACTTGGTGTGCCGCACGTCGGCCATCTTCGTGATGAGCCCAGCCGCGATGTTCGTGGTCGCGTTCACGGGCGGCCTCACCGCGCTGCTGGCCGCCAGCATCGCGTTCGCCCAGAACGACATCAAGAAAGTGCTGGCGTATTCGACCGTCAGCCAGCTGGGTTACATGTTCTTGGGTGTGGGCGTCGGCGCGTTTTCGGCCGGCTTCTTCCACGTCATCACGCACGCCTTCTTCAAGGCCTGCATGTTCCTCGGCGCCGGCTCGGTCATTCACGCCATGCACGCGCGCATCCACGACACGGACGCGTCGCAGGACATGCGCAACATGGGCGGCCTGAAGAAGTACATGCCGTACACCTTCCTGACGTTCGCGGCGTCGTGGGCCGCCATCATCGGCATCCCGGGTACGAGCGGCTTCTTCTCGAAGGACGAGATTCTGCTGAAGGCGTACTCGTCGTACATCCAGACGCCCAACGTCCACGACTCGTTCGAGTGGCCTAAGTGGGGCGGCACCGCGCTTTACGCGATGGGTTTCGCGGGCGCGATCATGACCGCGTTCTACATGACCCGCCTGTTCATCGGCACGTTCTTCGGTGAGTTCAAGGGCTGGGACATCGTCAAGAAGTGGAAGGCGCCGGCGCACGAGCACGGCGACCACCACGACCACCACCATGATCCAGACGAGAAGCTCGAAGGCCCCGAGCCGCACGAGTCGCCCTGGCAAATGTGGGTGCCGCTGGCCATCTTGGGCACGCTGGCCTTGTTCGGCGGCTTGCTGAACGCGGGCGCGCTCGAAATCATCGGCGTGCACTGGATGCCGCTCGAGCATTTCCTCGAGCCGGTGTTCAAGAACGCATCGGCGAGCGTGAAAGTGATCGAAGGCGCCGAGCATTTGCTCCCCACCTTCTTGGGTCTGGCGCTGGTCGCGGTGGCGGTCGGCGCCGGCGGCGCCTACTACATCTACGTCACGACCAAGGGCGAGGTCGCCCGCGCCTTCACCGAGAAGTTCCCCGGCTTTCACCAGCTCGTTTACGACAAGTGGCGTATCGACGAGCTGTACGAAGAGACCGTGATCGGCGCCGTGGATTCGCTGGCCGAGTTCGGCGCTTGGGCGGACAAATGGATCGTCGACGGCATCATCGCGAAGCTGTCGTCGTTCCTGGTGCGCGGCACCGGCAGCTTGTTGCGCCAACTGCAGACCGGCCGCATTCAAGCTTACGCGGCCGTCATGGTCGTCGGCTTGGCCTCGGTGGGCTGGTTCCTGGTCGCCCCTCACGCCAACGCGCAGGTCGTCGCCAACCACGCTTCGGGTGCGTACAGCGTCACCGCGACTCCCGGCCTCGGTTACTCGTACCGCTGGAACGAGAATGGCGAGACCGTCCCCGAGACGCAGGCGTTCGGCGACAAGACCAGCGTTTCCTTCAACCTCGATAACGGCGCCGCGCGCGTGGTGTCGCTCGAGGTGAAGAACGCCTTCGGCCAAGTCGCGAAGCGCAAGTTCGAGCTTCAGCGGCCCAAGGTCGACATGACCGGCATCGTCGACGTCACCCAGGGCGCGAACGGCCAGCTCCAGGGCACGCCGCGTCCCCAGCAACCCTCCCAACCCGGGCGCCCCAGCGCGCCTCCCATTCTGCCGGGCGCTCAACTGCCCGCCGGTCATCCCGCTGTCCCCCAAGGTGAGTGAGTTATGCGCCCCCTGGAACGTGCTGTAGTCGAGTTTCTGCCTTACCTGCTGGCGTTTGCCGCAGGTGCCATGGTGCCAAGGCGCCAAGGTAAGGCCGAGCGGTTTGCGATTGGCGTCACCGCCGCGCTATCCATCCTGTTCATTCGCAGCCTCTGGCCCGCGGGTCACGCCGACTCGAACCCGGCCGGCGAGTGGCCGAGCCTGCTCAGCGTGATCGTGTTTTTGCCGATCTTCGGCGCGATCGCGCTGTTGTTTTTGCCGCGGCAAACGCCAGTGCTGCTCAAGCGCTTCACGTTCTTCATCTTGGGCCTCGACGCCCTGGCCTCGCTCGGCCTGTTGTCGCAGCCCATGTCGAAGGGCTGGCACTACCAGCAGATCGTCGAGTGGGTTCCGTCGCTCGGCATCCGCTACCACGTGGCCATCGACGGCGTGAGCATGTGGCTCATTCTGCTGTGCACCTTCAGCACGCCGATCGCGCTGTACGTTTCGTTCAACTCCATCACGACGCGCGTCAAGGACCTGTGCTTCGCGTTCTTGATGCTGCACGGCGCGATGCTCGGCTGCTTCGTGTCGCTCGATCTCTTCCTGTTCTTCGTGTTCTGGGAAATGATGCTCGTGCCGATGATCGTGATGATCGGCGTGTGGGGCGGCGTCGAGAAGATCAAAGCCGCGTACAAGTTCTTCATCTACACGATGGTCGGCAGCATGCTGATGCTGGCCGCGATTCTCTACATGGTGTGGACGCACGCCAAGATCGCCGGCTACCCGAGCTTCGACTACCTGGCGTTGTCGCGCCTGGTGCTGCCGCAGACGGCGGCCAAGTGGTGCTTCTTCGGCTTTTTGGCCGCGTTCGCCATCAAGGTGCCGATGTTTCCGCTGCACACCTGGCTGCCTGACGCCCACGTTCAGGCGCCCACCGGCGGTTCCATCATTCTGGCCGCCGTGCTGTTGAAGCTGGGCACCTACGGCTACATCCGCTTCTGCATGGGCATGCTGGGCGGCCCCGCGTTCTGGATGGGCGCCAACCTGGCCGGCATCGCCATCGGCGGCGGCATCATTTACGGCGCGCTGGTCGCTTGGAAGCAAGACGACGTCAAGCGCCTGGTCGCCTACTCGTCGGTCGCCCACATGGGCTTCGTGATGCTCGGCTGTTTTGCCGGTACGCAAGCGGGCATGGAAGGCGCCATTTTACAGATGCTGAACCACGGCGTCTCGACGGGCGCCTTGTTCCTCTTGGTTGGCGTGATTTACGACCGTCGCCACACGCGCCTGGTGCGCGAGTTCGGCGGCTTGGCCAAGGTGATGCCGCTGTACGCCGTCTTGTTCGTCATCGTCACGATGTCGAGCATCGGCGTACCGGGGACCAACGGCTTCGTCGGCGAGTTCATGATCATCATGGGCACGTTCGTGTCGTCGGCCTTGGGCGGCAACGCCAAGCTGCAGGCGGGTCTGGCCTCGGCGGGCGTGATTCTGGCGGCCGTGTACATGTTGTCGGTCGTCCAACGCATGTTCTTCGGCCCGCTCACCAACCCCAAGAACAAGCGTTTGCGTGACATCAACCCGCGCGAAGTCATCGCCCTCGCGCCGCTGGTCGCGATGATCTTCGTGATCGGCTGGTTCCCGAACCTGTTCACGAGCCGCATGACCGAAGGCGTCGAAACCGTGCTCGACCGTTACGTCGCGCATCGTAACGCCTTCGTCGAAAAGAAGGACGACGCGTTCGCGACCTTGCAGCCTCGTCGCGGGGGCCCCGTCGAGCAGGGCTACCCTGAAGATCCAAAGAAGAAATCCGACGCCGCGCAGGCGCTGAACGGAGTCGCGCCGTGAGCGTCTTACTCGCAATCTCTCCGCTGTTGGTGGTCGCCCTCGGCGCCCTGCTGTTGATGCTGACCGAGGCTTTCGGCAAGCCGACCAGCCCCGAGGGCTTCGGCCCCGGAGGGCTCGTGGTCGACGCCGGCGCCGGCCGCGCCAGCGAGCTCGGTTTGGGCAGCGCGGTCGTGCTGTTCGCCGGTGCCATCGCGGCGCTGGCGGTGTGGATGGTCGGCCCGGACAAGTTCGAGAAGCTCGACCTGCTGATGCCGTACCTGGTGGTGGATCGCTTCACGCTGTTCTTCGCCTTCGTGCTCTGCCTGGGCGGCGGCCTGGCTTGCCTGCTCGCCGGTGGCTATTTGCCGGAGCACAAGTTGGAGCGCGGCGAGTTCTTCCCGCTGGTCATGTTCTCGACCGTCGGCGCCATGGCTTTGGCCGCAGCCGGGGACTTGCTCAGCTTGTTCATCGCGCTCGAGACGATGTCGCTCGGCGTCTACTGCTTGATCGGGCTACGTCGGACCAGCGCGCGCGCCGCCGAAGCCGCGCTCAAGTACTTTTTGCTCGGCAGCTTTGCGGCGGCGTTGATGCTGTTCGGCGGCGCGCTGTTGTACGGCGCGACCGGGCACACCGATCTCAAGGGCATCGGCGAGGCGGTCGGCACGATCGGCCAAGCCAGCAGCAGCGTGAGCCCCACGCTGGTGATCGTGGCGCTGGCGCTCAGCATTGCCGGGCTCGCCTTCAAAGTCAGCGCGGTGCCGTTCCACATGTGGACGCCCGACGCCTACGAAGGTGCGCCCACGCCGGCGACGAGCTTCATGGCCGTAGCCGTGAAGAGCGCCGCCTTCGCGGTATTGCTGCGCGTCTTGATCGTCGCTTTCGGCGATGCGCGCCTGATGAGCTGGGGCTCGGGTTGGCCACCGGTGCTGGCGCTGATGGCCATCGTCACCATGACGAGCGCCAACGTGATCGCCGGTCGCCAAGACTCCGTGAAACGCATGTTGGCGTATTCGTCGATCGCGCACGCCGGCTACGCGCTGGTCGGCGTGGTCGCGGCCATGCGCTCGGAGACGGGCGTCGCGAGCGTGCTCTTTTACATGATGAGTTACACCGTCTCGACGGTGGGTGCTTTCGGCGCGCTCATCTTGTGCGGTCGCCAAGGGGCAGAAGCGGTGTCGTACGAGGACTTGGCGGGCGTCGGTCGTCGCCACCCGGCGGCGGCGCTGGCGTTCTCGTTCTTCTTGCTCTCGTTAGCGGGCGTGCCGCCCACGGCGGGCTTCTTCGGCAAATTCTACGTATTTCAAGCCGCGGTGGACTCTGAGCTGTACAAGCTCACCGTCATCGGTTTGTTGAACAGCATCTTGGGCGCGTACTACTACCTGCGCGTCTTGGTGTTCATGTACATGCGCGAGCCAGAGCCGGGGGCCCCGATTGCCACCCCCATGAAGTCGGGCATGGTGGCCTCGGCGCTCGTGATCGCGGCGGCGTTCGTGATCGTCATCGGCCTGTTTCCCGACACCTTGCTCACGATGGCGCAGGCCGCAGGTTTGCGTTAGACCCGGGCTGCATGCGCCAGGGAATGCCGCTAGTCCGCGCGAGCCTGCTGGGCTTTGGTGTGCTCGGGCTCGTCGCCTGCCAAAAAAAAGCTGAGCCGACGCCGTCGGGGTCGGGGTCGGCCGTGGCCCGAGGGTCCGCGTCCGCCGCGGCGCCCGCCTCAGCGGCGGCCAGCGTGTTCAAGCCGGCCGCACCCTTTGCGTCCGGCCTGCCGGGCCAGGCGCAGGCCGTCAGTCAGACCGTCAACCCCCAGAACCAGCCGGCCTACAGCGGGCCGACGGGCAGCGTGCGCGGGCTCGTGACCGCCGTCGGCGACCCGGCGCCGGTCGCCACCAAACACTTGGCGCAGATCAAGGGCAAGTGTCCGGAAGCCCGCGAAGCGTACGGTCACGTGTTCCGCGAAGGCATGATGCGCAGCTTGGCTGACGTGCTGGTCGCCGTGACGGGGTACTCCGGCTACGTGCCCGCCACCGAGCCCAAGCAAACCGTCAGCGCGCGCGGCTGCGCGTTCAGCACGCGCACTATCGCGCTCACGTTTGGACAGGCTATCGACGTCGTCAGCAAAGACGGCGAGGGCTACGCGCCCAATTTGCTCGGCAGTCACATGCAGGCGCAGATGTTTGCGCTGCCGGGCGGGGTACCTTCGACCCTTTATCCGCCGCAGCCCGGGCACTACGAGCTGACCGACAGCATCAAGGTGTTCATGTTGGCGGACGTGTTCGTGATGATGTACTCCACGCACGACGTGACCAGTCTCGACGGGCGCTACGAGATCAAAGGCATCCCCGTCGGCAAAGTAAGCCTCAACGCGTTGCTACCCGCCACCAACGTCTCGATCGAAAAAGAGATCGAGATCAAGGCCGGCGAGACGCTGGAAGTGCCGCTCGAGCTTCGCTTCGATGCAAAAGCCTATGCCCAGGCGGTGGCGGCCGCGGCCGCGCCCCCGGCTCCCGCTGCACCCGAGCGCTGAGCCGTAACACCGATGGCCGGCGCTACGGTCGAGGCTGCACCAGCTGCGCGGCCTGCGCGCTCACGCGCCTTCCGAGCAAAGCGCCGAGGGTGCTGAGCACCTCGGGGCTGGCGGGCGCCCCGGCTTCGTCGGCGCCCTCCAGCAGGGCGTTGAAAGCGGCGTGATCTTGTTGCAAATCAGCCACGACCAGCGCCACGACCAGCGCGTCCCCGCTGCTCGGATCGGCGCCGAGCAGCTGCTGGGCCTCGCGCTTGGCGGTCGTGATGTCGCCGCGCCGCAGGGCGTCCAGCGCGCTCGTGATACCGACGGTGTCCGAGGCCGAACCGCTGCGGGCTTCGAGCCGGGTTACGGCGGCCTGGGCACGCGCCGCGCGCGCTAGGTCACGGCTGCGTTTGGCGGCGGCCAGAATGCTGCGCTGTACGGCGGGCGAGTCGGGCCGGTGAGTCGCGAGGCCGTCGCGCAGCTGCCAGGCCAGCGCGCGATCTCCGCGCAGCTCTGCGAGGTCGGCGGCGAGCAGGCTGGCCTCGAAGCGTTCTGGATCGAGCCGAACCGCTTCGAGCGCCGCGCGCTCGGCGCCGGGCAGGTCGGCGCGCGCTTTTTTGCACTGTGCCAGCTCGAACCAGAGCGGCCCGTAGGCGGCGTCTGCGCGCGCAGCGGCCGCGAATGCCTTGTCGGCCAGCTTGTCGTGACGCAGCTTGCAGGCGACGGCGCCGATGCGAGTGCGCAGCTCCGGCCCACGCCCGTCCACGTCGAGCGCGCGCTGATACAGGGCCAAGGCTTCGCCCCACTGGCCGCGGGCTTCATGCAGCGCCGCCATCGCGTACAGCGCGTAGGCGTGAGGCTCGATGAATCGCCCGTCGCTGGTCACGCCATCGACCCGACGCGCGACCGGCGGCATCAACGCGTTGCAACCCAGCGGTCCGGTCAGCGCGAGGACGCCGGCCAAGTAGGCGAAACGACGGCGCGCGGAGGGGTGTTTCAAGTGAGCTCTGTCAACGCGGCAAACAAGGCGTCGTTTTCTTCGGCGGTGCCGATGGTGACGCGCAGCTGATTGGCCAATCGCCCGCCCCGGGCGTGAAAGCTGCGCACCAAGATGCCGCGCTGCTTGAGCGCCTCGTACAGCTCGCCGGCGGGCCGCTCGCAGCGCAGCCACACGAAGTTCGCGTCGCTCGGGGTGAGGGTGACGCGCGGCAACTGCGCGAGCCGCGTCTGTAGCCGCGCGCGCTCGGCAACCACGGCGCGCGCGATGCGACTGACCTCTGGCGCGAGCTCCGTGAACGCCAGCTCGGCAACGCGCTGAGTCGGAGTGGGCACGTTGTAGGGCAGTCGCACTTTGTCGAGCTCGGCTACGACCGCGGGGCGCGCCACCAGAAAGCCCAGCCGAAATGCCGCGAAGCCGACCTTGGACAGCGTGCGCATGATGGCCACGTTGTCGAAGCGTCGATACAAATCCATTTGGTCGCGGTCGGAGTAAGCGATGTACGCTTCGTCGACGATGAACAAGGCCTGCGGCGCCGCCTCAATTACCTGACTGAGCCGCTCGGGCGACATCAAGTTGCCGGTCGGATTGTTGGGGCTGGCGATGAAAACGAGGCTGGGCGGGGCCATCGCGCATGCGCTCTTGAGCGCGTCGACCGACAAATCCCAACTCGCGTCGAGCGGCACCTCCAGCACGCGCAGGCCGCGACACCGCGCGCTCATGCGATACATGACGAACGACGGTGTGGTCGTCAGAACCGTCGCGGTGTCGGCAGGTGGAAGCGGCCGCACGAAGGCCGTGAGCAACAGGCTAATGACCTCGTCACTGCCGACGCCCGGCAAAATTTCTTGCGGCGTCACGCCCAGGCTGTTGGCAATGGCGCGACGCAAGCTGGCGAGGGTCGGATCCGGATAGCGCTCCCAAGCACCCGCTGCCAGCTCTTCGCCGATGCGCAGCAGCGCGTCGGCGCTCATGATGGGCGGGGCTTCGTTGGCGTCGAGCCGCACGCGATAGCTCGCGAGATCCGGCAGGTAGGCGGAAAGCTCGGCGAGCTCGGGACGAGAAAGAGCGGCAATCGAGAAGTCGGACATGGGCGAAGGCGGGCAGGGAGCGCGGGCAGGGATAGACCGCGGGAAAGACGGGCGGAAACCTACCACGGCCCCCCTGGCTCTGGCATGCTGGGCGCCACCGGAGACCTACGCGCAAACCATGTCGTTCGACGCTGTTTTAGGCCAGGAGCCGGCCGTGCAGACGCTGGTGCAGGCTCTTCGGGCGGGCAAGGTCCACCACGCCTACCGCTTCGAAGGCCCGCCCGGCGTGGGTAAAGGGCTGGCGGCGTTGGCGCTGGCGCGCGCGCTGCTGTGCGAACAGCCGACCCCGCTCGCCTGCGAGCAATGCGTCGCTTGCAAGCGCGCTTCCACCTTCGGCGAAGAAGAGCCGCACCTGCCTGCCCATTCCGATCTGCTGATCGTCGAGCGCGGCCTCTATCGCGGCGTGCTCCAAGCCAGTGAAACCAGCGGCATCAGCATCGAGCAAATTCGGCGCATCGTGCTGTCGCGGGTCGGCTTTCCTCCCCATGAAGGCCGGGCCGTCGTTTGCATCATCAGGGGTGCCGATGAGCTCACCGTCTCGGCCGCCAATGCCCTGCTCAAGACGCTGGAGGAGCCGCCCGGGCGCACGTTTTTCTTACTGCTCACCAGCCGACCTAGCCGACTCCTAGATACGATTCGTTCGCGCACGCTGCCCGTGCGCTTTGGGCCGTTGCCAGAGAAAGTCGTGGCCCAGCTGCTGCTGGCGCGCGGACTGGAGGCCAAGCTGGCCCCACTGGCCCAGGGCAGCATGGAACAAGCCATGGCGGTAGCCGACGCGGAGGCGCTGGCCGAGCGTGATGCCTTTGCCAACCACGTCTTGGCCGGAATCGACGCGCCCGATCTCGCGGGCGCCCTGCACTTCGCCGAAAAGCAGAAGCTCGAGCGCGGCGAGCTGCTGGGCTTGCTCGAGCATCTGGCGCAGGTGTTGTCGCTGCGTGTGCGTGACGTCGTGGCGGCCGCGCCCGACGAGGCGCGCAAGCTGGCGCGACGTTATCAACTGGTGCGCGCCGCGCTGAGTGACCTGGAGCGTAACGTCGGGCCGCAGCTAGCGCTCGAGGCGATGATGGCCAAGTTGCGCCGCGTTTGAGCGGTTGGCCCTCGAGTTTCAGCCGTCAGCGTCGAGCGCGTTTTTCCAAGCTCGAGAGCGTGACGCGACGGCGTCGGCGCCGTCCGCGAGCAGATCGGAAATGACGGCGGCGAGCAGAGGGTAGGGGGCGAGCTTGGGCGCGATGTCCAGGGTGAGGCCGCCGATCACGCACAAGGGGATGTTGGCGATGCGCGCCAGGGCGGCGGCGCGTCCCAGCATTTCGAGGCCCAGGGCCGGAGCTGCGCCGTCTTTGGAGCTGGTGGTGAAAATGGGACCGAAGGCGACGTAGTCGGGGCGCAGCGCGAGCGCGGCTTCCAGCTGCTGCAGATCGTGCGTCGAGACGCCGACACGGAGGTTGCCCGGCAGTTGACGCACGGCCTCGAGAGGCACGTCGTCCTGCCCCACGTGCACGCCATCGGCGCCCGCGAGCAGCGCCAGGTCGGGTCGGTCGTTGGCGAACAGCTGCGTGCCGCTCGCTTCGCACAGCGGCTTCAACCGAGCGAGTAGCTCGAGCACGTCGCGGGGTGCTTGGTGCTTGGCCCGCAGCTGCAAGAGCGGCGGCCGCGCGGTCAATACGGCCTCCGCGAACGTCAAAGGCGCCACGTTCCGCTTCGTCAGCGTGTCCAGATCGACGATCGGGTATAGGCCGCGCATCGGTGCCATGGTACCGGCAACGGATGCGCGTTGGCACTCTCGTCGAGCTTTTGGCTCTGGCAGCGCTCTCGGGCTGCGCCGGCCAGCAAACGACCATCGGGTCGAGCGTGGGAGAAAGCACCGACCCCGCCGAGCCGAGCGCGAGCGAGCTTTCGGCCCAGTCTCGTCAGCCCCCGACCGTCCAGGAGCCGGCCTCGCACGCGGTAGGCGCGCCGCACGAGAGCGAGCCCGAACCCGCGCCGGCGCCGGACCCCGCTTTGGTCAAAGCCCTGGTCGAGAAGACGGGCGAAGCGCCGGCCGTCGATAATCCCCTGCATTTGCGGCTGGAGGTGACGCCGCAGCCCGCCGGCGAGCTCTGGCTCGTCGCAGTCGTCAATCGCGGGACCGAGCCGGCCAACGTACTGTTCGACCTGCGGCGGCTCACGCTCTCGCTCGAAGCCCCCGAGCCGTCGAAGCCGCGCCCCAAGTGGCAAAAGAAGCCCGCACCGCTGACGTGCAAATTGCCCGACGGCTTCGGCGGGCCGTTCGTCGACGATCAGACGCGCGCGCTGCAACCCGGTGAGGGCTTGGTGCAATCGTTCGATCCTCGCCTGTACTGCATCTCGGGCAATGGCGACTCGCTGCTAGCGACGGGTCAGCGTGTGACGGTAAAGCTCGGCTTCGCCCCCAAGCCTCCGCGAGTACAGTGGGTCCAGGGTAAGCGCGCCGAGGTGCCGTCGCTGCAGAGCGCGCCGTTCATCGCCGAGCCGTTGACCGCAGAGTCGTCGGCGAAAGTGGATCCCGAGCACGACTCGCGGGTCAAACAGCTGATCGCCAGCGAGCTCACCCTCACCCCTGAGCTGATCGCGAGTGAGGCCGAAGAAGACCCGACGCTGCCGCTGCAGCTGCGCCTGGTGCGCGGCTCGGACGCGGCCACCGAGCTGACGGCTACGGCCGTCATCGAGGTAAAGGCGAAGAAGAAGACGCAGCTCTACTTTCGTCGTGAGCTCGTCAGCTTCACCGTGCACGGGCCCGACGGCATCCACGGCTGCGATCCGCAACCGGATGACCGCGCGCCCGACCGCCAAGCGTATTCGACGCTGGGCGCGGGGCAGAAGGTCTCGGCGACGAGCGTGCTGACCGAGCTTTGCCCCAAATACACGTTTGGCAGGCCGGGCCTGTACCTGGTCAGCGCGCGGCTCGATGCCGAGCGTGACGGCTCCGAGTTCGGCCTTTCGGCCTTCACGGGGAGGCTCGAAAGCCGCCGTGAAGCCCTGGTGCGCATCCGGACCGGCGATTTCCCGCCTCTGCCGCCGCCCGAGCCCCTGCTCGTCAAAGTAGGACAATAGGTCACTTAAGGGCCCGCGAATGGCTAAGTCGCTCGATCTCACGGCCGATGCATCCCGCCTGGCTTCGTTGCTCCTCGGTTACATACTGCAGTAGGCGCCTTCGTCGCGCCTCGCCATCCGGGCGCCTCGACCACGATCTTCGACCGACTTAGCCATTCGCGGGCCCTAAGGCGACAAACGGCTCGTTGGGGCGATGAAAGGCACGGCTTAGCGACTCCCAGTGTCGCCGCGTGGGGGGAGGCTCGGCCGAATTCACTTCGGCCGAGGGCGGCGCCGCGAGCCGCCCCCACCAGGAAGGGCCTAGAACGCATTGGCTGCAATGATCGGCGTTCTAGGGCCGCCGCTAAGGTAGCATTGGGGGCGTGTCCCTCGACATCGGCACGACCGTTGATCGCCGTTACCTTTTGAAGCGTGAGATCGCCAGGGGTGGCGCGGGCGCGGTATTCGAGGCCGAGCACATCTACACCAAGCGGTCGGTGGCTCTGAAGCTGCTCGTTCCCGAGCAACGCATGGCGGCCGAGCCACGCGCCCGTTTGCTACGCGAGGCGCTGGCGCTCAGCGCCGCGCGTCACCCCGGCGTGGTGGCCGCGCTCGACGCGGGCGAAACGGAGGACGGCACTCCTTACCTGGTGCTGGAGCTGCTGGAAGGCCGCAGCTTGGAAGGCATCCTGGCGGTGCGGCGTCGCATCGGGGCCGCAGACGTCGCCTGGGTCGGCGCGGCCATTTGCGAAGCGCTGGCGGCGGCTCATCGGCGCGGAATCATTCATCGCGACATCAAACCCAGCAACGTGTTCGTCGCGCGCGACGAGCAGGGCCGGGAGGTGGTCAAGGTGTTCGACTTCGGCGTGGCGCGGGTGCCCAGCGAAAAGAACAAGCTGACGCAAGACGGGGCGCTGCTCGGCACTCCCGAGTACATGGCGTCCGAGCAGCTTCTGGCTCGCGAGGTCGACGGTCGCACCGACCTGTACGCGGTCGGCGTGACGCTGTACGAGTGCTTGGTCGGAGTCGTCCCGTTCGAAGGCAACTTCGGCGAGGTGCTGCTCAAGTCGTCGACCGAGCCGGTGCCGCCGCTGCGCCAAAAAGCGCCCGAGGTCACGGCCGAGTTCGCAGCGGTGATCGAGCGGGCGCTCGCGCGCGACCCGGACGCGCGTTTCAGCGATGCGTTGGCGTTCGCCCAAGCGTTGCGCAAGGCCGCGCCGTCGGCGACGCCGGGTTCGCTGTTGGGCATCAAGCAAGGGCCGCCGCCCATCCCGGCGCGTCCCAACGTGCCGGCCGCAGCCGCCGTTCCCGAGCCGGCCTCGCGGGCGTCCGTACCGGGCGAGGCACGTCCGATTCCGGTGCCCCCGCCGCTGCCGGCGACCCGGCGTCGCTTTCCGCGCGCCCCGTACGTGACGCCGGTTCGCATCATCCACGGAGAAATGGTGCTCGACGGCCGCAGCGAGGACGTCTCGGTCGGCGGCCTGTTGGTGTTGGCGCCGCAGGCCTTCGAGCAAGCCCAGCTCGTCATGGTGCGCTTCGCGCTGCCGATGACGGGGCGCGTGATCGAGATCGCGGCGACTGCGCGCTGGGTCAAGGCGGCCGGCGTCCGTGGCGCCGTCGGCCTCCAATTCTCAGCGCTGCCCGCCGAAGCTCACGAAGTGATCGACGGCTACGTCACGATGATGGGCGGCGAGTAAAAGCGACTGTGCCAACTTGAGCCGCGGCCCACCGCCGATGTCGCGGTAGTTGGCAGGGGACCCGCGCCAAGCCGAACCCGCTGCGCTGGCACGTGGGTAAATCACCGACGATTCGTGGGGGCGGCGCCTCGAGCTGGGCTGGCCCGCACCTTGCTAACTCCGACGGTTGGAGTTGGGTCGGTCGAGCAAGGTGGTAGGGATGAGCACGAGCGAAGGTACTTCGGGGCCTGCCGATGAACCGCGGTCAACCGCGCCGCCAGCGGCGCGGAGGCGAAATGTTCTTCAACACTTGGCCGCGCTCACGCGAGGCCGAGTCGTGGTGGCGATTTCGGCCTTGCTGTTCTCGGTGCCAGCGCTGGTCGATCTCATGGGCGACCCCGTGCGTGCGCCCTTCCGCTGGCTCGCCGCCGATACCTTCTACTACCTCACGCTCAGTCGGAACATCGCCCGTCACGGTCGCTTCGCTTACGACGGTGAGCACGCCAGCAACGGCTTCCAACCCGCGTGGCAGGTGTGGGGCGGACTGCTCGAGCTGTTGCGTGAGCGCCTCTCATTAGGCCAGGTCGCCCCGCTGCTGCTCGTGCTGTCAGGGGTTGCGGCGTTGGCGGCTTCGATCTGGCTGCTGGGTATCACGCTGCTCAAGGCGCGCCGGCTTTCGCTGGCTTTTTTGGGTTTGCCGGTCGGCTTGTACGCGGTCGTGGTGTTGCCCGCGTGGATGGTAGGGCTGCGCGCCATCGTCGCGCACGGGTTGTGGGCCTGGCTCATGCCGGTGTTCGGCAGTCTGTGGAGCTACGCCAACGGCATGGAGAGCGCGCTCGTCATCTTGTGCTTCGCGCTTGCCTTGTACACCGCGGTTGCGGCTAGCGCGCTGTCGTCTGCGCCCCGCGCGGCCGGCTTTGGGGCAAGCTTGGCCGGCCTCACGCTGGCCCGCTTCGATCACGGCCTGATCGCGGCATCGATGCTGGTGGGCTTTGGAATAGCCAGCGTGCGGGCGCGTGTACCGCAGCGAGCGCTACAGGCGGCCCTGGTCTTCACGGCCCTGGTTACGCCCGTTTTGGCGCTGAATTGGCACTACTTTGGCAACGTCGTGCCGCTCAGCGGCGTGGCGAAGAGCACTTTTCCGCACTTTACTCCCGACAACGTCGAGCGGCTTCGGCTGCTGTTTCATGGTTCTCCCGCCTGGCGTCCCGAAGCGGCGGATTCGCACTGGTGGTTGCCGGTGCTGTGCCGGCAGTTGCAGACCATCGTGCCGGCCGTGCTCTGCTTCGCGTACGCGCTGTTTTGGTTGCTCAGACGCCGCGCGACCTTACTGCAGACGCTGTTGGCGTCTGCAGCGGGCGGCGCGGTCGTGCTTGCGACCTACAATTTTTGCTTCATCCGGGCGGACGAGCAGGGCTTTTGGTATTACCCGGTATCGACGCTCCTGCCGAGCCTGTTCGTGCTGGCCGAGCGCTGGCCGCGCTTGCGACTCGCGCCCCCGCTGCGGGTGGCCTTTGCGGGGCTGCTCGGCACGCTCGTGGTCCTGTTCTTCGTGAACTGGCAGCGACATCGCCGCTACAACGAAGATTTTCGAGTCATGGCCCTGGAAGCGTCGGCGCAGGCCCACAAGTTCTACGGCGCTCGGCTGCCGAAATTGCTCGAGATGGACGACGGCATCGTCAGCTACAGCCTCGATACTCCGGCGATGTCTTGGTTCCTGGCGCTCGACCCCGAGGGCTTCCGCGCCGTCAAGCAGGGCAAGCTGCTGGACTTGGCGATGGCGCGCGGCTTCGATCGCATCGCGTCGCATTGGTATCGACCCAACAGCGCCGATCCTCAAGAGTTGGCCTATTGGGCCGGCGCTTCGCTACGCCAAGACGTGTCCGCCTACCGCTTCGAAAAGGAGTTCACGAGCGACGATGGTCAGCTCGTGATCGTGCGCGTTTACAAGCGATGAGCCGAGGGGTGCCCCAACCGGCGGCGCTGGCAAAAGCTATCGGCGATGAGCGCGATACAACGCGTACTTGCCGTCGCGATCCGAGGCGAAGTAGAGGTCGCACAGGTCGGCGGAGAAGCTGGCCTCGACGTCGTTCAGCGGGCTGTTCACGTCGCTCAACGGTACTGCGGCCGCAGTCGGCAAGCCGGTCGCCGGTTGTAGGAGCGCGGTGTAGATGTCCTTGCCTTGACCGCTCGGCTGGCAGCTGGCGTCGAGGCGCGTGTGACTGACCAGCAGCGTTTTTCCGTCGCTCGTGACCCAGGGGGCCAAGTCCGGATCGGTGGCGCCGCACGTTTCCTGGCCGAGCTTCAGGTTGACGGGGGCGGCGGGCGCGTTTGCCAGCAGCAGCGCCGTCACCAGCGTCGGCACCGCCGTGCCCATCGTGGCGCCGCGATCGGTCATCCAAAAGGCGCGCGCGTTGCTGTCTGCGGTCGGCTTCGACGCGATCGCCATGCTGTAGTCGTTCTTGTCGCCGTTGTAGGGAGCGGGCACTTCCTCCACCTGCTGTAGCCCGTTCTTCCACTGGCCCATGTACAGCGAGCGCAGCCCATCCACTTCGCGGTCGAACACGAAGTTGAAGGCCATCAGCGTCACCGCGGGCACGCCGACGACCTCCATTCCCAACAGCAGCGGCGCGTTGTCGGTGCCGGTCGTCAGCTTCACGTTCGCGCCCGCGCTGGTCGACGCGTCCGTCGTATAGCGAAGACCCGCACCGTCGAAGTGATACAAAAGATCCGTCTTGGTCGCGCCCACGCGTGGAAAATGCGAGTCGTCGCCGTTGTCGGAGACGGTCGCCATCCGCTCCGGCGCGGCAAAGTGCAACCGATTGAGCTCGGCGCAGGCAAAGCAATCGGCAGAGCCGTCGCGGCAATAGAAGCCGTCATCGCACTCGCAGCCGCCGGAAGCGGTGCCGCCAGCGCCGCTGGAGCCCCCGTCCGCGGCGCCGGCGCCGGAAGACTTGCCGGCGCTGGCGCCGGAGCCTCCGTTCACGTTGCCGCCCTCATGCTGCCCGCCGCCGCCCGCGTTGCTCGCTCCCGTGCCGCCCGCTCCGCCGTTCGCGGTGAATTCGATGCCGCTACAGCTGCTCAAACCGAGCAGGGCCAGAGTGCAGGCAGCCAGCCAGCCTTGCCCAAGCGCGTTCCGCGAACCAAGCATGCGGCGGTCAAGATAGCGCGGCCTTGGCTTACGGCGCCGCAGATTTCTTTCGCCTCAGCTCGGCTAGCTCTTCGAGGTTGGCTTTTACGCGGGGATCTTCGGGGTCTAGCGCCTGGGCGCGCTGGAAAGCGGCTTCGGCCAGATCCAGCTCTCCGCGCTTGGCGCGAGCGGTGCCCAGGTTCAGCCACGCGCTGCCGAGCTTGGGATCCAGCTGTGTTGCACGCTCGGCGCTGGTGAGCGCCCGTTCCAGATCGGGTACGAGCTGTAAAGCGTACGATAGATTGGCGGCGTAGCTGGCGCGCTGCGGGTCGAGGCTGACCGCGCGCTCGAGCGCGGGCAGGGCCCGATCCAGCCGATTTGTGGCCAGGTAGGCGGTGCCCAAATCGCTTTGATAGCGCGCGTTGTTGGGGGCGAGCGCGGCCGCTTTCTCGAAGGCGCTCACCGCATCGGTCGTGCGCCCCTGCAGCAGGTACGCCGCGCCCAAGTTGCCGAGGCGGTCCGGGTTGTCCCGCTGCAGCGCCGCCGCCCGCTCGAAGTACGGCAGCGACTCTTTGATCTTGCCTCCGGCCATCAGCGCCACGCCGACGGCCGACTGAGCTTCAGGGTGACGCGGCAACAGCTGTGCGGCGCGTTCGAGCGTGCTCGATGCCTGCTCCGCCTTGCCTTGGATCAGCAACAGGTGTCCGCGCTCGAGCAGCGCGGGCCCGAACTCCGGGTTCAGCTTGAGCGCTCCGTCGAGCTGCTTCAGCAAGCCCGGGATGCGCGGATCGCGCGGGGCGGCGGCGTAGTCGAGCGGTAGGTCGGCTTCCGCCACCGCCACCCGCACCAAGCCGACCTTGGGCGCCGGATCCTTTGGCGCCAGCCGCTCGGCTTTGCGGAAGTGGGCGCGGGCCTCCTTGTATTTTTCGGCCTCGTACGCAGCGTCGCCGAGCGCCAGCTCCTCGTCGGCCGGCTCGGCGGTGCCGCGCGCCAAAGCATCGCCCGTCGCGGGCCCCTCGTTCGTGGCGTCCGCAGCCGGTGGCGGGGGCGGCGCAACCGGGCCCTGCGGCGCGGGCGCGCTGGATGGGGCGGGTGGGGAAGGGGCCGCGATTGACGCGACCGGCGCCGCGCTGGCGGGCGCCGACGCGGTGGCTTCGGGCATCGCGGCGGGCGTCGGCGGAGCCGCGGCACAGGCGATAGGCCCGGCCATCGCCGCAACCAGCAGCGCGGCGCTTAGCGGGCTCGGTGTCATTGGCCTCGCCCCACGCTGCCGTGCACCACGGCGTAGGCATGCGCCATCACCGTCTTGGCGGCTTCCACCCAGCGCGTGCCCTCGCTGGGAGGTGTGAGGCGTACGACGTTCGGTTGTTTGTCGACCGGGACGTCGTTCAACAGCCGCGCGGCGTCGCGCACGCTCGCGGGCACGTCCGCGTCGTCGGCGATGGCTCGGACGTGGTCGATGTACGTACGACCCCAGGCTCGCCAGCGCACCGAAAGAGCGCCGTTCAAAGCCATACCGGCGGCGCGCCGCAAGCCGAGCACGGCCGCGCTGCGATCATGAGCGGCGATGCGCGCCTCGGCGCGCTGCAGCTCGGTCAAAGCGAGCTTTATCCACTCTTCGGCCGACAGGCGCGTGAGCCAAGCCGGCGCGAAGGCGTCCCCCAGCGTGCGGGTGTCACGGAGCATCGTGCTTCATGGAGTGATCTTTGCCGTCGTAGCGCAAGAGCACCTTCTTGCTGTCGGTCTGCGTCGCGATGCACACCGGACGCCGCCACACGCGCACGAGGCTGTTCAGCGTCTCTTTGGCGTAATCAGCGCGCAAATCGACGCCGCGGTGGTCGTGCGTCAACAACAGCTCGCCTCGGTTCTCGTAGTTGCCGTCCTCGACGTAAATGAACGGATTGCCGAAGTTGGTGAGCTGCGCGAGCAGCTTTTCTTTCACGGCCCGGAACTCGCGCGTGTCGATCTCGAAGCGGTCGTTGCGATTCGACCAGTTGAAGGTGAACATTTTGTGCTCGATCGCGAACTCCGGCGTCAAAAATTCGTCGATGAACGTGACGTCGTTGTACAGCGCGCGCACCTCGAACACCTTTTCGCGCCCCAGGCCCAGCCGCAAATCCCAATTCTTCTTCACGTCCAGGTCGGAGCACTCTTCCCACTCGCGCCCGAATTGGCCCTTGTTCCAGCGCTCTTCGACGCTGCGATACAGCTCGACCCCCAACTTGTATGGGTTCAAGCGGCCGTTGGAGGTAGCCATCACGCCCGCGTTGTTGTCCGCGTAGTCGATGATCTCGCTCCAGTCGCACACGTCTTGGGTCATCATCCGCGAGTGCCAGAAGCTGGCCCAGCCCTCGTTCATGATCTTGGTCTGCATCTGCGGCACGAAGTAGTAACCCTCGTCGCGAATGATGCTCAGAATGGCGCGCTCCCACCGCTCCAGCGGCGCGTTTTCGAGCAAGAACGCCAGCACGTCTTGCTCGCGCTGAGCGGGGAAGCGCCCGCGATCTTTGTCGCGCTCGGCCTCCAGCTTCTTCTTCTGCTCTTCCATGTATTCGGAGGGGTTGATGAACTCCTCCATGTAGTCCTTGGCGCGCATGCGCGGCACTTCGATTTGCCCCGGTTCTTCGTCGGGCTGCGAGCCCCGGCGCCGCACCACGAAGCGTGACCAGGGATCGATCAGGTTCTCGAGCGATAGGCAGGTGTCGATGAACTCTTCGACCTTGGGCACGCCGTAGCGGTCCACGATGCGCCGCACGGCCGAGCCGTGGTTGGCCATCTTGTCGACCCACTTGCGGTTCGGCATGTATTGGTCGCCGCTCTTGCGCATCGGATCGGTGACGGTCTCGCCGGCGTCGAGATCGGTGGCGCGGAAGGCGAAGTTGTTCTTGAAGAAATCGACGTGCCCCATGACGTGGCACATGACCAGCTTCTGATCGGTGAGGCTGTTGCCCTCCAGCAGGTAGGCGTACGAGGGGTTCGAGTTGATGACCATCTCGTAGATTTTGGACAGGCCGTACTCGTAGCTCTTGCTGAGCCGCTCGTACTCCATGCCAAACCGCCAGTGCGGATAGCGATTGGGGAAGCCGCCGTACGCGGCGACCTCGTTCATCATGTCGTAGCTGAGCATCTCGAACACGATCGGAAAGAAATCGAGCCCGTAGCCCCGGGCAATCTTCTCGATCTTCTCTTGCTCGACCCTCAGGTACCTCGGCAGCGTCGTATTCGTAGCGAACTGCGCCATCTACCCGGAATTGTTGCACACAATCGAACGGCTCGAGATTTTTTCACAGGAAGGTCGGAAGATCAGAAGGGCGAGCAAAGCCGAGAATTGTGGGGTCGAGCCGAGCGACGTCGTCCGACGCTTGCGCAGGATCCGTGCGGCGCGACACGACTCGAACCCCAAAAAATCTTCTGTCCTTCTGCCCTTCCTGTGAAAAAATCTGGGTCCGGCCCAGAGACGCCACGGAAGTTTCTGCAAGAGGGCTGCGAATTGGCAGCCCCGGTCTCGTGGCGCTCCGGCTTCGCCTGCGCGGTGAGGCTATTTGCCTTTGCCGAGGAAGTCTTTGATCGAGCCGACGATGGCGTCGCGGTCGCGGATTTCGGAGACGACGACGGCGTCCTCGGCGTTGAAGTGCTCGCGCAGGTCCTTGATGAATTGGCCTGAGCCGTACGGGCTTTCGACCTGGCCGTAGGCGAACATGTTCACCTTCGGCAAAATCTCGCGCTTCAACAGCTCGACGCAGGTGAGCGTGTCATCCATGGACCAGTTGTCGCCGTCGGAGAAGTGGAAGGGGTAAATGTTCCACTCGTCGGACGGGTAGTGCTCGTCGATGAGCTGGGCGGCCAGCTTGTACGCGCTCGAAATCATGGTGCCGCCGGACTCACGCGTCTTGAAGAAGGTGTCGCGATCCACCTCACGCGCGACGGCGTCGTGGATGATGTAGCGACTCTCCAGCCCCTGGTATTGGCGGCGCAGCCAGGTATCGATCCAGAAGCTCTCGATTCGGACGATCTCTTTCTGCTCGTCGCCCATCGAGCCGGAGACGTCCATCATGTAGATGATGACGGCGTTGGCGACGGGCTCGTGGTCCTCTTTCCAGCTGCGGAAGCGCTTGTCTTCCTTCTGGGGAACCACGACCGGGTTGTTCGGGTTGTAGCTGCCGGCGGCGATCGCGCGGCGCAGGGCTTCTTTGTACGTGCGCTTGAAATGGCGCAGTGATTCGGGGCCGACGCGCCGAATGCCGGTGTAGCGATCTTTGGCGGCGATGATGCGGCTCTTGCCCTTGTTCTCGATCGCGGGCAGCTCCAGCTCTTCGCCCAAAATGTCGGCCAGCTCGTCGAGCGTGATGTCGACCTCGAGCACGTGCTCGCCGGCGTCTTGCCCCGCCTTGCCGGAGCCTTCGCCTTCCTCTTCCGACTCTCCACCGACCGGATCACCCGCGTCGCCTTCGCCTTGGCCGACGCCGCCCTGCTGTTTGTCACCGAACGTGAAACGCGGGATCTCGATGTGGGGGATGGGAATGGATACGAGATCCTTACCCTTGCGCCCGAGCATCTCGCCTTGCGAGATGTAGCGCCTCAAATTTTGCCGAATCTTGCCCCGCACGATGTTGCGGAAGCGGGAGTGATCCTGGTCAATCTTCAGCGACATTCAATCCCTTACGACCCCTGAGTCTTGCACACCCGCGGGCCTTTCGCGGGCCCGTTTTGTCTCTTGCGGCTTTTGCCTGGTTTTTTCGCCGAGAACCCCGTGTTACGGGCGTCCCCAAGGATTCATGGCGACCGGCGAACGCTTCCTCAAATTTCGGTGCACGGGCTGCGGCAACTGTTGCAAGGACCCGCTCTTGCCGCTGACCGATCGAGACGTGGCGCGGATCACCCAGAAGACCGGCGTCGACGCGCTAACGTTCGTGCGCTGGGTCGATCGCATGGGTATCGACATGGATGACGAGCCGGAAGCCTTCGTGCGCTTGCGCGAGGGTAAGCGCGTGATGATCATGCGTCAGGGCAAGGGCGGTTGCCACTTCTTGGGGCCGGACGACCGCTGCACCATTTACGGCATTCGGCCGCTAGGCTGCCGCGTCTTCCCGTTCGATGCGACCTTCGGTAAAGCGGGCAAGCTGCGCCGGTTGAAGCTGATTCAGGCGACCGATTGCCTGTACGAGCTGGACGGCGAGAACGATGCGGACGCCATGCGCGACATGCAGACCCGTCACGAGGGGACGACCGCGCAGTACCAGGTGCGCATCGTCGAGTGGAACCGTGAGCAAGCAAAGCGGAAGCGCCAGGGCAAGAGCGTGCAAACGGCGCGGGAATTTCTGAGCTTCCTCGGCGTGCTCTGAGCTGGCGATAAAGTCTGGTAGGTTTCGGGCGTGCCGTCAGACTCAAGCGACAAGACGTACCTGGTGCTCACCGCCGTCGGACCCGACCGTCCCGGCTTGGTGAGTGAAATTGCCTCGGCCATTCACGGCGCTGGCGCCAACCTGGAAGATAGCCGCATGGCCATCTTGGGCGGAGAGTTCGCGCTCTTGCTGCTCTTGTCCGGCCCCGAAGCGGCCGCAGGCGCGGTCGAGAAGGCGTCGGGGCCGCTCGGTGAGCGGTTGGGCTTGCACGTGCTGTCCAAGCGCACCGCCCGCGGCCAACACAAACACTTTCTGCCTTATCGCATTAGTGTCACAGGCTTCGATCGGCCAGGCATCGTGCTCAAGATTAGCGAGATCTTGGCCCGGCGAGGCGTGAACGTGGCGTCGCTCGAATCGCGCCTGGCGTACGCGCCGTTGAGTGGTACGCCCATGTTCGTGCTCGAAGCCGAGCTGCAGGTGCCTTCCGAAGTGGTCCTCGCCGAGCTTCGACGCGAGCTTTCCGCGCAGTGCGATGAAGAAAATCTGGACTTATCGCTCGAAAGCGTCCGAAACAGCTGATCGGAAAAGCCTCCGCCGGCACACCTCAGAGTGCGTTTTCCTTTTCGCCCGGTAATGTCGGAGGCTACCTTTCGTGCCGATGCTTTCTCGACCGCGACGGAACCGTAAGAGCGCTGGCATGCGCGCCATGGCGCGTGAAGCGTTTCTCACGCCCGGCAACTTGGTGCTGCCGCTGTTCCTTCAGGAAGGGCAGGGTCAACGCACGCCGATCGCGTCGATGCCGGGCCAGGCGCGTCTCAGCGTCGATCTCGCCGTCGAGCTAGCGCGCGAAGCCTTGGCGCTCGGCGTGCCCGCGGTGGATCTTTTTCCGGCGCTCGGCGACGACGTGAAAGATCCGCGTGGCAGTGAAAGCTTGAACCCCCAGGGTTTGATGCAGCGCGCCATCCGGGCCCTCAAGAGTGAGCTGCCAGAGCTGGTCGTGTGCACTGATATAGCGCTGGATCCGTATTCGTCAGATGGTCATGACGGTGTGGTCATCGAGGGCCGCATCGACAACGACGTCACGCTGCCCATCCTGGCCGCCATGGCCGTGTCGCACGCCGAGGCGGGGGCTGACGTCGTGGCGCCATCGGACATGATGGACGGACGCGTGCGCGCGATTCGTGAAGCGCTCGACGCCGGCGGTCACACGCAGGTTTCAATCTTGAGCTACTGCGTGAAATACGCGTCGGCCTTTTACGGACCGTTTCGTGACGCGCTCGACTCTGCTCCCAAGAGCGGCGACAAAAAAACGTACCAAATGGATCCGGCGAACCTGCGCGAGGTCGAGCGCGAGGTGCGGTTGGATGAGGCAGAAGGCGCCGATATCCTGATGGTAAAGCCCGGCTTGCCTTACACGGACGTCATCGCCCGCGTGCGCCAGCTCACGTCGCTGCCGGTTGCCGTCTATCACGTGAGCGGCGAGTACACGATGCTCAAGGTTGCCGCCGAGCGTGGCTTTTTGGACTACGAGCGCTGCTTGATGGAGAGCCTTTTGTGCCTGCGTCGGGCCGGCGCCGATATCATTTTCACGTACGGCGCGCTCGACGCCGCGCGTCTGCTCGCGGCCCAGAAATGAGCGCTGAGAAGCCGAGCTCGCCGGCGCACGAAGCCGAACGGTCCCGGCAAGGCACGGAGACACGAGTCCGCCCGCGCACCGAGGCCGAGAAGACCCTGCCGCCCAGTAACCCCACGCCCGCCCGGCGGCGCGCCTTGCTCTTGGTCGAGGGCGCCGACGAGGACCGTGAGAGCTACGACGCGGTGCTCACGGAGGACGACTTGGAAAACGAGCACGCAACGTTGCCCAAGCTCGAATCGCCCGAGCCACCGCCGTCGTCGGTCAGCGACAAAGAGAACCTCACCGGGCAGTTGATCGATGGCCGCTATCAGATCGACTACGTGCTCGGCATCGGTTCGATGGGCATCGTGTACGGGGCGCGCCACGCGGCCGTGGGCAAGCTGGTCGCGATCAAGGCTTTGCGCGCGCATTTGGCGGCCGATGCGGAGGCGATTCAGCGCTTCAACGCCGAGGCGACGGCGGCCACGTCGATCGGCAACCAACACATCGTCGAAACCTTCGATTTCGGGCGGCTGCCGGACGGCGCCGCCTACATGGTCATGGAGTACCTCGAGGGGCGCTCGCTGGCCGAGCTGATCGAGGGCTGGTCGCCGCTGCCGCTCGAGCGCATCACGAAAATTTCGGTGCAAATCGCGGAGGCGCTCAACGCGGCGCACCTGGCCGGCATCGTTCATCGCGATCTCAAGCCGGACAACATCTTTTTGTGCGAGCGCGAGAACGACGTCGACTTCGTGAAGATTTTGGATTTTGGCATCGCCAAATTCGGTGTCAGCCAGGCGCGCCTGACCCAAGCCGGCGCCGTGTTCGGCACGCCCGCGTACATGTCGCCCGAGCAAGCGTTGGGCAAGGCCACCGATGGTCGCACCGATGTGTACGCGCTCGGGGTCATGCTGTACGAAATGGCCTGCGGGCGTGTGCCGTTTTCGGGCGAGAACGCCATCGCGGTCTTGTCGATGCACGCGAACGAAGAGCCGGAGGCGTTGTCGAAGCGAAAGCCCGACGTCTCGCCCGAGCTCGAGGCGATCGTGAACAAGTGCCTGAGCAAAGACTTGGACGCCCGCTACGCGAGCATGGCCGAGCTAGCGGCGGATTTGGCGCGGCTGGCCGCCGGTATGCCGGTGCGGGCGGTCGCGCTGCCGCCGGCCGCGGCCCCCGAAGACGTTGCGACTTTGCCGGAAATAGCTGCGCCTTCTGCGCCCGTGTCTGCGCCGGTCCCGTCATCGCCAGCGCGGGGCGGGCAGGGCGTGCCGTGGCCGCTGGTGTTGCTGCTGTTGGTGCTGGTCGCGGGCGGCGCGTATTGGACGTCGCGACACCGCGCGCCGAGCGCATCGGCTAGTGCGACGCAGGCAGAGCCGCGGCCCCTGCCGCCGCCGCTGGTGTCGGCCGCGGAGGCGGACGACGGCGCGCCCGAGCACGAGGTGGCGTTGGTGCTCTTTCCGCTCGATGCGCGGGTCATGCACGGCGACAAAGATTTGGGGCAGATGCCGGTCAGCGTGAAGGTGAAGGACGGCAATCCGGTCAAGGTGCGCATCGTTCGCGACGGCTATTGGACCCGCAAGCTCACGCTCGACGGCACCAAGAAGCGCGTGGTCGTCGGTCTCGTCAAACGCGACGGCAATAGAGGAAACCCGAACGCCGACGACGACGATCCGCCCGGGGCTTTGCCGCGCTCGGTGCCCGCCAAATAGCGGGCTGCGCGCTCAGCCGACGACGTTGAGCGGAACTACCAGTTGCTCGACTTGGATGCCCAGCTGCGAGGTCGTGATGATGGCGGCGGAGGCGTGATCGCCGGATGGGGCTTCGCCGACGGAGCCGACGTTGACGACGCGCACGTCGGCGACGCTGCGGTCGAAAGGCACGTGGCTACCGCCGCAAACGATGATGTCGCCGGGCTCGTCGCCCAAGAGCGCCAGCATTTCTTCGTCGCTCATGTTGATGTCGAAGGGCTCGGTCGGGTCCGCGGGCGAGCCGTGCACGACCAGCAGCGTGTGACCGGATTCGATGGGTAAGCGAGCGATCGGCGGCAATTGGCCCAGGCGCGCCACGATGATGTCGCCGAGCTCGCGGTGCGCCTTGCGCAACCGATCGATGCGCGCGCGCTCGGCCTCGCCGGTGGCGCTCAGCTTTTCCGGATCGATGGCGGCCAGCGCGCGATCACCTACGCCCTGCGTGCACAGCGCGCGGTGCTGCACCAAGATTTTCCAGACCTCGAGCGGCTCCGGACCGGGGAAGCACAGGTCGCCACAGGCGATCAGTTGGTCGAAGCCGTAGGCTTCCGCCTCGCGGAGCACCGCGCGCAGCGCCGCTGCATGACCGTGGATGTCCGAGACGCACAGAAACCGCATGCCCTTGTTCCACTAGAACGCCGATCAGTTTGCAGCAACTGCGTTCTGGTCTTGGGTGCGAGACAAGGGAGGTATGCTGCCGACCTCGCCTTCGGCCAGTAGTCCTGGATGTCCAACGACCTAGAACGCCTCGCGTTTTACCTCGATCCTGAGCGGGCGGAGGCTATTTCCCGGGATCTTCAGGGGGTGCCGGGGGCCGACCTCGGTTTGGTGCTGGGGGCGGCTTACCCGGTTTTGGTGCCGCAGCGCCCCGCGTTGCTGGAGGCGATCGCCAGCTTGGCCCGCGAGGGGCTGACGACCCGGCGACGGCGGCTCGATATTTTGGGTCGCCTGAATGAAGCGGTGGCGGGCCGCACGGCGGGCGAGGATTGGCAGCGGGCGCTACAGCGCGCCGTCTGGCTCGAAAAAGTGCGCATCGCCCTGCGCGAGGTGCTGCCGCCCAAGCTCGGCGGCGCCGAGCTGTCCGAAACTGCGCGCGAGCTCTCCGAGCTGGCGGACGCGGTCGTGGAAGTGGTCGTGGACGAGGCGTCGTCGCACGTCACGTCGCGCTTCGGCGCCCCCGGTCACGCCGACGGCTCCGCTGCCAAGCTGTGCGTTCTGGGCATGGGCAAGCTGGGTGGCCACGAGCTGAACGCCGGCTCCGACATCGACATCGTGTTCGTGTACGACACCGACGACGCGCACGGAGGCGTCACGCCGCACGATTTTTTCACGCGCGTCGTCCGCCGCGCCGTCTCGCACATCGAAAGCACCGCCCCCGAGGGTATGATTTTTCGCGTCGATTTGCGGCTGCGCCCCGAAGGCTCACAGGGGGCGCTGGTCAACTCGCTGTCGGCCTTCGAGCGGTACTACGAAACGTGGGGTCGCCTGTGGGAGCGCGCGGCCATGTTGCGCGCCCGGCCCGTTGCCGGTGACGTAGAGCTGGGCGCGGCCTTGGAACGCGAGGTGCTCGGCCCGTTCGTGTATCGGCGCGAGGTCGATCCGAACATTGCCGCGGGTCTGACCGACATGGTGCTGCGCTCGCGCGCGGAGCTGTCACTACACCCCGCGCGCGACCTGAAGTTGGGGCCGGGAGGCATTCGCGAGGCCGAATTCTTCGTGCAGACTCTGCAGCTGATCTGGGGCGGGCAAGAGCCGAGCCTGCGCGTGCGCGGAACGTTGACCGCGCTCGAACGCCTGCGTCTGCGCGGCTTCGTCAGTGACCGCGACGCGCGCGACATCGCTCGTGCGTACGTCTTGCTGCGCCGCGCCGAGCACGCCATTCAGTGGGCGACCGGCATTCAGACCCACCTTTTGCCGGTCGACTCGCGCGACGCGGAGCGGCTGGCGCGCACGCTGGGTTATCCCGACGCGCCCGCGTTTTTGAGCGAGCTCAGCCGCCTGCGCGGCCGCGTGAGCGAGGCGTTCGCCTCGTTGTCGCCGAGCTCGCGCCGCGAGCCCCGCCACGGCCACTTTGCGGCCTTGTTCATGAACGAAGGTGAGCAAAGCGCGCCCGACGACGTCGGGCGCGCTACGCGCGCGTTGTTCGAGAGCACCGAGGTTCCCGATCATTTGCGCGCGCTCGCGCGGCGACCCGATGGCCTGCTCGGCTCGCTGACGCGAGAGCAACATCCCGGCTTGGGCGATCGCCTGCTGGGCGCCCTGCTCGAGTGCCCCGATCCGGAGCAGGCGGCGCGCTACCTGCGCTCGGTCTTTTCACGGCTCTCGGCGCCAGGCGCGTACGTGGCGGCGCTGGCCGATGATCCGCGAGCTTTGTCGCGGTTGTTGACGGTGCTGGGCTCGAGCGGCTTCGTGGGCGAGGCGATCGTCACGCGGCCCGAGCTCCTGGACGTCGTGCTGTTCGGACAAGGCTTGGTCAGCGACGTGCACGCAGCGGTAGCCCATCAGCTCGAGGATATGAGTCGGCAGCTCGAAGATCTCGAGCCGCAGGAGCGCGACGAAGCCTTGGTGGGCGCGTTACGGCAGGTCAAGAGTCGCATCCAGGTCGAGGTCGCGATCGCCGATTTGGCGGGCGCCATCGGCACCCGTCAGGCGACACGCACGCTGTCGGCGTTGGCCGACGAAATCATGCACACGGTGGTGCAGTACCTGTTGGGGGACGCGCGTGGCTTGTGCGTGCTGGCCGTGGGCAAGCTGGGAGGGCGCGAAATTGGCTACGCCTCCGATCTCGATTTGATGTTCTTGTACGAGCCGAGCGCTGCGCCCAATCCGGACGAGGCCGCGGCTTATTATTCGCGCTACGCGCAGCGCATCATTCGCATGTTGTCGGAGCCGCACGCAGGCGGGCCGGGCTACGTCATGGATACGCGGCTGCGTCCGTCGGGCTCCCACGGGCTGCTCGTCGCCTCGCTGCGCTCGTTCGCCAGCTACCACGGCCTACAAGAAACAGAGGCGGGCGCCCGGCGGCCGACGGCGTTTGGGGGCGGCTCGGCTTGGGAGCGCCAAGCGCTGATTCGCGCCCGTTTTTGCGCGGGAGATCCCGTGTTGGGCGTGCGCGCCATGAACATTGCCACGATGGCCGCGTACGAGGGGGGGCCGCCTGCCGCCGAAGAGATGCACCGTCTTCGGCTGCGTCTGGAGCGTGAGCTTGGGCGCGAACGACCGACGCGCAAAGAGCTGAAGGTCGGGCGCGGCGGCTTGCTCGATATCGAGTTCTTGGCGCAGTGGCTGCAAATGAAGCACGGTAGCGACGCGCGCGTGCGCACGCCCGACACCGGCGAGGCGTTGGAGGCCTTGACGGCGGCGGGCTACCTGCCGCGCCCCGACTACGAACGATTGCGCGATGCCTATCGGTTTCTCCGCCGCCTCGAGCAGCGCATCCACGTGCACCGCGGTGACGGAACGAACTGGGTCGACGCGCAGGCGCTGGGCCTCTCGGGCCTCGGCCGACAAATGGGCTTTCAGCGCAGCCCTACGCGCAGCGCCGGCGAGCAGCTGTTCGAGCGCTACGTCACCGTGACCGACATGGTGCGCGCCTGCTACTTGCGGCTATTGGGGCTCGAAGGCTGACGCCGGGGGCCCGGCGCCGCTGCCACCCGCGTATTCGCTTCAGCTCGCGCTGCGCACGGCCAGCACGAACGCGGTCACCAGCTCTTGGTCCTTCACGCCCGGCACGAATTCGACGCCGCTGGCCGTATCGACGCCCCACGGCCCGAGCACCCGCACGGCCGCCGCGACGTTTTTCGGCGTCAAGCCTCCGGCCAGAATCAGCTGGCGGCTCGCGGCCAAGTCGGTGACCAGCTGCCAGTCGAACACTTTGCCCGTGCCGCCGGACGCGCCCGAAACCTTGGTGTCGACCAGCAGCCGCTCTCCCGGAAAGCTCGCGGCCCGCCGCGCGTCGGCTGCGTCTTCGATGGCGACCGCCTTGAAGGCCTGGGGCAGCAGCCGCGAAACTCGCGCCGCCTGCTCGTCACCGTGCAGCTGCAGCCATTCGATGCCGAGCTGCTCACGCAGCTCCTTGACCTCGTTTTCGGTCGGATTGGCCACCACCGCCACGAGCTCGATCCGGCCACGCACGGCCTCGACGATCGGCGCCGCTTGCTCGTACGTGACGCGTCGCTTCGAGCCGTGCACGAAGTTGAGACCGATGGCGTTCGCGCCCGAACGGACGACGTGCTCAGCGTCGTCCACGCTGGTGACTCCGCAAATCTTGATCCAGGTCATGCCTCGGCTCCGAAGCCTGACACCAGGCGGCGCGTCAGTCGATCTTGAGCAATTCTTTGACCGTCGCGATCACCTGGGGAGCCTGAATGGGCTTGGTGATGTAGGCGTTGGCTCCCAGCTGCAGCGCGCGCTGGCGGTCTTCTTGTGAGCCTTCGGTCGTGATGATGACGATCGGCGTATCTTTGTGAATCGGATCACTGCGCACGCGCTTCACCAACTTGAGCCCATCCATGATGGGCATGTTGATGTCGGTGACGATGATGTCGTAGCGGGCGGACGCCAACTTGCGCAGCCCGTCCACGCCGTCGTCGGCCTCCGTCACGCGCAGGTTACGGACGCGCGCGAGCGCGAACACGAGAAGCTGCCGCATCATCGGCGAGTCTTCGACAATCAAGCAGGAGTATTCGGCCATGGTCGTGTCAAACGCTGAGGTCGAGAAATGCTTCTAGCCCGGGAAGCTTCCGGTCGGTATGCGCGAACAAGCTCGCGCTCACGAGCGCTGCCGCGGCATGTTGCCCAAGTAGCTTGAATAGCTCGAAATCCACCGTGTCGAAGCGTTTTTTTTGCGCCAGGGTGGAGAAGATGGCGATAACCCCGACCGTTTTTTCGTCGACGGTGAGCGGAATGATGGCGGCCGGGCGCTGGACCGTGCCGGCCGTCGGATCGTGGTCGCTGACGGACGCGGCCCCTTTCAGCAGCGCCTGCCCCAGCTCGGAATCGGCGATTTTGACCGGGGTGAGCGCGCTGCCGGCCACCCCCTCGTAGGCGATGGGCACGAGCTCGCTGTTGTCTTGGTTGGCCAGGTACATGCAGTAGCGTTCCGCCCCAACCAACTGGGCCAGCACTTCCTTGATCCGTCGTGTCACCCCGCGAGGTGACAGGCTCGAGTGCAGCTGGTTGCTGGCGACGAACAGGTTGGCCAAGTTGGCGAACTCGCTTTCGACCTCCTGCACACGCTGGGTAAATTCGCTATTGACCTCTTCGACGCGGTGATACCGCGAAAGAAGGTCGCGCTTTTCGGTCTCGAGCCGGTCGATCTTGGCCAGCAGATCACGGATCGCTTCGTCCGCTTCCACCTTCGCTCGGAGCCCCGCGTTCTCGGCTTCGAGGTGGCGCAAGCGCTCTTGCAGCTGCTCGACCTCGCGCAAGAACTCCTCGGTGAGCTTCGCGCCGCCGGAGAATTTTTTCAGGAACTGATCGCGCTCAACCTTGAGGTCGTGTCCTGGCGCGTCGCTGCCCGTGGGGCCGCTCTTCCTGTCCTTCGTCATGACGAGTCTCCCAGTATAGACGTCAGGAACGGGCGTTCGGAAAGCTCCTGTAGAGGTGGTTGATGCTCGAGCGTGCTTCTCGGGAAAATCAGCCGCGAATACCAAGTGGTTATATGTAGTTAAATGCTTATAGAAGAGCCGTGAACTTCGTCAAAGTCGGACTAAGATGAGTCGCTCATGACCGCCCAGGATCCGGCCAGCATCCATAGTCTGCTCGATGCGGGGGACCTCGACGCGGCGCGCGCCGAGCTCTCCAAGGTGCCGCGTACCGACGAGGCGTACGTCGTCGCGCGCGTGAAGCTCGAATTGTACGACGGCTCGTTGCCGCCGCTGGCGGCGATTCAGCAGCTCGTCGCGCTGATGCGCAAGAAGCCGGATTTTCCCGGCGCAAAAGAGCTGTACCAAGAAGCGTCGAACCTCTCGTACCAAACGCGCCAGTCGTCGCCCGCGCATTCCCACCCGCCACCGCCCGTCACCGAAGACGACGACTGAGCCTGGGATAAGCCGTGTTTAGCCGCCCCGCTGGGCGGCGCCGCACCAAACACAACCGGGCCTACCTCCCCGTCTAGGAAGAAGCTCGAAACGGAGAGCCCCTCCCGCAATCAAAAGTCACTTCGCTTCCGAAGTCACTCCGACTGGTCAGACCAAAAGTGACTTCGGTTCCGAAGTCACTTTTTTGTCTGGGATGGGCCTCCCGTAGCGGTCGCCTCCCAGTTTCATCCCATCAGGGCGGCGGACGCCGCCATCCGCGACTCCCTGTGAATGCTCGTGGTCGCCGCGCTTAGGGCCCTTAGCGCGTGGCGAGGGTGAGCCATTGGGTTAGCTCGCCGGTGACGATGCGGGGGGCTTTGGCGAGGGCTTTCAGGTTGCGCGAGCCAGTGAGCAGCATCGCGGCGCGGAGCTCGGCTTCGATGCGATCGAAGAAGGCGAGGGCGCCGGCGCGACCGCCGGCTTCGACCGCTTGCAGCGCGCGCCGCGCGATGCCGCCGGCGCTGGCGCCGAGGGCGATGGCTTTGGCGATGTCGAGCCCGCTTTGAATGCCGCCGGTGGCGAAGATGCCGCGAAAGCCGTGCGATGCGCACAGCGCGACGCTGGCGGCGGTCGGGATGCCCCACTCCCAAAATGCTTCACCCAAGGGACGGCGTTCGGCGGACGCGCGATGCGTTTCGACCGCGACCCAGGACGTGCCGCCGGCGCCCGAGACGTCGACGTACTCGACGCCCTGCGCCCGCACGCGCGCCGCGACACTGCCGGACAGGCCACAGCCGGTCTCTTTGACCACGACGCGCAAGCCTAGCTTCACGAGGCGCTCCAGCGTTGCCAACCCACCGCGAAAATCGCGGTCACCTTCGTCTTGGACCAGCTCCATGGCGGGGTTCAGGTGCACGCACAAAGCGTCGGCGCCGACGGCGTCGACCAGCTTCTGCACCTCGTCGTTCGACATTTGGGCCGCCTGCACGATGCCCAGATTGCCGAGCAAGAGCGCGTTCGGGGCGACGTCGCGCACGGTGTACGTTGCGCTCTTGCCGGGGTGTTTGTGCATCGCGCGCTGGCTGCCGAGCCCGAAGGCGTAGCCGCGCTCTTCGGCGATGCTGGCAAGCTCCTTGTTGATGCGCTCGGCGCGGTCGTTTCCGCCGGTCATGGCCGCGATCAGAATCGGCGCGCGCAGACGTTTTCCCATCAGCTCGACCGAAGTGTCGAGCTCGTCGACGGAAAGCTCGGGCAGGGCGTCGTGGATCAACCGCACCTGCTCGAACAAGGTGGTCGTTTGCTTGAAGCCAACGTCCCCCGACGTCGCCAGATCCAGGTGATCGTCTTTGCGCCGGGAAATGTCCGCCATGAGCTTCCCCTATTTCGCACGTGCAGCCTTGGCCCGCCACTACTACGCTCCGCCCTCCCCATGCCTGCGCCCGCGCGTTCACGTGCTGCCAAAAATCCCCCCGGCAGCCGCAATCCATTCGTCACCCTTCTTCAGAGCGTGCAGCCCCAGATCGAGAGCAGGCTGGCCGGTTTCTTGGATGCGCGCGTCACCGCCACGCGCGCGTTCGGGCCCGAGGTGCAGGCGCTGGCGAGTGAGGTTCGCCGGCTGACGTTGATGGGCGGCAAGCGCTTGCGCCCCGCGTTGGTGGTGGCCGGTCTGCGCACCGTGTCTGGCCGCGCCGCCCTCGGGCCTGCGCTCGACGCGGGCGTCGCGCTCGAGCTGCTGCACAGCTATTTTCTCATTCACGACGACTGGATGGACGGCGACCGCGTGCGCCGTGGCGGGCCGTCGGTGCACGTGGCGTTGGCGGCGCGCTTTGGGTCCGAGCACAAGGGCAACGCCTCCGCCATCCTCGCCGGCGACTACGCGGTCGCGTTGGCGTGTGACGCGCTCGCGCGGGTCGAAACCGCGCCGGCGCGACTGCGCGCCGTGTTCGCCGCGTTCGCGGAGATGCAGCTCGGCGCGGTCGCCGGTCAGCAGCTGGACATGGTCGGTGAAGGGCGCGACGTGGAGCTCGGCTACGCGCTGAAAACCGGCAGCTACACCGTCGAAGGCCCGCTCAAGCTCGGGGCGTTGTTGGCCGGCGCCAAGCCCGCGACCTTGGCCGCGCTGTCGCGCTACGCCAGGCCCGCGGGGGTCGCCTTCCAGCTGCGCGACGACCTGCTCAGCTTGTTCGGTGATCCGGCTCAGACGGGCAAGCCGTTGGCCAGCGACTTGATGAGCGGCAAACGGACGCTGTTACTCAGGTTGGCCTTGCGTCGGGGCAAGCCGCGTGAGCTCGCGCTGATCAAAAAAGTGCTGGAAAATCCGCGCGCCAAGGTACCGGCGTTGCGCGCGGCCCTGAGCGCCATCCAAGCCACGGGCGCGGCGGAGCTGGTCGAAAAACGCATCGCGCAGCTGTCCGCGCAAGCCCTGGGCGAGCTCGGGCGTGGCGTCAGCCCCGCCGGTCGCGATCTCCTCATCGGCGCCACGACCGCGCTGTGCTCGCGTCGCACATGACCGAAGCGCGAGGCTTGGAAGCGGCCGAAGGACGCGGCAATGGCAAGATCGTCCTGCTCGGCGAGCATGCGGTGGTCTACGGCATGCCGGCCATCGCCGCCGGCATCAGCCTGGGCGCGGTCGCACGCGCCACGGCCAGCCATGAATCCAGTATTCGCATCGCCGAGCGCACGGCGCGCGCCAGCGACGGCTCGGAGCTCAGTGCCGCGCTCGCCGCGACCTGCCAAGCGCTAGGCGTAGGTCCGCGCCAAGTCGCAGTGGACGTCACGCTGCCGCTCGGCTCCGGGTTGGGCGGCTCGGCCGCGATTGGCGTCGCCGTGTCGCGCGCCTTGCTCAAAACCTTGGGTGAAGCCGAGACGCGCGAGCGCGTGCTGCAAGGCGCCGCCGCCTGGGAGCAGGTGTTTCACGGCAATCCGTCCGGCGTCGACGCCGCCGCTGCCTACGCCGGTGGCTGCATCTGGTTCACGAAACAGAGCGGTCCCGAGCCGTTGTTCGTGGCCGTGCCGCTGCGCCTGGCCGTGTGCTTGGCGGGGCCGCCCGCCAGCACCAAGCACATGGTCGAGAGCGTGCAGCGGCTGGGCGAGCGCCGCCCCGACTTGCTCGGCAAGTCGCTGGCCGGCATCGAATCGCTCGTGAAAAATGCCAGGCTGTGCATCGAGGCGGGCGACGTTACCGGCCTCGGCCAGTTGATGAACTACAACCAGATGCTGCTATCGGGTCTCTTCTTGTCGACGAACGAGATTGAGCGCGCATGCGCGGTGGCGCGCGAGGCCGGGGCTCTGGGCGCCAAGTTGACGGGCGCGGGCGGCGGCGGCGCCGTCATCGCGCTGTGCGACGGCAGCGCCGAGCCGATCGAAACGGCGCTGCGCGACGCCGGGTTTACGGCATTTTCTACGGAAATTGCCGCTTCGAGCGTGCTCGGAGGACGGTCGTGACGCAGCCGCAATCCGCGACCGTGCGCGCGCACGCCAACATCGCGCTCGCCAAGTACTGGGGCAAGGCGGACATCACCCAGAACCTGCCCGCGGTACCGAGCCTTTCGCTCACCCTCGCCGGCATGCGGACGACGACCGAGGTCGCGTTCCGGCCCGAGCTCGGGCAAGACGAGCTCGTTGTGGGCGGGGCGACGCAAACCGGCAAGCCGCTTGCGCGCGCTCGCAAGCTGCTCGACGAGGTGAGGGGGCTGGCCGGCATCCAGACGTTCGCGCGCGTTCGCTCGCACAACGACTTTCCCACCGCTTCCGGGCTAGCCTCCAGCGCGTCCGGCTTTGCCGCGCTGGCGCTGGCGGCCGTCAAGGCTCTGGCGCTCGAGCTGCCGATCGAGCAGGTCAGTGGCCTCGCCCGCGCCGCCTCTGCTTCCGCCGCGCGCTCGTTGTTCGGCGGCTACGTCGAGCTCGGTGCCGGCGCTCAGTTCGCGTGTCGGGTCGCTCCCCCCGAGCATTGGCCGCTCGAAATGCTGGTCGCGGTCACCAGCGAAGCCGCCAAAGACACCGGCTCGACCGACGGCATGCAGCACACGGCGCGCACCAGTCCCTACTACGCAAGCTGGGTCAGCGACGCGCCGCGGCTGTTCGCGGACGTGAAGGCGGCCGTGTTGGCTCGCGACTTCGAACGCCTGGCCCCCGCCGTCGAGCAGAGCGCGCTGATGATGCACGCGTCCATGCTCGCGGCGAACCCGGCGTTGATCTACTTTCGCCCGGCCACGCTGGCGGTGATCGAGGTCGTTCGCGCCCAGCGCCGGCGTGGCGTCGCTGCCTGTTTCACGATCGACGCCGGCCCGCACGTCAAGGTGTTGGTCGAGTCGAGCGCGGCTGCGGCCATGCAACGCGAGCTGTCGAGCATCGAAGGCGTGCTGCGCGTGCTCGAGTCGACGCCGGGCCCCGACGCCTACGTGCTCGACGAAGGCGCGGTGGAGCTGTCGTCGTGACGCGCGCACGGGCGCCCGGTAAAGTCGTGATTTCCGGCGCGTACGCGGTGCTGACGGGCGCGCCCGCGATCGCGTCGGCCGTCTCGCGTTACGTGACGGCCGATACGTCACGCCCCGCCACGTTCATCACCGACGAAGTGCGGGCCGCCCTCGCGCCGGGCGAGTCGGCGCCGTGGTTCGACGCTTCCGAGTTGCGCGAGGACGACCGCAAGCTGGGTCTCGGCTCCAGCGCGGCCATCTTGGTGGCCAGCTTGTTCGCGCTCGAGCTCGCGCGCGACCCCGCCGTCGACCCCGTGCCGCGGGTTGCTCGGGTCAACGAGCGCGCCTCGTCGGCGCATCGCCGGGCCCAGGGCGGCGGCAGCGGCATCGACGTGGCCGCCAGCGCGTTCGGGGGCACCTTCATCTACCGCTTGGCGGCCAACCGCGCGAACGTGCAACCCATCCAGCTCCCCGCGCAAACGACGGTCGAGCTTTGGACCTGCCCCACGTCGGCGGCCACGCGTGAGCTTTTGGCCGCCGTCGCGCAGCTCGCCACGCGCTCACCGGAGCTGTACGCACGCTCGATGGGCTCGCAAGTCTTGGCCGCCCACGACGCGGCGCTGGCGGCGGCTCGGCGCGATGGCCGCGCGTTCATCGCCGCGCTGCGGGCTCAATCGCGAGCGTTGTCGGCCCTGGGCGACGCGGCTCAGGTCCCGATCGTGACGCCCGAGCTCGCCGCGCTCGCGCCGCGCGCCGAAGCAGAGGGTGGCGTGCTGCTGCCGGCCGGCGCGGGCGGAGGCGACATCGCGCTGTTCGTGGGCCGCGGCCCTTCGACGCCCGCCCTACGCGCCGCCCTCCAAAATCACGCCCATCGGCCCCTGGCCGCGAAGCTCGGGGTAAGCGGAGTTTCTAGCATCGCCTAGACCGGCCCGAACGGCGCTGGATTCAGCCCGAAGGTTGTGGTCTCTTGAGCGTTCATGGCTGGGCGCACGTTTGCGATTGGCGACATCCACGGTGAGACGTCGCATCTGTTCAAGCTGATGGCTTGCCTGCCCAAGCTCGACGGCCAAGACACCCTGGTCTTCGTGGGCGATTACATCGACCGCGGCCCCAAGTCGGCCGACGTGGTCGCGTACGTGCGCTCGTTGCCCGCGCGTACTTTGGCCAAGGTCGTATGCCTGCGCGGCAACCACGAAGACGCTTGGATCCGCGTGGTCGAGCGGGGCTGGGACGAGTTCGTAGGGCCCCCCGGCAACGGCTGCCTGGCGGCCATGCGCTCGTACGTCGGCGGCGCCGTCCCCCAAGAAGGCGAGCTGCCGAAGAAGAACGAGCAGATGCCGTTGACCACCGGCAGCTTCTTCCCCGACGAAGTGGTCGAGTGGTTCAAGTCCCTGCCGTATTGGTACGAGGACGAGCACGCCATTTACGTGCACGCGGGCCTGCCTCGCGTCGCCGGCGCGTTCGTTCACCCCGGCTCGGCCCCGGATCCGCAGGTGCTGCTGTGGCTGCGCGACGCCGATTTCTTCAAGAACTATCGCGGCAAGCCGGTCGTGTTCGGCCATACCCGCACCGAATACCTGCCGCCCGAGCTGTCCGGCTACACGCCGGAGGACCCGACCGATCTCTGGGCGGGTGAGAACTGCTACGGCATCGACACGGGCTGCGGGAATGGCGGCTTCTTGACCGCGCTCGAGCTGCCAGCCATGAACGTCTACGAATCGCGATGAGTGGCTCTCGCCTGCCGGGCTTCTACAAACTAAGCGTCGCCGAGCGCCGTCTCGTCGTGGCCGAGCGCTCGGGGGTCAAGCTCGAGGCGCTGTGCGCGGCGCTCGACGCGGGCGGCATCGACGTCGCCACCGCCGACAAGTTGGTCGAAAACGTGCTTGGCACCTACGCGCTGCCGTTCGGGCTGGCGCTCAACGTGCAGGTGAATGGCAAGGACGTCATCGTGCCGATGGTCGTCGAAGAGCCGAGCGTGATCGCGGCCGCCTCCAACGCCGCGCGCATGGTGCGCCACGCCGGTGGCTTCACCGCTGAAATGACGGAAGCCTTGATGATCGCGCAGATCGAGCTGCGCGGCTTGGCCGATCCCGAGCTGGCGGTTCGTCGCCTCGAGACCGAGGCCGAGCACCTGTTGGCGGTGGCGCGCGCGGCCGTACCCAACTTGGTCGAGCGCGGTGGCGGGCCGCGCAGCGTCGAGCTGCGTCCGCTGGAAGCGGGCCGCATCGTCGTGCACGTGCTGGTCGACTGCAAAGACGCGATGGGCGCCAACCTGGCGAACTCGATCGCGGAAGCGGTCGGGCCGATAGCGGCAGAAATCACCGGCGCGGAGCTGGGGCTGCGCATCCTCTCGAACTTGAGCGATCGACGCCTGGCCAAGGTCAGCTGCCGCGTGCATCCCAAAGATCTGATGTTCTCTCGGCCGGCGATTGCCGTCGGCGCTCCCGGCGCGCTCGCTGACAGCGTGCCTCCGCCCGCCGACTCCGCCCAGCTCTCGGGTGAGGCCATCGCCGACGGCATCGTGGCCGCCTCGCAGTTCGCGGAGGCAGATCCGTATCGCGCGGCGACGCACAACAAAGGCATCATGAACGGCATCGACGCCGTCGTGATCGCCACCGGCAACGACTTTCGCGCCGTCGAAGCCGGCGCGCACGCCTACGCGGCGCTCACTGGTCGCTACCGGCCGCTCTCCATCTGGCGCCGTGACGGCCAAGACTTGGTCGGCGAAGTGACGTTGCCGCTCGCGCTCGGCATCGTGGGCGGTACCTTGCGCGTCCATCCGACGGCGCGCATCGCGCTCAGCCTCTTGCGCGTCGACAGCGCCGACGACCTGGCGCTGATCGCCGCGTCCGTTGGCTTGGCGTCGAACCTCGCCGCGCTGCGCGCCCTCGCGACCGAAGGCATTCAGCGCGGTCACATGTCGCTCCACGCCCGCTCCGTCGCGGTCGCGGCCGGTGCCCAGGGGCCGGAGGTCGAAGCCGTCGCGGGCCGCATCGCCGAAGACGGCAGCATCACCCTCGAGGCTGCTGTGCGTGCGCTGGCCGCTTTGCGCGGCCCCTGACGCCGGCGGGGCCGAAAAAAAGCCGAACGCTGGGCCGAAAGTCTCGCCGCCCGCTTGATGCGAAGGCGGCCCCGCGCCATGTTCGGCTCCGTGCTGCTTCGTCGCTGGTCCTGCTATTTCGCCGCCGCGGCGTTGGCCGTGACCGCCCTTGCCAGCGCACCGCCGGCGGCCGCGGCGGCGCGTCGCCCGGTCACGCCCGACTGGGGCCTGTTCGGCCCGACCCAAGATTTGTCGGAGCTCAGCTGGCTCGAGACGGGCATTCATCAAAGTCGCCCGTTTCGGCTCGCGCCCGATCGCTCGCTGTCGTTGCTCGCGACCTATTTGGCGCCCGCGCAAAATCACGTCGCCGAATGGCGCAGCTTTTTCCGCGGCGACTACGGCTTCTCTAGCTGGAGCCCGCGCTTTTCGCTGGCGTGGAGCTTTCAAAGCGAAGCGCCCGAGCCGGAAGCGCTCAGCGTGTCGATGCGCGGCCCTTGCCCGAAATGGCGCGCGCCACGCGCCGTCAATCTGGCGCGCTACGACGTCGGTGAGCAGGTCACGCTGCCGCTCATCGATTGCGAAGGCGGCGTCGCGCCCGACGCCATCGACGTCGTGAGCTCGCTGTCGCGCGCACCCGGCGTGCCGCGCCCCGACTTGCCGTTGCCGTTCGAGCCCAGCGCCGACGCCGGCCCCGGTGAATGGCTGCCCCACGTCAAGCTCGTCGACCCCCGGCTGATCTGGGTGCTGCAGCAGGTCGCCCAAGCCTTTCCGCGCCGCACGCTCTACATCATGAGCGGCTACCGCCAGAACGGGCACACCGGCTTTCACGGCAAAGGCAAGGCCATCGATCTATTCGTGTACGGCGTGCCGAACGAACAGCTATTCAGCCTGTGCCGCTCCCTGCGCGACGTCGGTTGCGGCTTTTACCCGAACAACAAGTTCGTCCACATCGACGTCCGCCCGTACGGCACCGACCGCGTCCTCTGGGTCGACGACTCGATGCCCGGCACCCCCTCGCATTACCTCGACGGCTTCGAAGGCGTCCTCGAGCCCGGCCGCGCTTGGGTCCCGCAATAGGCTGGGGTAGGCCGAGTTACAGGCGCCCAGCTGGGCGCCGCCGCAACACACGGAAACCGGGCCTCACGCCGGAACGACTCGAGAGCTCACAGGGAGTCGCTGATGGCGGCGTCCGCCGCCCTGATGGGATGGAACTGGGAGGCGACCGCTACGGGAGGCCCATCCCAGACAAAAAAGTGACTTCGGAACCGAAGTGACTTTTGGTCTGACCAGTCGGAGTGACTTCGGAACCGAAGTGACTTTTGATTGTGGGAGGGGCTCTCCGTTTCGAGTTTCTGCCTAGCTGGGGAGAGCGCCGAGGCGAGAACGCATTTCTCGTAACCTCCCCCCGCCCGTGAATTTCGCCCGACAAAACAGAACAGCCGAATCGGCGTTGACCGGCTCGGCTGTTGTTACGGGTGAAGACCGCTCGTTGGATTACGAAACGTTGGAGGGGGCTTCGAGGCCTTGGCGCAGCAAGCCCAAGAATGCCTCGTAGGCTTCCTTGACCTTGGCTTCTTCGCCTTCGAGGTACTCGGTGACGGACAAGCCGTTGAGGACCGCGAGGGACAAGGTTGCCAGGGCTTCGGCGCGCGATGCTCCGCCCTTCTGCGCGGCCGGTCCGAGCGCGTCGCGGATGACTCCGCGGGCGTCACGGTGCAGGCCAGCGGCGCGGCGCTTCAGCTCCACGTCACGGCGAGCCGCGCTCCACACCTCGATGTTGAGGCCGGTGCCGGTCTTGTTGTTCTGGACCGCGTCCCACAGAGCGCGGAGGGCGTCCGTGGTCTGCGCCACCGAGCCGTCACCGTTCTTGATCGCCTCACGCAGGCGGTCGAGGTAGCGGTGGTACGTGTAGCTCTGCACCTCGTGAATGAGGGCGGCTTTGCTGGCGAAGTAGTAGTGGACGATGCTCTTTCGGAGGCCGAGCTCCTTGCCGATTTCGGCGAGGGTGGTGGCCGTGAAGCCCTTGCGAGCAAAGCACTTGGCGGCGGCCGAAAGGATCGACGCCACGCGAGGATTTTCCCAATCAGCCGAACGCTGTTGGGGCTTTTCGCCGTTCTCCTCGGCGGGCTTGCGAACGATCGGCGTGCTCAAAACGGTTTCTGTCGTGGTCGTCATGTTATTCAATGTACCGGCCAGCCGGTATTCGACGCTTTCTCGAGCCAGAGATTCAGGGCGGCCGGTCGGCGCCCTCTCCGCGGCCGGCTTCTTCGCCCACATCGGGCCGCTCGTCAAGCCTAGCGACCCCAGGATCAGCCTTTCGCCTTTTTCTTCTTCGTTTTCGCGGCTTCAGCCGCCCCCGGGCGGGCCTCGTCAGCGCCTTCATCGTCCTTGGGCCGGCTATCCCAGAAGGGCATCCCGGCCGATTCGGTCCAGCCCTTCTCGCCGAACCGACCCGCCTCTCGGGACTCGCGCATCGAGCTGGGCCGGTCCGAGCCCGCGTCGTCGGTGTCGTCGATGCCCTGCGTCACGACCAAAAGCTCGTCGGCCAGGTACTCGGGGTGCCGGTCGTCCTCGGACTTCACGCTGGCTTTCGGCATGTCGCCGCTACCCACGAGCACGATCTGCGAGGTGGGCGGGTAGGTGTCGTCCCAACGTTCGCGGACCGCGTGCGGGCCTTCACGCACGATGCGGTAGCGGCGCAGCTTGAAACCGGCGACTCCGCGTTGCCCCAAGCGCCGCACGCCGTTCGGTAGCGTCTTGTCCGGGCGCTCTACCTCCTCGTACGGGATGGCCGAGTCGATGTGGCGAATCAACGTCACGGTGCGGGTCCGCTTGGGGCCCAAGATCTCGGCGCGCACGACGCCGTTCTTGACCGTTTCATGCAACACGACCGGAAACGGGAACGGATTTTTCACGCGGAAGTTGATGGTCGGGTACACGACCGTCGCGTCGAGCCCCATCTTGATATACGAGCTGGGCCGCGTGTGCGGGTAGCGTTCGACGATGGTGAGCCCGGCGAAAAACGCGGCGCCGTGCAGCGTGCCCGAGATTTGGCAGGTGCCGCCGCCGATGCCGTCGACCAGCTCGCCCTCGGCGATGACTTTTGCGACCTTGTAGCCGTTGGCTTCGTCGCGCGCGCCCACGACGTCGTTGAAGTCGAACACCTCGCCGGGCAAGAGCACGGTTCCGTCTAGCTTGGACGCCGCCAACCGCAGGTTGTAGCTGCGCGCTTGCACCCGCTCGGAGCGATCGTAGTTGGTTTCGAAGTAGCCGAGCACGTCGTCCAGCTGCACGTTGCCGAGCTCGGCCGCGACCCGGCGTGGTCGCCGCTCCAGGTACGCCAGCTTGGCCACGCGCTGCCCTTGACGGAGCGCGGTCTCGATCGCCAAGAGCGAGCCGTCCAGGTCGAGCAACCTGCCCATCACCTCGGGAATGAGCTTCCTCTGCTCCAGATCCATGCGCGCGTCGGCCGGGGTCCGATCCGTCTCGTCCTTGAGGCGGCCGAGCGCGGCCACGGCTTGGCTCAGGTTGAGGGCCACGGGGACGGGCAGGGTGAGGGGGCCCGGCTTGGCCGCCGCCCGAAAACCGCGCACCAGCACGCTGGTGCGGTCTTTGGCCTGGCGGACCAGGCTCGCCAGCCGCACTTTGTCGATTTCTGCGCCAATTTCGCCCAGGTACAGCTCGCGCTTGGAGCCGTCGGGCAGCTGGAGCGACACCTTGCCGGCCACGTACCGGCGCGCTCGCTCCAGCGCCTGCTTGGCCGCGGTCTCGTCGGCGTTCAGCCGCTGGCCCAAAAATGCCACCTCGGGCAGGGGCTCGTCGTGGCCGCCCGGCCCTTCCGCCCGTGGCAGCAGCAAAAGCCCGGCGCCCAGGCCCGCCACGACCGCCACCGCGAGCGCCAGCGACCGCGGGCGGTTGCGCGAGAGGAGCTGGCGGAGCTGGGCAAGGCGCGCCACGTCCGCCGTCGTATAACACCAACGATGCCGCCCGACGAGGCAACCCCCTCAGCGCTGGAGCAGAAGCTGGCTTCGCTGCCGGTGCAACCCGGGTGCTACCTGTTCAAGGACAAGCACGGGGCCGTGCTGTACGTCGGTAAGGCCAAGAGCCTGCGCTCGCGCGTGCGCAGCTATTTTCAGGACGGCGGCAGCGACGTGCGCGCGTTCATTCCGTTTTTGCGCCGTCACGCCGCCGATCTCGAGACCGTCGTCACCGCCACCGAAAAAGAAGCGGCGATCCTCGAGAACAGCCTGATCAAGGAGCGAAAGCCCAAATACAACGTCAAGCTTCGCGACGACAAAGAGTACCTCAGCCTGCGCCTGTCACTGGAGCACGCCTACCCGCGGCTCGAGCTGTTGCGCAAGCCCAAGAAAGACGGCGCCCGCTACTTCGGTCCGTACCATTCCGCCACGGCCGCGCGTCGCACCCTCAACCTGGTCGAAAAGCACTTCAAGCTGCGCACCTGCACCGATCGCGAAATCGGCAGCCGAAAGCGGCCGTGCCTCGAGTATCAAATCCAGCGCTGCCTCGCGCCGTGCGTGCTCGATATCGACCGCGACCTGTACGCACAGCAGGTGCGCGCCGTCGGGTTGTTCTTGGACGGCCGGCACGACGAGCTGACCCGAGAGCTGAAAGAACGTATGAAAAGCGCCAGCGAGAACCTGGAGTTCGAGCTGGCCGGCATTTACCGCGACCAACTGGCGGCGGTCGAATCGGCACACCAGGCGCAGCGCGTGGTCGTGGTGAGCGACCGAGACCAGGACGTGCTCGGTATCTACCGCGAGGGTGATTTGGTCGAGCTGTGCGTGATGGTCGTGCGTCAGGGCCGCATGATCGACACCGCCTCGTTCTCGATGAAGAACGTCGAGCTGCCGGACGACGAAGTGGTCGCGACGTTTCTGCGCGAGCACTACGGCGAAGGCGGCTCCGGTGAAGCGCACGTGCCGGACGAAATCATCGTGCCGACCTTGCCGGAAGGCGTCGACGGTGTTTCCGAGTGGCTGGTGGAGCGGCGGGCGGAGGTGGTCGAAAGTCGCCGCTCCAAGGTCGAAGTGCTGGCGCCGGCGCGCGGCCCGCGCCGCGCCTTGCTCGAGATGGCGGCCGCCAACGCCAAGCACGCCTTCGAAGAAAAGCGCCGCGCCGCCGATGACATCGACGAACGGCTGGCGCGCGTGCAAGAGCGGTTGCGCTTGCCGACCCTGCCGCGCCGCATCGAGTGCTGCGACATCTCGCATCTGGGCGGAGCGGACACGGTGGGCGCGGTCGTGGCGCTGCGGGACGGCCAGCTCGATAAAAAACGCTACCGCTCGTACATCGTGCGCAGCGCCGTCCCGGGCGACGACTACCAAGCCATGTTCGAGGTGCTGTCGCGGCGTTTTCGCCGTGGAAAGTCGGCCAAAATTGCGGCCGCCGCCGCCGCCGCCGAGGCCGAGGCCGAGCCGGACGCGGCCGCGGAATCCGAAAACGACTGGCAGCTGCCGGATCTGTTCGTGGTCGACGGTGGGCGCGGCCAGCTCGGCGTCGCGCTGGCGGCTGCTCAAGACTTGGGCCTTCACGACCTGTGCATCGTCGGTCTCGCCAAAGAGAAGGAAAACGTCGCGGGCGACAAGCTGGTCGATCGCGTCTACTTGCCGGGGCAAAAGAACCCGATTCCACTCCGACCCAACAGCCCCGAGTTGTTTCTGCTGGCCCGCGCGCGCGACGAGGCCCACCGCTTCTCGAATCGCGGCCGCACCAAAGTTGGCAAGCGTCGCCGCTTCGAATCGGAGCTCGACAGCATCGCCGGCATCGGCCCGAAGACACGCACGTCTCTGCTCAAGACGCTCGGCTCCGTCGCCGCGCTGCGCCAAGCCTCGGACGAGCAGATCTTGGCGGTGCCGGGCGTGACGCAGCGACACCTACAAGCGCTGCGCGAAGCCTTCACGGCCAGCGCAACGGCGGTGGCGGGCTCGGCGACAACTCCGGTTGGCGAAGTCACCGACGTTGGCGAGCCGGAAACGGGCGAGCGAGCCGAGCCGTAGCTTCGTAGCCGTAAAAAGACCGCAAAATTCGAGGCCGCGTACGCGCGCCGAGGCTTGGCCCAACGCTTGCTGAGTCGGTCGGCAAGGAGTGTGTAGCGATGCGTAGAGCCTTCCTGGCGGTGGGTGCGTGCACGGTTGCGTCTTTGGTGGCCTCGGCTTGTATGGAGCGGCCGGTCGTTTCGGTGGAGCCCCACACCAGCAACCTCTACGTCGAGCCCATTCGCAACGAGGTCATCGACAAGATCGACCTGTTGTTCATGATCGACAACTCGCAGTCGATGGGCGACAAGCAGACGTTGCTGGCCAAGGCCGTGCCGCAGCTCGTCAACCGTTTGGTCGTGCCGCGCTGCGTGAACGCGGCCGGCGAGGTGAGGATGCGCGCCTCGCCCGCCGAGGCATGCCCGATGGGATTTGCGCCCGAGTTTCGGGCCGTGAAGGACATCCACGTCGCCGTCATCACTTCGAGCTTGGGCGCGCACGGCGCGCTCAACCCCATCGGAGGGTGCGGAGGTGGCTCGCCCGCGGACGATCGTGCGCAACTCTTACCGAAAGTGCGCACCGCGGCGGGCCTGGAGAGCTACAGCAACACGGGCTTTTTGGCCTGGGATCCCGAACAGAAGCTCAATCCCGCCGGCGACGCCGATCCGGCGCACTTGGGGGCGCAGTTCGCGAACATGGTCAAGGCGGCCGGCGAAGAGGGCTGCGGCTACGAGGCGTCGCTGGAGTCCTGGTACCGCTTCTTGATCGACCCGGAGCCGCCGTCGTCTATCACCATCACCGACGGCCGCAGCACCGCAGGCCCCGTCGACATGGAGCTCTTGGCGCAGCGCAAGGCGTTCTTGCGCCCGGACTCACTGGTCGCGGTGGTGATGCTCACGGATGAAAACGACTGCTCGATTCGCGACGACGAGTTTGGCAACTGGCTGGCGAATAGTAAGAACGCTCTGCCGCGCGCGACGTCGGCGTGCGCGAAAGATCCGAACGACCGCTGCTGCTTGCCGTGCGAGGTGGCCATCGAGGGCTGCCCCGATCCGAAGACCGACGCCGCGTGCGTGGCCGGCAACCGCCTCGACGGCGAAAAAGGGGAGGATCCGCGCAACCTCCGCTGCATGCAGAACAAACGGCGCTTCGGCTACGACTTCCTCTACCCGATCTCGCGCTACGTCGACGGCCTGACCAAGACGAGAGTCCTGCGGCGCTCCGATCAGCAAATGGTCGAAAATCCGCTGTTCGCGACTGTCCCGGGCGTGCCTCGGCGCGACAAAAACCTGGTGTATTTGGCCGGCATCGTCGGCGTCCCCTGGCAAGATATCGCCGACGACAAGAGCCGTACCGGCGCGGGACTTCGCTACATGACCGCCGACGAGCTCGAGAGCAGCAAGCGTTGGGACGTGATTCTGGGCGACCCGAGCCGGAACATCGCGCCGAGTGATCCGTTCATGCTCGAGCAGACCAAGCCGCGCTCGGGCAGCAACCCTGTTACCGGCGATCCGATCGTCGCCGAGACTTCTTTGAACCCGACCGCCAGCCCGATCAACGGCCACGAGCAGAAGGACATCGACGGGACCGATCTACAGTATGCGTGCACGTTCAAGCTCGCGGAGGGCCAAGCGTGCACCGATGAAAAAACGTGCGACTGCCACGCCGGCACCACCGGACAGCAAAGTGACCTCGACCGCAACAGCCCGCTCTGCCAGCCTCCGACCGGCGGAGCCGCCGCGCCCACGCAGTACTTCGGCAAGGCGTACCCCGGCTCGCGTCCGCTCGAGGTGCTGCGCGGCATTGGTGACAGCGCCATCGTGGCTTCCATCTGTCCCAAAGTGCTGACCGAGGGGCAGCCGGGCTACGGCTACGAGCCCGCCGTCGACACCATCGTCGACGTGTTGAAGGTCCAACTGGCAGGTCGCTGTCTACCCCGGCCCTTGGCGGTCGAGGCGGGTGAGGGGGGCAAGTTGCCGTGCGTGGTGGTGGAGGCGGCGGAGTCGAAGGGCAGCTGCAGCTGCAACGCCACCAATCGCAAACCGGCGAGCCCCGAGGAGCAGAGCTTGGTCCTGGCTCAGTTGGCCGAGCGTCAAAACTGCGGCACGTCGGACACCCCCAGCTGCGACGCCTCCTCCTTCTGCTTGTGCGAGCTGGCCCAAGCCGAGGGCGACGTGCTCAAGGAGTGCCTCAATAACGAGCTCGGCTCCGAGACTCCCGGCTACTGCTACGTGAACCCGTACGGAGATCCGCCCCACGGCAACCCGGCTCTGGTCGCCAACTGTGATCCGGCCAACCGGCAGCTCATTCGCTTCGTCGGGCCCAACACGCCAGCCCCGGGCGCCACCACCTTCATTGCATGCCTCGGAGCCACCCTCGACTGACGAGGCGCTACTCGGTTGTCGGTTTCGCCGGCGCGGCTGCCAACAAGGTTGACAGCTCGCCGGCCGATCCGGCCTGATTCTGCCGTTCCAGTGATGGCATAGGCGTTGCTCGTGGGTGAGGGCCATGCCTGGGTCCGTTTGCGCTTTGTTCCTGCGGTTTCGCAGCGTTGACAAGTCGGCTCGCGGCCCTTTAACCTCCCGCTCCGCCACACGTCGATTTCCAGGCGTGCTCGGCACCGCCCCACCCCAGCTCTATCCCGCGGGTCGCCTCCCCAGGCGCAACCTGACGGCTTTCGGTCCACGCAAGGAGTTCTTCCAATGATGCTGAAGAGTAAGTCGAGCCAGTCCAAGCGCAGCGCCTGGACATTGCTCCGAGCCGGCCTCGCGGGCCTGGCCGTCGCGATCGGTGGCTCAGCGCTCACCGTTGGCTGTCTCAATCGTCCGGTCGCCCCCGCGGTGCCGAAGACCAGCAACATCTACGTCGACGAGATCCGTCAGACCGCCGTCGACAAGATCGACCTCCTCTTCATGATCGATAACTCGATCTCGATGGCGGACAAGCAGGCCATCTTGGCCGACGCTGTTCCGTTGTTGGTGGAACGTCTGATCACGCCTATCTGCGTGCGCTCGTGCACCAAGGCCGACAACTGCAGCCCCGCCCAAGAGAAGGACGGCATCGCCGTCGGTGGCAACGCGGACGCCACCGGCAAGTGCGCCATGGGCACGCCCGAGTTCAATCCGATCAAGGACATTCACGTCGGCGTCATCACCTCGAGCTTGGGCTCGCACGGTGCAGTCGGCGCCAAGGACGTCTGCGTCTCGGCCGAAGACAACGATCACGCCCACCTGCTCGGCTCGATTCGTATGGGCGTGGCGTCGTACAACAACACCGGCTTCCTCAAGTGGGACACGACCAAGCCCCCCAAATACACGCCTGCTGGCGACGCTGACGGCGACATGTTCAAGACCAAGTTCACCGAGATGGTGAAGAGCTCCGGTGAGCACGGTTGCGGTTACGAAGCGTCGCTCGAAGCTTGGTACCGCTTCCTGATCGATCCCGAGCCGCCGAAGTCGGTCTCCGTGAACCCGGCCAACTCCCTGGCCGACGTCGAGAGGGGTACCGACGGCGTTACGCCCGTGCTCGACGACGTCTTGCTCGCTCAGCGCGCGGCGTTCCTCCGTCCCGACTCCCTCGTCGCCGTCGTCATGCTCTCCGATGAGAACGACTGCTCGATTCAAGACCAGGGCTACGGTTGGCTGATTGCGCGCTCCGCTCCGATGTACCGCTCCACGTCGCAGTGCGCGGCCAACCCGAATGACCCTTGCTGCCAGTCCTGCGCGGAGAGCAAGGCGAATGCGAATTGCCCCGACATCAAGAGCGACTCCGAATGCGTCAAGGGCACGACTCTTGCCCCGGGGGATGACGACCTGAACCTGCGCTGCTGGCAGCAAAAGCGTCGCTTTGGCTTCGAGCTGCTTTACCCCACCACCCGCTATTCGAGCGGCCTACGCGACCGCCTGGTGCCCAACCGCCGCAACGAGATGGTGGGCAACCCGCTGTTCGCAGCCTCGAACGGCAAGACGCCACGCGACCAGGGCCTGGTCTTCCTGGCCGGCATCATTGGTGTGCCGTGGCAAGACATCGCCGATCAAGAGAGCCTCACGGGCGCTGGTCTCCGTTACCTGACCGAGGCCGAGATGGAGACGTCGGGTCGCTGGGCGACCATCTTGGGCAGCACGAACGCGGGCACGACGGACGCCCCCGTTCCTCCGACCGATCCGCTCATGATCGAGCAGCCCGACGCGCGCACGGGTGCCAACCCGATCACGATGGACGCGCTGGCGCCAGCCACGTCCATGAACCCTCGCGCCAACCCGATCAACGGCCACGAGCAGGCCAACATGGGCAACCGCGATCTGCAGTACGCCTGCATCTTCCCGCTCGGCATGCCGCTGCAATGCGACGAGGCAGCCATGACGGCTGACAAGGGTTGCGACTGCTTCGCAGAAGACGAGGTCTACAACCGTCCTCTTTGCCAGCCGCCCGGCGGCGGCCCCGCCGGCATCACGCAGAGCTTCGCTAAAGCCTACCCCGGCACGCGCCACCTGCAGGTGCTGAAGGAGTTCAAAGACAACTCCATCGTCGCCTCGATTTGTCCCAAGATCGTCGATGACAAGACCAAGGCTGACTACGGCTACAACCCGGCCGTGAAGGCGATCATCGATCGCTTGAAGGAAGCCCTGAAGGGTAAGTGCCTGCCGCGTCCCCTGGTTCCCGCCGATGAGCCCAAGGACGGTCTCGAGACGGGCCAGGTGCCGTGCAAGGTCATCGAAGCCGTGTTGCCGCAGAACGGTGGCGTTTGCTCGTGTCCCACCGACGCCCGGCGCGCCGACACCACGGACGTGCTGCGTAAGGCCGTGCTCGATAAGCTGAAGGAAGGCGAGAGCTGCGGCGATACCGCAGGTCAGACCAAGTGTGAGGACTTCTGCACCTGCGAGCTGTTGCAGCTCACGGGCTCACAAGCCGGTGGCGATCTAAACAAGTGTCAGAACGACGCCAGCCCGCCCACCACCCCTGGCTATTGCTACATCAACGCTGACCCCAACGAGGTCCCGGTCGGCAACCCGGAGCTGGTCAAGGACTGCTCGGCTGACAGCAAGCGCCTCTTGCGCTTCGTCGGTGACACACCGGCACCGGGTGCCATCGCGCTGGTGGCCTGCTTGGGCGCCTCGCTCGGCTCGCAGTAAACCTGGTGTGAGCACAAGGCGGGCGTGCCGTAGTAATGTGCGGTCGCCCGCCGCATGGATGCCAAGAAGACCATCTTAGTCGTCGAGGACGAGCCGCAGCTGGCGCTCGGCCTCAAGGACGCGCTCGAGTTCGAAGGCTTCCGCGTGCTGACCTGCGGCAGCGGCCGTGAAGGCGTCGGTCTGGCGAAGAGCGAGCGGCCGCACGCGGTGTTGCTCGACTTGATGTTGCCCGACATCAACGGCTACCAAGTGTGCGAAGAGATTCGGCGCAGCGACGCGTTCGTGCCCATCTTGATGCTCACCGCCAAGAGCCAGGAGGCCGACAAAATTCGCGGCCTGGACGCTGGCGCCGACGACTACGTGACCAAGCCGTTCAGCGTCGGCGAGCTGGTGGCACGCCTGCGCGCCATCTTTCGCCGCACCCAGCCGCGCTCGGAAACGCAGACGCTCACGATCGGTGAAGCCGTCGTCAATCTCTCCGCCCACACCCTGCAGCGCGGTAGCGCCACCGAGTCGCTCTCCTTCTACGAAGTCGAGCTCATCCGCTTGCTGCACGAGCGAATCGGCCAACCCGTCAGTCGCGACGAGATCTTGAACAAGATCTGGGGCCTAGAAGCCACGCCCACCAACCGCACCATCGATAACTTCATCGTCAAGCTTCGCCGCAAAATCGAGCGCTCGCCAGATCGGCCGGAGCACATCCTCACGGTTTACGGCTTCGGGTACAAGCTCGCACTCTGACAGCCTGCGTCAGTAGACTTAGAGAAGGCGCGCTCATCAGGCTAACTCCGGCCCTGCCGCCCACTCGGGTGGACGGCAAGGCCAGCGAAAGGTTTAAGCACCTACCTGGTCCGAAAGTGGAGGCGGTTCACAAGTGAGCCCGCTTATTCCCAGTGATACCCCGTGCCGTTGGCCGCAATGATCCAAGCTGGCGTGATTTGATTCATCGCACCGCCCGTCCAGGTTGTGTCCTGCCTCCACGTGGGCGCGACCCAATTCCATCGCGTCGCGCCGCCGGTATCGACACATACGCCCTGTGAGATTGCCACTCCACTACCGACAAGCTTTTTCCAAACGTCGGCGGCTGTTAAGTACCAAAACTCGTTGTTGTTCAAAACGACCCAGGGGCGGTAGCGTTGACCTGCCGGCCAGCCTCCCCAGATGGCGATCTCACGCGCGGTACCGCTCGCAAAAGTAGGGAGTTGTGCCCAACAGCTGCCGTTCCAGGTGCGCACTTGGCCGTTGCCACCAATTACATAGACGTAGTTTGCGTCTCCGACGGCGATGGATGTGTCGCCTACCACCTGCCTAATCGTTAGCGTACCGCCCTCGCATTTGTTGGTAGGGTAGGAGAACCAGCTGCCACCCGTATCGGGTGTGCCACCCGCCGGACTCTGCTTCCACCAAACGCTGTGGTCGGCCGAAACCACCCATGGAGTGCCGTCGCGCACTGTCACGGACGTTCCTGCCGCGCCGTTCGAATCCTGCGGCCACTCCCAATACCAATCCGTTGCGGTGAGATGCTGGTGTGAGTGCACGACTTGGTAGTTTCCGCTGCCAGCCGCGGTGCAGTTTAGGCCCCACGCAAATTCGTCGCCGGTGCGGGTGCGTTCGCCGATCGCTTTAAGGCAGGTCGCCGCGCCCCTCCAACGAGCCTCCGCCGAGGTCGCGACCGCCGTCACTGCGCCCGCGGCCGCCACCATGGCCAACGCACGCACGACCGCCTCTGTCCTTTTACCCATTTTCATGAAACCACTCCTCGCCGTCACTCGCGTTCGCCCCCACTTGGGTGTCCCGACGACGGCGCGGGGAGGCTACCCGAACCGCGTTCAGTCAGTCAAGGGAGTGCAACCGGTTCCACCACCCTCCCAGCGTGCGCTAAGTGGTCAGGAAAATGCTCTTAGTAAGGGCATGTCAAGACTTGTTAGAACTTCGTGAGGCTCATGGGCGCGATAACGGCAGCACGTTGCGCGGATCGCACGCCACCGTCTTCGAGTTGTGCGTGAGCTCGCCGGGAGCCAGCGCGTTGAGAGCTACGCCTTCGCGGGCGCGGCGGACTTCGACGTGCAGATGCACGACGCCGGGGCTGCCGGAGTCGCCGACGTAGCCGACGATGGCGCCAGCGGGCAGCGTCGCGCCGCGCGCCAAGCCGGAGGCTGGTTTCTCGAGGTGTCCGTGGATCACCAGGTAGTCGCGTAGGGTGCTTTGCTCGCGTACGGTGTGATGGGTGACGACCGAGTTGCCGAACAGCTTGCCGACGAACAGCACGTCCGCATCGCCGACTTGGTGCTCGAGCGCTACCAGCGCGACGGGCGTGCCGCGCTTCTGCGCTAAATCGATACCGCCGTGGCCGACCGCTTTCATCTCGGCTCCGCGGCGTTGCTCGTCATCGGGAAGATCCAAATCGTAGCCGCTGGTGACGAATGACTGCTGAGGCAGCGGCGGTACCGGCAGCTGGTATTTCCGATAGTCGGCGGGGCGCTCCGGGCGTCTTGGAATTTGATCGTAGATGCGCAGGTGCCCGTCGCGATCGTGATGTTGAGCGCGCTGCTCGGCGAGCGCTTCGCCCCCGCCGTTCATGTCGGGCACCGGCACGCACACGCCGCCGTCCGGCAGGGTCCGGCGTGGGCACGAAGGTGTGCCTCCGCTTCGAGCGGCACCTTCCGCTTCCAGTGCAGCGGTGGCGCGGGGTTGGCTCGGGGTTGGCTCTGCGCGCGGAGCCGCCAACAGCGACACCGCGCGCAAGCCCAGAGCAAGCGCGAGCAGCGTGCCCGCGGCGCGGACCAGCGGCCGCGCCAACGCCGCGGGATGAGCCGGCTTTGCCTGCGGAGCACGAATGGAACGAGGGGCGGGTGTAGGCACGGGGCGGGGGAATCGAGTGTCGATAGCGCCGAGGCGGAGCTGTGGGACAGCAGTGCTAGCTTAACGCCCGAACGCGGCGCTGGCTTCCGAGAATGAGGTCTGATACCTCGATGGATTCGTGTTTCCGACGGACAAGCTGAGCCCCGCCGACGCGGCCATTTTGGAGACGTTCGTCGTGCCGCGTTACCTCTCGTTATTCGGAGAGCTGGCGCTGAACATGATGCTGGTCGGCGAGTCCGCCCGCATCTTGCACCTCGGCTGTCGGACCGGGTATCCCGACCTGAAGATCTACGAGCACAGCGACGGCGCCGACATCGTCGGTGTCGATGCGTCTCTGCCCGCCCTCGAGCTGGCGCGTAACAAGGCGCAGGTCATGGGCGACGTGCGCATCGAGTACCGCCCGGCCAACGGTAGCAGCCTCGACGACGACGAAGGACTGTACACGCATGCCCTGACGCTCCACCCCGCGGTCGGTGCCGATCAGCGCTTGTCGTTGCTCAGCGACATGGAGCGCATGCTCTGCTCCGGTGGTCAGGCCATCATCGCGCTGCCCCTGCGCGGCTCCTTCCAAGAAATCGCGGACCTGTTTCGCGAGTACGCGCTCAAGCACGACGACAGCGACTTCTCCAAAGCCGTGGAGGCGGCGCTGCTGTCGCGGCCGAGCATCGAAGCTCTGTCCGAAGAGCTGGAGCAGGTGGGGCTCTCCGACGTGGACGTCGAGATCCGCCAAACGACCCTGACCTTCGACAGCGGCCGCGCCTTCGTCGAAGATCCCGTGAGCCGTCTCTTGATCTTGCCCGAGGTAAAGGCGTGGATTGGCGTGGAAGACGTCAGCAAACCCCTCAGCTACGTGCGCGACGCCATCGACAAATATTGGTCCGAAGGCAAGCTCGAGCTGAGCCTCAACGTCGGTTGTGCCAGCGCGCGCAAACCCTGACCGCCGAGCGAGCCCCAAGCATGACGAAGCACCGCGGAGTCTGGCCGGCCTTTATCGGGGTTTTCGCGCTATCGGCGGGCTGCCGCAAGGGCGAGCCGCCGCGGGAGCTGCGCTTGGACTTGCCGGACGTCATCACCTCCAAGGAGCCGGTGCTGGTGCACGCACGTGCTGTCCAGCAAGACGGCATCGCGCGTGCGCCCGACGGTGACCTCGACTTCAAAGTCACGCCGCCCGACCTGGCGACCTTGGACAAGCGCGGCCTCTTGACGTGCAGTCGCTCCGGCGACGGTAGCGTCGCGCTGCAGGTCTCGGGCGTCAGCGCTCGCGCCACCTTCGCGTGCAAGCTGGCGGCGCGCTTGCAGGCTCCGCCCAAGCTCAGCATCGACGCCGCTCTGGGCGAGGTCGACGCGCAAATCGCCGTGCTCGACGCCGCCGGAAAAACCCTGGATCTGCCCGTCAGCATCACCTCCGACCGCGGCAGTGTCGTGTCGGCCCGCGCGGGCAAGCTGGTTCCCGGCAGCGTCGGGACGGCCAAGCTCACGGCACGGGCTGGCGCGCTCGCCCAGCAGATCGAGGTCGAGGTCGTCCGGACGATCAAGCCCGAGGTATTGCCCGTCGATCAAAACCGGCGCATCAGCTACTCGCTCGACGCCGGCAAGTACCGGCTCAGCATCGCGCTGCCCAGCCCGCACGCGGTGAAGGTGGAATGGCTAGGGGCTCCTTACTGCGCGTACCGCGGCAACAGCGCGTTGCACCAAGTCGACTGCACGCTGCAGAGCAAGGGCAGCGTGTCGTTCGATAACCCGGCTTTCTTGTTGCGAGGCGACCAGACGCCTTCCGTCGAAGGCGTGACGCTGCGCGAAGTACCTTAGATCTCCCGCTGACGCCTTCGATCTCACCCAAATGTTGGGCGTCGAATGGAGCGCGGCCACTTCCAACGTGGGTGTTTGGGTCGACGACCTGGTCCTGCTCCGCCCGTAGTCGGAACCCCGTGAAATTGCGGCTGTGTGGGGGGCGCGCGAAAAATCCGGCCCCCCCTTGCGCGGCTAATTTCCGATGCGCACGGTGGTGGGGCCCGCGAGAGAAGCTGCCGAAACCGGCGCAAAACTCGGGCCCGGCGACGACCGTAGCGGGCGACTCACGCTTCGCTAGGGCTTGCTCGCCCAACCATTTCGCAAGGAGGACACCATGCTCACGCGTTTCAGTGACTTCAACGACTGGCCCAGCTTCGGCTTCGCAGACTTCGGCAGCCCGCGTGGTAGCCAGCACCTTCGCCGGGAGCTCGAGCGGCTATTCGGCGAGGTCGAGCGCCAGGCGCAACCCGGCGCCGCGACGTCCAGCTTCAAGGATGACGGCAGCAACTTCGTGCTGACCGCCGATGTCCCCGGCCTGACCGAAAACGACATTCAAATCAGCGTCTCCGGCGATACGGTGACGCTGCGCGGTGAACGCAACGTGGCAGTGCCGGAAGGTTACTCCACGCACCGCCGCGAGCGCAGCGCGGTCAGCTTCGCCAAGAGCTTCCAACTCCCGACCCGCGTCGACGCTGACAAGGTCGTCGCGACGCTCAAGTACGGCGTGCTGACGCTCACGTTGCCCAAAGCGGCCGAGGCGCAGCCCCGTCAAATCACTGTCAAAGCCGCCTGAAGCCTGAAGGAGGACTGCCATGTCTTTTTTCAACCTCACTCGCAGCAAGGAAAAGGAAGATAAATCAGTGTCCCAAGTCAACGATGCCAGCCCCACCGCTACGCGCGCCCGTCAGCTCGCTCTCCCGGTCGACATTTACGAGGGGGCCGACGAGCTGCTGTTGCTCGCCGATCTCCCCGGCGTCGAACCCGAGGGCCTATCGGTCAGCTTCGAAGCCCCCGAGCTGCGCATCGAAGGACGGCGCGGCAGCGGCGATACGGCAAGCGTGTACAGCCGCACGTTTCGGGTTAGCGAGCAGCTCGACCCCGCGGGCATCAGCGCCGAGCTGAACGCGGGCGTGCTCAAGCTCCGCCTCGCCAAGGCGGCTCATACCAAGCCCCGAAAGATCGAGGTCCGCGCCGGTTAATCGGCCAGAAATGCCAGAACGCGCTGGCTGCAAACGGAGCGGCGTTCTAGGGTCGGGGCCGCGTTATGGCCCACCCCCTAGCTGGCAAATCTGCCCCTTCCGAGCTTCTGATCGACGTCGACCGCCTGACGGCCGCCTACTACGACAAGCGGCCGGATCCGGAGAACCCCGAGCAGCTGGTCAGCTTCGGCACCAGCGGTCATCGGGGCTCGCCGGAGGATGGCAGCTTCAACGAGCTGCACATCCGGGCGGTCACGCAGGCTATCTGCGAATACCGCGCCAAGGCCGGCATCACGGGGCCGCTGTTCCTCGGCAAAGACACGCACGCGGCCTCGGGACCGGCCGAGCGCACCGCCCTCGAGGTCCTGGCCGCCAACGGTGTCGAGGTGCTGATGCAAGATCGCTTCACGCCGACGCCGGCCGTGTCGCACGCGATTTTGACGCACAATCGCGGCAAAACCTCGCGCTTGGCCGATGGCATCGTGGTGACGCCGTCGCACAACCCACCCCGTGACGGCGGCTTCAAATACAACCCACCCCACGGTGGCCCCGCCGACACCGACGTCACCGACGTGGTGCAAGCCCGCGCCAACATCTTGATCAAGGCCAAGGGCAACGGCATCAAGAATCTGCCGTTCGAGACCGCTCAGCGCGCGGCCACCACCAAGCGCCACGACTTTTTGGCCGCCTACGTCGCGGATCTCCCCAACGTCGTCGATTTGGACGCCATTCAAGCGACGCGCCTCCGCCTGGCCGCCGATCCGCTGGGTGGTGCCAGCGTCGACTACTGGGAGCGCATCGCCGACGAGTACGACCTTGATCTCACCGTCGTCAATCCGAAGACTGATCCGACGTTCGGCTTCATGAGCGTGGATCACGACGGCAAGATCAGGATGGACTGTTCGAGCCCGTTCGCGATGGCGAAGCTCCTCGAGCTGCGATCGAGCTACCAGGTGGCGTTCGGCAATGACCCCGATTCCGATCGCCACGGCGTCGTGACGCCCGGCGCGGGCCTGCTCAATCCGAACCACTACTTGGCGGTCGCGATCCAGTACCTGCTCACCCACCGCAAAGGCTGGAAAAAGACGGCGAAAATCGGCAAGACGCTCGTCAGCAGCCAGCTCATCGATCGCGTGGCCAAGGACCTTTCACGCGAGCTGAACGAGGTTCCGGTCGGATTCAAATGGTTCGTATCCGGCTTGTCGGACGGCACCTTCTGCTTCGGCGGCGAAGAGAGCGCGGGGGCTAGCTTCTTGCGCATGGATGGCAGCGTTTGGACGACCGACAAAGACGGCATCATCCTCAACCTGCTCGCGGCCGAGATCACCGCCATCACCGGTAAGGACCCGGGCGAGCACTACGCCGACCTCAGCGGTCGCTTGGGCGCGCCGCACTACACGCGCATCGACGCCCCCGCGACGCCGGCCGAGAAGGCCAAGCTCAAGAAGCTATCTCCTGACGCCGTGAAGGCCGCGGACCTGGCGGGGGAGCCGATCACCGGCAAGCTCACGCAGGCGCCCGGCAACGGCGCCGCCATCGGCGGGCTCAAGGTCACGACCGAAAACGGCTGGTTCGCGGCGCGCCCCTCCGGCACCGAGAACGTTTACAAGATCTACGCTGAGAGCTTCCTGGGCGAAGACCACCTTGCCCGCTTGGTCGAAGAGGCTAAGGGCATCGTGAAGCTAGCCCTGGCGGACTAGCTGGTTGGCAGTTAGCAGCAGAAGCTAGCTAGCAGCAGTTTTGGCGTGGTCCCGGCCGAAGGCCGATGGGGTTGTTCGTGCTCGAGCGGCCAACTTGCCAACTGCCCACTGCCACCCCCAGTCCTGGCTGGGCCACGGGGCGAAGAATCAGGGGCTCCGGCAGGCCCACCTGCGGCCGGTCTTGACACTATCGACCGATAGGGTGCATAACCTATCAGTCGATAGCCAAGGGAGGCAGCGTGGCGCAACTCAACCTCGCAACCCGCACCAGGTACCCATTTCACGCCATTTTGGCGGTGGTGGCCGCCGGCGCGCTGTTCGCCTTCAATCTCGTGGTGGGGTTCGTCTTCATGGCCCTCGCGCCGCCCTTCATCCCCATCTACGTCTGCGTGCTGTTCGCGGGCGCCTGCCTGCTGGGCAATGCGTTGCAGTACGCGACGAGGGTTTCGATTCGCGTGCCTGCCGCTATGCTCCAGCTCGGCAAGCATGAAGAAGAAATCGCAGACCGCGCGGCCGCCACGCCCGCGGCGCGAGCCCGACGCGGCGTCCCCGGCGCGGCGTGATGAGGTGCTCGACGCTGGCCTTTCGCTGATCTCCGAGCTTGGAGTGGCGGGGGCCTCGCTGCGCAAGCTGGCGGCACGGCTGGGGATGAGCCAGCCCAGCCTGTACCACTACTTCGAGAGCAAAGACGCGCTGGTCCAGCAGATCATCGAGCACTGCGCTAGCCGCATGCTGGAGGCGGCCATGCACGTCGAATTCCCGCGGGGTATCGACGACATTCCGCGCTTCGCGCGAGACGCCGCGCTTTCGCTGTGGGCGACCGAGCAGCACCCACGCTTCGTGCGCTTTCTGTTCGTGGTCGCCATCGAAAGCCCCGAGCACCGCCGCAGCATCCAGCGTGTGTTCGAGGAGCGGCTCTACCCCGGCTTTGGCTTCTTGGCTGACGCCTACGGTCGCGACCCTGAGGAACGCGAAGATTTGCGGATGATCGTCCGCACCATCGCGTACGCCATGGGCCTTGCGTTGATGGAAGAGCGCGCGCTATTCGGCGCGGACGCGCCCAGCGCGGAGCTGCTCCGCTTCGGTGATTTCGTGGTCCGGGCGAGCGAGCGCGTGCTGGCGTCTCGCGCCGGCGCCGGCTCGATCTCGCTGCCGCACGTCAAAAATCCGAGTTAGGCTGCTTGGACCATGCCCGAGACCGTCTTCAGCAAGATCCTCCGCGGCGAAATCCCCTCTCACAAGCTGTACGAGGACGACCAGGTGCTCGCGTTCTTGGACATCGCGCCGCTGTCCGCTGGACACACGGTGGTGATCCCGAAGGAACCCGCCGTCACCCTCGATCAGCTCTCCGATGATTCGGCCGCCGCGCTCGGCCGGGTGCTGCCGCGGCTGTGCCGCGCTCTCGTCGCGGCCACCGGCGTGGCCGAGTTCAACGTGCTGCAGAACAACGGCCGCGCCGCTCACCAAGCCGTCGACCACGTGCACTTTCACATCATTCCCAAGCCGAACGATGCTCAGGGCTTGGGGGTGAAGTGGCCTGCCGGCAAGCTCGACCACGCCGCCGCCGGTGTGCTCGCCGCTCGCGTCCGCGACCTCTGCTCGGGATAACGCGGCAGCGCGCGGCAGCTAAACTTCTACCGTTGGGCTGCCAAACCGCAGCCCGATTCGCAGAGGCTTCTGTGGCGTCCCAAGGCCACTTCGTGCGATCGAGATTTTTCACAGGAAGATCAGAAGGGCAGAAGGCGAGAGATTTGGGGGCTCGCGCTGCCGCCAGCGAGTCGGGTGCTGCGTTGTGCGCCGCATGGCGCGGCGAGCAATCAAACCTTCTGATCTTCTGCCCTTCCTGTGAAAAAATCTCGCAAGACGAGGCGGTTAGCCGCGTTGGGCGCGGTAGCGGTTGATCAAGGCGTTGGTCGAGCTGTCGTGTTTGAGCTCGACCGTACCCTTGGCCGACAGCTCGGTCGCGATGCGTTTGGCGAGCACTTTGCCGAGCTCGACGCCCCACTGGTCGAATGAGTTGAGCCCCCAAATCACGCCCTGCACGAACACCTTGTGCTCGTACAGCGCGACCAGCTTACCCAACACCGCCGGCGTCAGCACCTCGGCCAAGATGGTGCTGGTCGGGCGATTGCCCTCGAACGTCTTGTGCGTGACGAGCGCGTCGGGCACGCCTTCGGCCTTCACTTCGGCCGCCGTTTTGCCGAAGGCCAGCGCCTCGGTTTGGGCGAAAAAATTCGCCATCAGCTGGTCGTGGTGCTCGCCCAAGGCGTTCAAGCTCTTGGTAAAGCCGATGAAGTCACAGGGGATGAGCTTCGTGCCCTGATGGATCAATTGGTAAAAAGCGTGCTGGCCGTTGGTTCCCGGCTGGCCCCAAATGATCGGCCCCGTTTGGTAGTCGATGCGCTGCCCGTCGATGGTCACGCTCTTGCCGTTGCTCTCCATGTCGAGCTGCTGCAAATAAGCCGGAAAGCGACTCAAATATTGGTCGTACGGCAGCACCGCGTGGGACTCGGCGCCGAAGAAGTTGTCGTACCAAATGCCCAGCAAGCCGAGCAAAACCGGCAGGTTCTTCTCGAACGGGGCGGTCCGGAAGTGCTCGTCCAGCTCGTGAAAGCCACCTAACATTTCGCCGAAGCGCTCCGGACCAATCGCGACCAACACCGCCAGACCAATCGCAGACGGGTAGCTGTACCGGCCGCCGACCCAGTCCCAGAACTCGAACATGTTGGCGGTATCGATGCCGAACTTGGCGACCTCGGCCGCATTCGTGGATACGGCCACGAAGTGCTTGCGCACCGCCGCTTCGTCGCCCAGGGCCCCGACGAGCCAGCGGCGGGCGCTTTGCGCGTTCATCAACGTTTCGATGGTGGTGAACGTTTTGGAGCAGATGATGACCAGGGTCTCGGCCGCGTCCAAACCTTGCACGGCCTCCGCAAAGTCGGTGGCATCCACGTTGGACACGAAGCGCAGCGTGAGGTTGCGATCCGAGTAGTGGCGCAGCGCCTCGTAGGCCATCGCCGGGCCCAAATCCGAGCCGCCGATGCCGACGTTGACGATGTTCTTGATGCGCCGGCCGGTGTGGCCGAGCCACGCTCCGCTGCGCACGCGCTCGGCGAATGCGCCCATCTTGTCCAGGACGGCGTGAACCTCGGGCACGACGTCTTTGCCATCGACGATGATCCGTTTGCTACGAGGAGCGCGCAGCGCGGTGTGCAGCACCGCTCGGCCTTCGGTGGCGTTGATCTTCTCGCCGCCGAACATGGCGTCGATTCGTTCGCGCAGCCCGACGCTCTTCGCCAGGTCGAGCAATAGGCTCAGCGTTTGCGAAGTGATGCGGTGCTTCGAGTAGTCGAGCAACAAGCCGGCCGCCTCGGCGCTGAATCGCTCGGCGCGGCCCGGATCGCTCGCGAACAGCTCGCGCAGGTGGACGGACTTCTGCTGCTCGAAATGCGCGCTCAGCGCTTGCCATTCAGGACGGGCGGTGACTGTAGCCATGCCGGATCCTTTCCACGACTCTCGACAGAACGGAAGCTGCGCGCGCCGCGCACCGTGATGCTGCCGCAAACGCCTGAATGCTGCCGGCTGGGGTACCTAGACGAACTCGAGCTCGGCGACGATGGGGAGATGATCCGACGCGGAGGTGGCCAAGCCGGTTTTCACGATGTGAGCGTTGACTACCTTGAGGCCGCCACGAATCCACAGGCCGTCGAGCGGGCGCAGCGGTAAAGCGGCGGGGAAGGTCGCCTGCAGCTTGCCGACGCGCACGAAGCCGGCGGGCTCCAGGAAACGCTGCCCGAGCGACGCCCAGACATCGTTGAAATCACCCCCCACCACCAGGGGCGTGTCGTGGTGCACGTGCGCGAACGGGTGACATTCCAAGAAGCGCTCCAGCTGCGTGCCGCGTTCGGTGCCCGAAAGACCGAGGTGAAGGTTGAACACCAAGACACTGCGCGTCCCGTGCTCCAACTTGGCGTGGGCTCGCGTCTTGACCAACCCGCGCTGCTTGCGCTTGCCAATCGTCAGATCGATGCGGGTCGAATCGGTCAGGGGAAAGCGACTCAGGATCGCGTTGCCGTAGCCGCCTTCGCGAAAGCGATGTTCGGCGCCGAACGCGACGTGGCGCATGTCCAGCGCACGCGACAGCTCCTCGAGCTGATTGTCCCGGCCGCAGCGCGGCATGTCTTCGGCCACCTCTTGCAAGAGCGCAAGATCGGGTCGCAGTGACGCCAGCACCGAGGCGGTGCGTTCGAGCCGGTAGCGTCGGTCGACTCCGCCGATGCCCTTGTGGATGTTCCAAGTGACGACGCGGAGGCGCATGGTTCGAGGCGGCCAGCATAGTCCAAGCGGCGCCCATGGCGATGGTCCACGACGCCATATCGAGCCGCTTGGGGCTAGGCTATGCTGTTAGCCCTGCGCTCGGCTTGCTTACCGTCTCTCGAAGATGACCGATTCTCCGCTTCCTGATTTGTCCGGTACCGTCGTGGCCGGCAAGTACCGTGTCGAACGGCTGCTCGGGCAGGGTGGCATGGGCTCGGTCTGGGCGGGGCGTCACGTCACACTCAATCAGCTGGTGGCCATCAAGTTCGTGCACCCCAAGCTGGTGGGTAGCGGTGAAGCCAGGCGGCGCTTCGACAACGAGGCCAAAGCCGCCGCGCGCATCAAGAGTCGGCACGCGGTCGCGGTCCAAGACGTGGGCATGAGCGAGGCCGGGCAGCCGTACATCGTGATGGAGTACCTGGAGGGGGAGTCGCTCGAACGTGCCATCCGTCGCCGCGGCAAGTTGCCGTTCAGTGAGGTGGTGCAGATCGTCGCGCAGAGCGCGCGGGCGTTGTCGGCGGCGCACGAAGCCCACGTCGTGCATCGGGATCTCAAGCCCGATAACGTCTTTCTCGCTCGCGACAGCGAGGCCAGCAAGCTCGGCTACAGCGTCAAACTGGTCGATTTCGGCATCGCCAAGGTCGTGCAAGACGAAGCCGAGACGGGCGCGTCGGCCACGCAAGCGGGCATGGTGTTGGGCACGCCGCACTACATGAGCCCGGAAGGGCTCACGGCCACGGCGCCGGTCAGCGCGGCCTCCGACATTTGGTCGCTGGGCGCGTGCGCGTTCGCGGCGGCGTGCGGACGCGTGCCGTTCGAAGGCGAGGCGATTGGCGACGTCGTGCTCAAGGTGTGCGCCGCGCCGTTGCCCGTGCCGTCCAAGCTCGACCCGAGCTTGCCCAAGGCTTTCGACGCCTGGTTCGCCAAATGCTGTTCGCGCGACATCAGCGCACGCTTCAAGACCGCGGCGGAGGCCGCCGACGCTTTGCTGCGGCTCGAAGAGTGGAGCCGCGCCGAGCGCGAGAACGTCGTTTACGAATTTCGGCCGCTACAGCCGAGCATTGCGCTCATGGACCTGCCGGACGAGCTGCAGCCGCCGAGCCGGGGCCGCATGCTGGCCGGCATGCTGGTGGGGGCGTCGCTGATGCTCGGGGCGCTCGGATTTTACGTCATGAAGCGTACGCGCGAGGCCGACGAGCTCGTGCGTCAAAGCATCGCCAACGCTGCGGCCAACGTCGAGGCCGAGAATGCCCGGAAATTGAAGGAGGCCGAAGAGGTGCTCAAGGCGTCGCAAAAGGCCTCTGCGGCCGCCAGCGCGGCCGCGGCCCCGTCCGCAATCCGGCCGGCCCGGAAACCCAAGGCGGCGCCGACGCGACGCCAAGCTCCCTAGGCGAGTGATACCGGCCGCGAGCGGTGTTATACGAATCCCCCTCACGAGGTTGCCCGATGATTGACGACATTCTGAAAGAGCTGAAAGCGTCGAGCGAAAAGGCCAAAGAGGCGCTGAAGCGAGACCTCTCCAAGCTTCGCACCGGCCGCGCTCATCCGGCCATGCTCGACACGCTTCGCGTCGACTACTACGGCCAGTCGACCCCGATCGCCCAAATGGCCAGCGTCGGCGTGCCGGAGCCACGCATGCTCACGGTCAAGCCGTGGGACAAGACCGGCGTCCAGGCTATCGAGAAAGCCATCCGCGAGAGCGATCTTGGCCTGAATCCCCAGGTGGACGGCGATCTCATCCGCATCCCGATTCCCGCGCTCAGCGAGCAACGCCGCAAAGACTTGGTCAAGATCGCCAAGAAAGCCGGCGAGGAATGCAAAGTCGCCGTCCGCAAAGCCCGCCACGAGGCGCTCGACATGTTGAACGAGCTCAAAGAGGGCGGGGACGCGAGTGAGGACGAAGTCGACCGCGCCAAGAAGAAGGCCGAGGAAGCCGTCTCCGAAGCTGGTCAGAGCATCGACCAAATCATCGCCGCCAAAGAGAAAGAGATCCTCGCGATCTAGAGCCGAGCCCGCCCCTGAGCGGGCTCGGAACCGCGGAATCGTCGACCCCGCCGAAACTGCCCGCCCGCCGCACCAAGCGCTACCAAGCGCTACCAAGCGCTACCAAGACCGAGCGAGCGAATGCGGCGCTAAGGACCGATGCGCTCAGGCCGCGCTTGACAGGCCGAGGCGCCCGTGAAAACGTCAGGTTTTCGAGGGAAAATGCGCGCTGTCGCGGCCGGACTCACTGACGTAGGACTCCAGCGGGATCACAACGAAGACAGCTTCGCGATCCTTCAGGACCACGAGCTTTACATCGTTGCGGACGGCATGGGCGGCCATCGCGCTGGCGACGTCGCCAGCAAGCTGGCAACCGAGGCCATCGTGGATTTCTTCCGCGCCACCGCGGCCGAAGACTTCACGTGGCCCTTCCACTTCGACTCACGGATGTCGGAGGAAGAAAACCGCTTGCTGACCGGCATCAAGATCGCCAACCGGCAGATCGTCGAGCGCAGCACCCGGCAGCGTGAGTGCCACGGCATGGGCACCACCGTCGTGGGCGCGCTCTTCAGCGGCAAGAAGAACAAAATGTACCTCGGCCACGTCGGGGACAGCCGCGCCTACCGCGTGCGCGGCAGCGAGATCAAGCAAATGACGCGCGACCATTCGCTCGTCAATGACTACCTCCTGGCGATGCCGGAGCTGACCGAAGAGCAGAAGAGCGAGCTGCCCAAGAACGTGATCACCCGCGCTCTGGGCATGCAGGAGCACGTCAGCGTCGACCTGCAAGGCGACGACACTTTGGTCGGCGACTGTTACATCCTCTGTTCCGACGGCTTGAGCGGCATGATCGAGGACTCGGAGATCCTCGAGATCGTCTCCCAGACCGCGAACATCGACGAAGCGTGCCGCAAGCTGATCGCGCTCGCGAACGAGCACGGCGGCGAAGACAACATCACGGCCGTGCTCGTGAAGATCGAGGACGAGCCCGGCGGCCCCAAGGTCAGCCTCTCCGACACGCTGCCCACGCCGCTCACCGCACGCCTCCGCCAAGGCTCCGGCGTTTCGCCGACCGAGCCGGACGCCCACGCCGACACTCCCCCCGCCGGCGACACCAAGCCGAAGGAGTAGGGGTTCGAGTCCCGGGCACGGGTTAGAGCTAAGGCTTAGGTTCGGGTTAGAGCTAAGGCTTAGGTTCGGGTTAGAGCCAAGGCCAAGGTTTGGGATAGGGCTAGGGGCGAGAGGGAAGGGCGGGTTCGGGGGAGAAGGATC